>Ga0181594_10002363_pt1 | contig 17367 bp, 16 predicted proteins | sample 071ome_18_FD_145603 | JGI IMG/M metagenome (GOLD analysis project Ga0181594, IMG submission 145603) | Coastal salt marsh microbial communities from the Groves Creek Marsh, Skidaway Island, Georgia - 071413BT metaG (spades assembly) | ecosystem: Environmental > Aquatic > Marine > Intertidal zone... | reverse complement strand
CTGGCGCAATTCTCGCAGTCTGGTGGCCGCATTGTTCTCAAACCCAATGTGAGTTTCTGCGAGAATGCGCTGAAACAGACGCAGGACGACATCAACTACTGGTGCTATACCGCAGCGACACCCGATAAAGGCAAGTGGCTGAAGACAGCTTCTTTCGATCACACCAATGTGCCTGTTGGCCCCGCGTCTACGATCGACTTCCAAGGTTGCATCGCGAGCAACACCCTCAAGGAGCACACTTTCACAGCGTTCGTTAAAGTGTTTAACGCTGATTACTCGCAACTTTGGTACGAGGAATACGATAATTCCGGGACTTTTAGCTTGCCCGCGGCCCTTGCCGGTGATGCGGAGGTAAACGTGCAGGTCGGTTTCGAAATGGAAGGCCCAACTGTTAGCCCCAATGACATAGATGATTATGGCTCAGTTGTTGTTGATATGGGCGGCGCGTGTGCAGCCGCTCCCGGGCCAGAGCTTGATCCGAACGCCATTCCGGCTTTACCACTCGGAGGGTTACTAGGCCTGATCGGTTTGGTAGGTTGGTTAGGTTTGCGTCGCCGCATCTAACCCGGCCTTCAGTAATTCAAAAAACCCGCTACACGGCGGGTTTTTTTTTGACTCTAAATTTTTGGCTTGATGCGGGAAACGACCCGCTAGCGCTGTTGCGCTGTTATTCCTCGCAAGTGGGAGGCGCTGGCGAAAAGTTTGGATCATTACAGTCAACGGGCTCGGGCGGCTCTTCGACATCGCAGCTATAGGTTTTGACGGTTTGTGAGCCGCTCGGCAGCGTCAGCAGGATCGAGACCTGATCCGGGTCTGCGGTAGGTTCCTCGCCGTCTGCTGTGCTCACAGCAAATGACACCGCAAATGCACCCGCGCGGCTGGTGTCACCGATGGTAGGTGCCGGGGTGAGTACATCACATCGGCCGCTGCCCTCATAAGTGATGGCGGATTCGGGAGGGGGCGGATTGTTGAAGTAGTCGGAGACGTAAAGGGTATAGGTTTGCCCCCCTTGCAGCGCGAGCGGTTCCCGCAACGACGAATTAATAGCCATTAGGGTGAAGTTCTCGGCGTTGCTGAAAGAATTAATCAGCACGAGAGTGTCACTGACACTCAGCAGATCTCGACTGCAAATGCCAGCTGCTGCATCATCTGGCTGACATAAAACACCGTTGAATAACCCATCGGGTAGTGAAGATCCGGCCGCAGCCGCCGGGGTGTTGTTGAGATCAAACACGCCATTGAAATTGTAGTCCGTGAAGGTCTCCTCGAAGCCTGCGAGACACACATCATCTGCCTCAGCGGGATCTATACAGTTACCGCGTTGCACCGGGGTGTATCGAGCATCCTCGTTGTGATCAATATAGGCCTCAGTCAAATTGGTCCAGTACTCGCCTTGGTCGTAACGACCGTTGGCATTTTTGTCTATGAAACTCTCCTCCCCGATGGCGGTCACCAACAAGGTTGAGCGACCACCGCGAGGGGCGCCTGGAGGGTTCACAGACTCGGCACCGATATCGTCAGGGCATGGGCCAAATGGCTCGAGGTGAGAAGGGCAGCCATAGCGGCTCGGGGTGTCGCTGTCGTTATTCTCGAAAATCGTGATGGGGGCACTGTAGCGATCAACCGTGTCAGAGGCCCTTGGTGATTGACTAGTCCAGGCAACGGAGCAGGCGCCTGCTTCTGTGACACAACTGCCAACGATGGAGCCCAGCTCAGTAGTGAAAGTGGCAGGGGTCCCATCGGGCACGGGATTGTTGAATTTATCAGCCATCCGCACGGTAATCACCGTTTGCTTGCCATCCGCCTCATAGGCACCCTCAATATTGAGGACACTGGCTGATAAGCTGACAGAGTTTTGATCGGGCAACCCCGTGGTGATGACCAAGGATTTGGAGCTGGACGAAGGCTCCCCGTCATCTTGTTCTCCGTTCTCATTGAGATCCACGTAGGCAATGACGCGCACTGGGGAGGCGACGAAGCCCGATAAGACTCTGGCCGTCACCATTCCATCCAAGTCACTTCGGTCGCTGGTGCGCGCTGAGCGTCCTAAAGCGGCATCGGCGCTACTGGCGTACTGACAAAATGCATCGTTCTGACAGTACAAAGCGATACCACCGATATCCTGCGCGAGACGGAAGTTCACGCGTGAGTCGCTCACCGGATTGCCGTCGATATCGGTGATTTGAAAAGTGACGGCAGCAGATTCCGAGAGATCCGACGCCGAGCCTGTATCCCTAATGGCAATGATTTCGGGGCTCGCTGCTTCAAAACGTATGGTTTCGGCGATGACCTCGGAAAAGGTGACGCTGCCCGATGCCTCTGCCCCGGTGGACTCGAGCGTAGCGGTGAGCATGTCGGTGCCACTGCAGCCCGATGCGGTATAGGTCACGGTCGCTTGACCCACGAAAGTCAGGGGCGAGCCGGGTTCTATGGACGCCGCACCACTGAACAGGCAGTTACTGGATAGTGTGACCGACTCTTCATTGGTGACGCGCTCACTCTCAGCATTGACAACCGCGAGGGTAATCGATGCGCTGCCCCTAGGAGACAGCGCTTTATCCGGGCTGATGAGTAAAAGACCGTCGATAAAGTCGCCTGCATTGTCAAAGTACCCGAGCGAACGGTCGGCCTGAATGACGTCGACACGCAGGCTTTCCGTGACGCTGCCCCCGGCGAAAGTCGCCGTGACGCTCAGCTCAAAAGACCCCGTGGTCTGACCGACTGCGAGCTTAAATTGAGCAACCCCTGCCTCATTGGTAATCGTCGTCCCCGAAGTCGGTGTGACGGTGCCAAGCTCACCGGCGCCAATACTCACCAATTGGTTCACAACCGGGTCACCGCTATCCTCATCCACCACGAAAACGGAGACGATGACAGCCTCGCCGCTTTCGACAATTGAGAGTGCCTCCTCGTCTGCATTGAGAAGGGTGATGCTCAATTGATAGGGCAGTCGGCTCGAGATCGAGAAATTCAGGGAGGCTTCTATAACCTGCTCGCCAAAGGTGAGCGACGCCGTTGCGGTGCCCGCGCCGTCAGACCCGTCGGCTTCGATAATGAAATAGGTTTCTCCCGAATCGTCGGTCAACGCAGTGCCGCTCTCGGGGATGAGTTTTCCGATCGTGGTTTGGGCGCCGATGACCTGCTGGGCCACTGTGGTCGTCTCGTCGCCCGTGACAGTCACCTCCAGCACGCCCTTTTCCGTGGGCGTGATCTCAGCAAGGGGTTGGCGATCGAGGTCGACCAGTCTCAGACTAAGCTGAGGCGGTGCGCGACCGATCACATTGAAGCTGATAGATTGCTCCACCGTGCCTGATGGGCTCTCGATACTGGCGGTTAGCGTCGCGGCGCCGCTTGCCTCTCCAGCGGTGACGGTAAAGACTGCCTCTCCATTGGCGTTGCTGGTGAGGCTGTCGGGCTCTACCTGGGCCCCGGACGCGGTCACCGAAATGACGGTGCCGGAGACGGCTGCACTGCCTTGGGTGACACGCGCAGTCAGTTTGGTCTGCTCACCGCTTTTGAGTTCCACCGTGTCGGTGCTGTTGCCGTCTCCCAGCGTCAGAGAGAGCGTGTAGTCAGCGGTTTGTCCGCCACCGACGAAGCCACCGCCATCAGAACCGCCACCGCCGCCACAGGCGACCAGCGCGTTTACCGCGAGGCACGTTGTTGTCCAACGGATCGTCGTCCTTAACCATCCCTTGATCATATCCTTCTCCAAAATCCATTTTTCGGACAGAGCCACTAGCTCTAAAGTTGCAATGCCGCCGACCAATCCGGGCCAGAGAGCAGAAGATATCATGCGTTCCTGCGATTGCATTGGTATTTCTGCCGTTACCGTAGGCCAATGGCGGCGCGGCCCAATATCCTAGCGTCGATGACGCTGGTATTCTCTGCCGATGGTCCCCGACACCGCTTATTCTCTCCCCGAACTGGCCATCAGTGTTGTCCTGTTTCACAGCGATTTAGAGCGGTTCGACAACCTCTTGGGCTCCTTGGCCAAGGCATTGGGTCGTACCGAATTGTCCACGGTGCCTATGGTGTGTGTGGACAACAGCCTAGATTCAAATTATGCGCTGCAGGGGCGAGCAATCTGTGACCGTTGGCAGGGGGCGGCCGGGTTAGCGATCGATTGGGTCAGTACCTCGGCGAACGGCGGGTATGGCGCTGGACACAATGTTGGTCTGTCCCAAGTGAACAGCCGTTACCACTTGTTGTTAAATCCTGATGTGGCGCTTGATGAGCACGCCATGGGGGCGGCCTTGGACTGCTTGAATAGCCGCCCTGAAGTGGCTTTGTTGGCGCCCGTCGGGTTTGGCTCTGCGGGTCAGCCCGAGTACCTCGCTAAAGCCTATCCCTCCATTTGGGTGCTCGCGCTGAGGGCGTTTGCACCCGCATGGTTGCAGCGGCTTAATGCCGAGGCGCTCGATCGCTATGAGATGAGAGGGCAGGACGATGCGCAAGACACCAGAGCAGTCACACTGGCGTCTGGATGCTGTATGTGGATTCGTCGCCACGCTCTGGATCAGGCCGGTGGTTTCGATGAGTCGTATTTTTTGTATTTTGAGGACTACGACCTATCCATGAAGCTGGCGCAAATCGGCGAGGTGATTGAGTGTCGGGCGGTGAGCATTGTCCACCATGGGGGTGATGCGGCGCGCAAGGGTTGGCGACATATTCACTGGTTTACTGTGGGCGCCATTCGCTTTTTCCGGCGCTGGGGATGGCGTTGGTTCGGTTAGATCCCGCACCGTGAGATACTGTCGTTATGAGTGGAAGTGACGAAAGCGTGGCGGGCGCACTTGATTTTGCATCAGACGCGGAAATGGCGCGTGAAGCGGCCCGCCGGCACCTTCTGTCCAGTTTTGGGCTGGTGCCCCTGATGAGTCGCTATGACCCGGTGGGAGCAATGCCCGCTAACCGGCTTGCGGCGCCTGTTGTCGACACCGGCAGCGAGGGCCGCGATCACGGGGCGGCGCTTGTGAGTCATACGATCAGCCGCGGCGAGGGTGAGATGCAGGGCGATCAATTGCGTGCCCTGCTCCGAAACGATAGGGGTGTAACGCCCTCCCCAGCCAACGTTGGGCGCGATGCGGACGGCATTGGCTCACCAGCGGTGACGCCGAATCGATCCGAGCAGCGATTGTCTTTGCTAATTGTGGTCACCGCTGATGTGCTGTGGATAGAACAGCTGGAGGATCATCTGCTGAGAAGAGAACAGCTGCATTTAATCGCTGCGATGGGGCGCGCTATTCGCGGCCCCTCTGTTAACTGTGAACATCAACAGTTCGATTGGCCGCCGGATAGCGCCCTCAAGCTGGCGCAAGCGGATGGCTTGCAAGAGATGCTCTCAGGCTTACTCCAACGCATGGCGACTGATCACCAATCCCAGCTGGTGATTCAGCTGGGATCGATCGATGTCCTACCAGCATCGGATCTGGCGGTACATTGCATTCCCTCAAGCCTGGCAATGTTGCAAGATCCCTCGACAAAGCGCGCGGCCTGGTCGATCCTGAAATCGCTGGTGGCCTACCGCTAACAAACCATGCAGTTAACCGCGCTGAATCCCGCGCTGGCGGAGGCGACATTGGGTGGACTCTACGCCGAGGGTGCAGGGCCATCACTGAGTTTCCTCGTGAGTTTACTGGCGCGGCCCGCGTGTCGCGCATGGAGCATGACCGATCAGGAGAGTCCGCTGGGCGCTATTTGGTATCAGTGTGTAGACGACAAAGCGGAGTTATTGGATTTGCGCATCTGTCCAGCGCTACGGCGATCTGGGCATGGCAGAGCGCTCCTCAGGGAAAGCTTGCGTTTGATAGGACAGGGTGGCTCGCGCGCAGTGACCCTCGAGGTAAGAGAATCCAATACCGCCGCTAAATCGCTCTACGCGGCAGCGGGTTTTACGATCGTGGGCCGGCGTCGCGACTATTATCCACTGACGACCGGTGAGCGAGAGGACGCAATCCTGATGTCTTTGACGCTGCAAGAGGGGGAATTGGCATGAATATCGTCGAGACGGACTACTGGTGCTTGATGTTGCCCCCCGAATGGTCAGCAGAGCAGGAAGACGGTGTCATCAGAATTATCGATCAGGACGGCATTGGCGAGCTGGCACTCACGACGTTGGTGCAAGAATCAGGCGCGTCAGGTACCAACTCCGTATCGGCTCTGGCGGAGCTGGTGGCCGCCGAGTCACCAGAGGTGACCGAGTGGGCGCCTGCCCGCTGCGGGGCTTTTTCAGGTCTCGAGGGTCGATGCGAGGAGGACGCGACCCAGATCCGGGAGTGGTACCTCGCCCATGGCGAGGCATTGCTTTACATCACTTACGTATGTGAACTCGCCGACGCGGGCATGGATGACGCGGCAGTTGACGAGATTTTGGGGACGCTGGTAGCAGGGGATGCGCTTTCCCAGCACTGAGCGGGGCCCGTCAGATTAACTTTGGAGGCGGTGGTTTAAGAGACGGTCCCGGTAACCCTAACGCGTTTGCTTCCCACCGCTTTGACTTCAGTTTGGGCTTTGCGCGAGATTGAGAGATCGATCTGGTTCTTGAGGGCGATTAAGCAGCCCGTGACCAAAAACGCACCCGGGGGCAAAATCGCCACCAGGAAAGGGAAGTCCACAGCAAATATCTCCCAGCGCCACGCCGCGGCGTCTGGGCCAAACAGTAGCTGCATGTCAGCGAACAGGGCCCCCGTGCCCAAGAGCTCTCTGATGGCACCCAAAAGCACCAGCACCAGCCCGAACCCCATCCCCATGATGAAGCCGTCGTAGACTGCCGCAGGCAGGGGGTTTTTCCTAGCGAAGGCATCTGCGCGGCCTAGAATAATACAGTTGGTTGTGATGAGTGGCAGGAAGATGCCGAGGATTTGGTATAGCTCGTAGCTGAAAGCCTGCATGAGCAGCTCGGTGATGGTCACGGCGGCCGCAATGATCATCACGAAAACGGGTAACCGGATAGTTTCCGAAACGATATTTCTTATCATCGATACGACGGTATTTGAAACCACGAGCACGAACAGCGTCGCCGCGGCGAGACCCAGTGCGTTTACGGTAGACGCCGTCACAGCGAGCAGCGGGCAAAGCCCCAGCAACTGCACCAACGCGGGGTTGTTCTTCCACAGTCCGTTCAGGGTGAGCTGGCGATAAGACGGGTGATTCATGGGTTAGCAACCGGAGTTTCAAACAGAAATGCGTTGTGGAGTTCAGCGTACTCCAAAGCACGGCGGGTCGCGACAACGACCGCTCGCGGCGTGACGGTGGCGCCAGTGAATTGGTCGAAGGCACCCCCATCTTTGACGACGGTCCAGTCACTGATGGCCGGATTTTGCAGGCTACGGTCGTTAAAGCCCAGAATCCATCGGGACTTGCGCAGATCCACTTTGTCCCCCAGCCCGGGCGTCTCTTTATGCGCGACCACGCGGACACCGGCGATTGACCCGTCGCTATGGACGCCGACCAGCGCCCGAATGTCACCGCTGTAACCATCCCGCGCGGTGGCAGGTAAAATGACACCGATGACGCGATCACCTTGCCGCACGCGATACCCCTGACGGTTCTGACGCAAGCCCAGTAGCGGCGTTTCGGCTTCGAGCACAAAAGTATCGTCCACCAATTCGTTGTCGTGGGTATCGGCCGGAAATATCTCCATCAGCTGTCGCGCCTCGGCCCGGCGCACGGCCAATTCGATTTGTGCTTGCGTGCCGAGATAGGTCCATCCGATCGCCAGCGAGGTGATGGCTGCAAAAAGCGCCAGCACAGTCCCGCCAAGACCGATCGAGGTCAGCCACTTCATGGATTCATTTTCCGCGTGCCGTACACCGTGGGTTGCGTGTAGTGATCGATAAAGGGCGCACAAAAATTCAAAATGAGCACAGCAAAAGCGACGGCATCGGGATAGTTTCCCAGCGTTCGAATCAGGTACACCAGTACGCCAATCAAAGCGCCGAAAATGAGTCGCCCCCGATTGGACACGGCCGAGCTCACGGGGTCAGTAATGATGAAGAAGGCGGCAAACATGGAGGCACCGCTGAACAAATGAAATAGTGCGCTACCGCCGCTGCTTGAACTGCCACCGTCAAAGCCCATCAGGGCGCACAGGCCGAGCGCGGCCAGCATTGCCAGCGGCGCATGCCAAGTAAAGACCTTGCGGTACAGAAGCCATAGCCCGCCCAACAGGAATGCCAGATTCACTTCAACCCAGCCCAAGCCTCCCCAGCCAGACAGCTCGGGTCGACTCATCATCAGATCGGCGAACAGCAGGCCTGTATTCTGTCGCAGAAGATCCAGCGGTGTCGCTCCCGTCATGGCGTCAATGCTGCTGGGGAGAAAGACCCGTTGCAGGGCCTCACCCAAGCCGGGAGTCGCTACAAGATCACGGGGTAATGCCCAACTACTCATTTGTATCGGAAACGAAATTAGCAGCACCACGTACCCGACCATGGCGGGGTTAAAAGGGTTATAGCCCAACCCGCCAAACACCTGCTTACCCAGCAATACCGCCGTTAAAACGCCAATCACAATAAGCCACCACGGGGCGTAAGGGGGCAGGGCGATGCAGAGCAGTGTCGAAGTCACCAGCACGCTGAGATCTGCGATGGCCGTCTTGGGGTTACGACCACGCAACGCCACCACGCCGTACTCTGCGGCCAGTGCCACGGAGCCACCCAGAACCAAATTGATCAAAGTACCCGGGCCAAAAAACCACGTCATCACGAGAATGCCGGGCGCGGTCGCCAGCAAGACATCCCGCATTACCGAGGAGACGTTTTGACGGCCCGCTGTATGGGGTGAAGTCACCCGCAGTAAACTCATGGAGCGGCGTCCTGCTGAGCTTTTTTGGCCTTCGCGCGCTCTATTGCGGCTTGCACCGGATCAACGCCGTCGCTCTCCGCCTGCTGCTGTGCCGCAGCCTTACGCGCAGCCCGCTTCGCCTCCCGGGCGGCCGCTTCCTCCTCCAGTCGCTGCTCTCGCGCTTCAAAGCGCGCTCGTGAATTATCCGACCGCTTTCGCTCCTGCTCACTGTCGCGTATCTGGCCTTTGGCAGCGCGATAGTACTGCACCAGCGGAATGTGGCTTGGACAGACATAAGCACAGGCGCCGCATTCGATGCAGTCGAAGAGCCGATGGGCGGCCAGCTGTTCTTGATCTTTGGCGCGGGCATACCAATAGAGCTGTTGTGGGAGTAACGAAGCTGGGCAGGCCTCAGCGCAGTGACCGCAGCGGATGCAGGGTTGGGGTTCCTCGGGTAGCGGTAACTCCGACTCGGTTGGCGCCAGCAGACAATTGGTGATTTTAGTCACCGGCGCGTCCAGATTTGAGACTGCAAAACCCATCATGGGCCCGCCATGGATGACCCGCTGTTGGCCCTCCGGCGCCCATCCCACCGCTTGCAGCAAGTGCGCGATGGGGGTTCCTAAGCATGCGAGCGTGTTACAGGGCTGCGACAACGCCTCGCCAGTGAGGGTAACAATGCGATGCGTCAGGGGTTTGCCCTCAATGATCGCTTGCTGCACCGCCACGGCCGTGCCGGGGTTCAGGCAAACAATGCCGATGTCAGCGGGGATGCCTCCCGAGGGGACCTGCATGCCCGTGAGAATCTCAATCACTTGCTTCTCGCCACCTGAGGGGTACTTGGTGGGGAAACTGGCAACTTCGATCGGCGCATCAATCTGATCAACCGCGGCTTGCACGCAGGCAATGGCCTCGGGTTTGTTGTCCTCGATACCGATCAGGATCGAATCGGCGCCCAGAATGTGCGCCAGGATGGTTGTCCCTTCAATCAATTGGTCGGCGTAACGCTGCATCAAGGTGTCGTCGGCCGTGATGTAGGGTTCGCACTCGGTGCCGTTGATCAGGAGCAGCTCGATGGGCCGTTGGGGCCCGGGGGTTAATTTCACGGCGGTGGGAAAGCCGGCCCCACCCATGCCGGCGATGCCCGCATTGCGCACCTGCTCTGCCAGTATGGCGGGTTCGCAGTCGCGCCAGTGGGGTATGCCCTCAAACGCAACCCATTGATCCTGTCCGTCGGTCTCTAGTTCAATACAGATATCCTCGAGGCCCGAGGCATGAGCAATAGGTCTTCGCTCGATGGCACGCACCGTTCCCGAGGTGGGAGCATGCACCGGCACACTCATCACGCCGCTTGCCTCGGCTAACACCTGCCCGCCCAGAACAGACTCTCCAACGTTGATGACGGGCCGCGCAGGACCACCGAGATGCTGATTCAGAGGAAGCACCAAGCTCGGCGGTAACGCAAGCGGTTGCAGTTTTCCCGGTTGAGAAAGCGCTTTGCGTTCCGGGGGGTGAATACCCCCATGAATAGTATGTATTGCTCTCATGCTGCGGTTCGCGTGGCCGCGTCCGTCGCGATCACCTCTATCGGGCGCAAGCGGTCCTCGGGAAGTGGCCAATGCCAAAACCCAATACCTTGTTTTCTCGGGATCAGGTCGATGCAGTCCACCGGGCATGGCTCCAAACACAGATCGCAACCGGTGCACTCGTCGGCAATCACGGTATGCATGACCTTAGCGGCACCCAAAATAGCGTCGACTGGGCAGGCCTGAATGCATTTGGTGCATCCGATACACTCCGCCTCTCGGATCCAGGCGACGACGGGCTCTTTCTCCACACCGTGCTCGGCGTCGAGTGGCTGAGGTTCCACGTCGAGGAGATCGGCCAACGCTTGAATGGTCTCCTCTCCACCCGGGGGACATTTGTTGATGGCGTCCCCTTCTGCGATTGCCTCGGAGTAGGGGCGACAGCCGGGATAGCCGCACTGGCCGCATTGGGTTTGGGGGAGCAGCGCGTTGATCTGTTCGCTGATGGGGTTACCCTCCACTCTGAAACGAATCGCCGCGTAGCCGAGCAAAGCGCCGAAAACGCTGCCGAGCAACAGCAGTGCCGCCAGGGCGGCAAAAAGCGGTTCAGTTGCCAGCCAACCCACCATCAGATCAGGCCCGCAAACCCCATAAAAGCGAGCGATGCCAGCCCGGCCGTAATCATGCCGATCGCGGCACCTTGAAACGGTTCCGGGATATCAGCCACGGCCAAACGCTCGCGCATCGCTGCAAACAGCACCAATACCAGCGAAAATCCCAGCGCCGCGCCTAATCCATAAAACAACGACTCGATAAAATTGTGCGCCTGATTGATGTTCAGCAAGGCCACGCCGAGCACCGCGCAGTTAGTGGTAATGAGGGGCAAAAACACGCCGAGCACTCTGTGTAGCAGCGGGCTTGTTTTGCGAACCACCATCTCGGTGAACTGCACCACCACCGCGATCACCAGAATGAAACTGATGGTGCGCAGATAAGCGAGATCCAGCGGTATCAGCAGATAGTTGTAGGTGAGATAACTACAGACCGACGCTAGGGTCAGTACGAACGTGGTCGCGACGGACATCCCCATAGCCGTCTCTAACTTGTTGGAGACACCCATAAAGGGGCACAGACCGAGAAACTGCACCAATACAAAATTATTGACCAAGACCGCACCCACCAGTAGCAGCGCGATATCACTCAGCATGTTATCCCCCGCGGTGAAACGATCGACTCAATCCCGCAATAGTAGGCAATATATCAGGTGTCTGGCAGGAAGTATGTGTCTGCTCAGCCCCGACTTTTGCTCGCTTCGACCATCGCCGCCACCACCTCTGCATCGACGCGCTGCAACAGCGGCTCAAAGGGAGCCAATGCGTGATCGGTCAATGGCGCCTGAAGCGCGGTCCAGTCCAGGGAGGTCTGTAAAAAAGCTTCTGATTTTTCTGCCATCACCGGCAAAACAGGTTTGAGATAGGTGGCGAGCGCGCGAAAGAGATTAATACCAACGGAACAAACCGCTTGCACTTCTCCCGCTTGCGCCTCGTCTTTGGCCATCAGCCAGGGCTTTTTTTCGTCAATGTACTGATTGGCCCGGTCAGCCAGCGCAACAATATCGCGCATGGCGCGGTTGAATTCTCGCGCTTCGTACAGCGCTGCGATGTCTTTGCCCGCGTCAATGAACGACTGTACCAGCTCAGGCTCGGCGCACTCGCGACTCATTTTATTGTCGAACTTTTTTCGTAAAAAACCGGCGCAGCGGCTGGCAATATTGACCACCTTGCCAATGAGATCGGCGTTTACACGCTGCACGAAATCCTCAAGGTTGAGATCGATATCGTCCACGCCGCTGGAGAGTTTGGCCGCAAAATAGTAGCGGATGTATTCCGGGTCCAGGTGTTGAAGGTAGGTCTCTGCCAGAATGAACGTGCCTCGGCTCTTGGACATTTTGACGCCGTTAACCGTCAGAAAGCCATGCGCGAATACCGAGGTGGGTTGCCGCATTCCCGCACTGTCAAGCATCGCCGGCCAGAACAGCCCGTGGAAGTTGACGATGTCTTTACCGATGAAATGGTAGAGCTCCGTATCGCCACCCGGTAACCAATAGCTGTCAAAGTCGTCCCCCGTGCGCTCGCACAGCACCTGGTGGCTTGCAATGTAGCCAATGGGCGCATCGAGCCATACGTAAAAGTACTTGCCGGGCTGGCCAGGGATTTCAAACCCAAAATACGGCGCATCACGACTGATGTCCCAATCCTGTAAGCCCGCATCCAGCCACTCCTTGAGCTTATTGGCAATGGGACGTTGTAACTGGTCGCTGTCGATCCAATTGGTCAACAGTGCCTCAAAGTGGGTCAACGTGAAGAACAGGTGATCGGATGCCTTGTCTACCGGCGTAGCGCCCGATAGGGCCGAAACGGGCTCAATCAAGTCTGCGGGAGAGTAGGTGGCGCCGCAGGCTTCACAGTTATCCCCGTATTGGTCGGCAGTTCGACATTTCGGGCAGGTGCCCTTGATAAAACGGTCGGCGAGGAAGAGGCCTTTCTCAGGGTCGAACGCTTGGATGATTTCGCGTATCGCAATATGACCCCCGGCTTCGAGTCGCTTGAAAATCGTCTCCGACCAATGCTGGTTTTCCGGTGAGTGGGTCGAGTGATATTGATCGAACTGGATCAGGAAGCCCGCCGAGTCCTGCTCGTGCTGCGCCTTTATCGCGGCAATATGTGCTTCGGGACTGCGTCCAGCGGCCTCTGCAGACAACATAATCGCCGTGCCGTGAGCGTCGTCGGCACAGACATAGCGACAGTGATTGCCCATTGAGCGCTGAAACCGAACCCAAATGTCGGTTTGTGTTTGCTCCAGCATGTGTCCCAAGTGCAGCGGCGCATTGGCATAGGGTAATGCCGAAGTCACCAATATTTGTCGCGGGGTGCCATTCATGGTCGCTGGGGTCACAGGGAGGACGGCGCGCAGTCTACCGGATTTTCAACGAATTCGCTGTGAGCAGTGATCGGCTAGTGCTACCCACAGAGTATACTCACGCGTCACAACAAGATGGGGAACGCGAGGTGTCAGCCTCTCATCAAGTAGTAGCAATTGCGTCCGGCAAGGGCGGCGTGGGTAAATCCACGGTGACCACGAATTTGGCTGTGGCGCTGAGTCAGCAGGGACTGTCGGTGGGCCTGCTTGATGCCGACATTTATGGCCCCAGTCAGCAGCTGCTTCTCGGGGTGCCCGAGAGCACAACGCCGGATCAGCAAGATGGCGAGTTTTTGCTGCCGATTGAAGCCCATGGTCTGAAAACGATGTCCATGGCCTATCTGGCATCGGCCAGAACGCCCATGGTTTGGCGGGGCCCCATGGCGAGTTCTGCAATGAGCCAACTGCTTGAAAAAACCCTGTGGGGAGACATCGATATCCTGTTAGTCGATATGCCTCCGGGGACCGGTGATATCCAACTGACGCTGTCCCAGCGATCCACGCTTTCCGGCGCGGTCATTGTCACTACACCCCAGGACATTGCGTTATTGGATGCGCGAAAAGGTATTGAGATGTTTGAGAAGGTCGACGTGCCCGTATTGGGTTTGATTGAAAATATGGCGGCCTACGTATGCTCCCAGTGTGGCCACACTGAAGCTTTGTTTGGTGAAGCGGGGGGGGAGCGATTAGCTCAGCAGTATGGCGTGCCACTGCTGGGCCAAATTCCCCTTGCATCCGCGATTAGAGCGTATTCTGACGAGGGCCTTCCCATCGTGTTGGCGGAGCCAGCGGGCGCACTGGCCACGGTTTATCAGGCGGCCGCCCGGCAATTAATGGAGACCCTCGCGGCGCAAACACCGGCCGCCGCGCCAACCATCAGTATGAGTGACTGAGTGAGACAGGATCCGTGAGTGAGCGGACAGGAGTGAAGCGTGAGCATTAAATCAGATCGATGGATCCGCAGAATGGCTGAAGAGGCGGGCATGATTGAACCTTTCGCACCGGACCAGGTGCGGATGGAGGGCGATCGTCGGCTGATCTCCTACGGCACTTCAAGTTATGGATACGATGTTCGCTGCTCGCGGGAATTCAAGGTGTTTACCAACATTCACTCCGCCACGGTAGACCCGAAGCATTTTGACGAGAACAGCTTTGTTCACGTGGAGGGAGATGTGTGCGTCATCCCGCCCAACTCTTTTGCGCTCGCCTGTACGGTGGAGTATTTCCGCATTCCGCGTAACGTGCTTACCGTGTGTCTGGGCAAGTCCACTTATGCCCGCTGCGGCATCATCGTTAACGTCACGCCCCTAGAGCCCGAATGGGAGGGGCATGTCACGCTGGAGTTCTCCAATACCACAACACTGCCCGCCAAGATCTACGCTAACGAGGGTGTTGCCCAAATGCTGTTTTTCGAATCAGACGAGGTATGCGAGACCAGCTACGCGGATCGGAGAGGGAAGTATCAGGGCCAGACCGGTGTGACCCTGCCCAAAACCTGATCACGCCGCCCCCGGGGCGGCTACGGCGCTACTGTCGACCCGACGATGGGCTGGTCCTCAACCGCCCCACTGGTCAACTCAATGACCGTTGTCGAGCCATCCTCGACGTGTTCGGTTCGGACCATCAGATAGGTATGGTCTACCGCCAGCCAGGTGTCCGAGCGCCGTTTTTCGGGGTCGTCCCGACGTTCCCGATAATGCACGGTATTAAGGGGCCCAACAGCGGTATCGACCATCACGGTTTCAACTAATTCGAATTCTTTCGGTTTAATTCTCTCACCGTCTACCACTGACAGTGCCACGAGCTCAGGAGGCGTATCAGCGTTCAGAAGGATCAAGCGCCACTGTTCCTGAAGACTGAGCCGATCGAGGACATCGTCGGCCCACGGGTGATCGGTCCACTCTTTCTTGCGCAGACTGCGAATCACACCGGCATTCTTGTCGAAGATGACCTCTCGTCGTCGTTTGGTAATGCCGCTGAGTTGATACACAAAATGGTCGCCAACCACCCGACCATTTTCGACGCTGAAACTAGCGTCCTCGCTGAGCTTGATCAGAAACGTCTTTTGCCCGGATTGGTTGAGCTGATATCGCCCGTCCTCCTCGGTCAGTGTGCGGGTGAGCGTCACATCCATGCCGCTCACTTCGCTTTTGTATTCTGCGCGGTAGGTAGGTAGCGCCAGATCGCCGCCATTGGCCCCGTCGGCGAGGGACGCCAGCATTATCAAAATTAGCCACGCGCGCGATGTCATTCGTTTCCATCCCATAAGTAACCTGTGAGCGGGACGGGCTGCCTGTCTTTATGTAACACGCCATCTTCGAACGACAGCCTGCCCGTCAGGTGCCAGTTTACCGCCTCTGGGTAAATTTGGTGCTCTACCGCCAGTACTTTGGCGGCCAGCGTCTCGGCGCTGTCATCTTCGCCCACAGCGACGCGTGCCTGCAAGACAGGAGGACCCCCATCAAGTTCCCCATTGACATAATGCACAGTCGCCCCGGCATGAGAGTCGCCATTATCTAGCGCTCTTTGATGGGTATTGAGACCCGGATACAGTGGGAGTAGAGATGGGTGAATATTCATCAGTCGATTTTCGAAGCGCGCGACAAAATCAGGGGTTAAAATTCGCATGAATCCCGCGAGTACGACCAGATCTGGGGAGACAGTCTCAATGGCCGCGGCGAGGTCACGGTCAAAGGCCCCCCTGCTGGCATACGTTTGGTGGTCGATAAGCGCCGTTTCAATGCCGGCGTTTTGGGCGATATCTAGGCCCCCGGCGCCGGGACGATTGGCGACTACCAAGCTGATGTTGCCGCCCAGCAGATCGGCGTGACTGGCCTTCAGCAGCGATTGAAAATTGGATCCCCGCCCCGACAGCAATACCGCAATGCGTTTAGGGATCGACATTTCAGTCAAAATGAACGCCAGTTGCCTGATCAGAGATCACGCCAAGCTCCCAACCTGCAATTCCGTGACTTTTCAGGACCGATAGCGCGTCTGCAGCGCGCCCATGGCCGACGACGATTATCATGCCGATGCCACAGTTGAAGGTGCGCATCATCTCGGTGTCAGCGATATTGCCGCCGCGCTGTAGCCACTCAAAGACGGGAGGGAGTTGCCAGCTGTCCCGATGGATTACCGCACCCAAGCCCCCGGGCAGCACCCGGGGCAGGTTTTCAAGAATGCCGCCTCCAGTGATATGGGCCATGGCCCGGATCTCCAGTTGTTGCTGCAATGCCAGCAGGGGCCGGTTATAAATCGTCGTTGGTGCCAACAGCGCTTCTCCGAGGGTCTTATCACCGCACACTTGCTGCGTGTCATCGCCCGTGCGCTCCAGCACTTTGCGAATGAGGGAGTAGCCGTTGGAGTGAGGGCCGCTAGAGGGGAGCGCCAGCAGCGTATCGCCCGCCTCGACCTTACTGCCATCGATCAGCAGCGCTCTCTCGACAACGCCGACGCAGAAACCTGCCAGATCGTAATCCTCACCCTCGTACATGCCAGGCATCTCGGCAGTCTCGCCACCCACCAGCGCCGCGCCTGCCAGTTCACAACCTTTACCAATGCCCGTCACCACGGCGGCAGCAACGTCCACATTCAGCTTGCCAGTGGCGTAGTAGTCCAGGAAGAACAGTGGTTCCGCGCCCACCACAGCAATGTCATTGCTACACATGGCCACCAGATCAATGCCGATGGTGTCGTGGATACCCAGATCCATGGCAAGCCGCAATTTTGTGCCGACACCGTCGGTACCTGACACCAGCACTGGCTCCGAGTAACCCGGGGGGATCGCACAGAGCGCACCAAAGCCCCCCAACCCGCTGAGCACCTCTGGACGACGCGTCGCCTGACTCACGTCTTTGATGCGCTCCACCAGCGCATTGCCTGCATCGATATCAACCCCTGCGTCGCGATAAGTGAGAGAGGATTGCGGATCGTTATCTGTACTCATACGCTGTTCCCGGGCAGTGAGGGGGGATAGTAATGTGCTCCTCAAGCGGTGGAAAGTAATGAGGGGGTGTTTGAGGGATAATGCAACGGTTTTTGGTGCCAGCGAAGCGATACACTGCGCGCAACCCCA
>Ga0181594_10002361_pt1 | contig 17373 bp, 14 predicted proteins | sample 071ome_18_FD_145603 | JGI IMG/M metagenome (GOLD analysis project Ga0181594, IMG submission 145603) | Coastal salt marsh microbial communities from the Groves Creek Marsh, Skidaway Island, Georgia - 071413BT metaG (spades assembly) | ecosystem: Environmental > Aquatic > Marine > Intertidal zone... | reverse complement strand
CTATAACATATCTCCAATAACGCTCAAGTCGCGCGTCATCAAGGAGCTACGCTGATGTCTGTCCACTCTCGTCCGAACTCAAACCGGTCTTATCGGACGCTGCTCAGCGCCCTGCTGTTCACGCTCCTGTGCGTGCTCTCACCACGCCCCCTCACCGCGCAGGCCCCCTCACCCCCTCGCGAAGCGGCCTCTGTGGGTGTGCGCCCTGTGACTCAAGAAAGCGACGCAGAGCGGAGAGCCGCAGAGGAGGCGTCGCGCAGGGTCAACCGGCTCAGCGACCAGCTTAAGAGCCCGTTCTGTCCAGGGAAGACGCTCTTGACCTGCACGAGCTATCAGGCCTTTGAGCTCCGTAAAGAGATGACGAACATGATCCATGACGGGAAGAGCGATGAGGAGATCCTCGCCGCGCTCCGTGACTCGTTTGGTGATGAGCTCGAGAACCCTGTTCAGCCTTGGTACACCATCTTGGTCCCGATTATGCCCTTCGTCCTCGGTGGCCTGATCGCGATCTGGGTCTTCTCAATGTGGCTCAAGGGAGCGCGCCGTGAGGAGGACGAGGAGCTCACGGAGCTCCCCGAGGTAGATGAAGCGCAACGGGAGCGTCTAGCCGCCCTGATGCGCGACGACATGTGATGAGGACCAGCCTATGACCTCGCTCAGCGCGCTCACCCCTCACCTCGCGTGGCCAGAGGAGCCAGCTCAGCTCGACGTCACGGCGCTCCATGATCGCCTAAAACAGCTCCAGCGCCGAGGCCTCGCGCGCCCGATCAGCGTCGCGCCGATGATGGACCGCACCGACCGACACCAGCGCTACATGCTCCGGCTCCTCTCAAGGCACACCTTGCTGTACACCGAGATGGTGACAACAGGCGCGCTCCTCCATGGAGATCGAGCAAAGCACCTCGACTTCTCCGAGATGGAGGGGCCCATTGCCCTTCAGCTCGGGGGAGATGACCCACAGGCCCTCGGCGTGTGTGCTCGGTTAGCTGAGGAGTGGGGATATGATGAGGTCAACCTCAATGTAGGTTGCCCGAGCAGCAGAGTTCAGAGCGGATGCTTTGGAGCGAGCTTAATGTTGAGGCCTGAGCGGGTCGCGGAGTGTGTCGCAGAGATGAAGGCGAAGACCTCGCTCCCAGTGACGGTTAAGCATCGCATTGGAGTTGATGATCACGACCAGTATGAGCACATGCTTCGCTTTGTGGAGCGGGTGACGGAGGCGGGCTGTGATGGGTTCTCTGTACACGCACGAAAGGCTTGGCTCTCAGGCCTCAGCCCTAAAGAGAATCGGAACATCCCCCCTCTCCGCTACGCTGAGGTCTACGCGCTCAAGCGGGCTCACCCTGAGCTGTTTATCGAGATCAATGGAGGCGTCACGAGCTGGGACGCCACCCTTGAGCACCTCAAGCATGTCGATGGGGTGATGATCGGCCGGGCGGCCTACCAGTACCCACGGCTCTTCATGCTCGCCGACACCCTGCTCTTCCCTCACCTGTCACCCGCCTCACTCAGCTTAGATGAGGTCGTTGAGGAGATGGCCCGCTACCTCGATGAGCGGGTCGAGGCAGGGAGTCGCCCTCATCACATCACACGTCATATGGTGCACCTGCTCTCTGGTCTACCAGGGAACAAGCTGTGGCGTAGACGGCTGAGCGAGGAGTCTGTTCGCCCCGGCGCGAACTCCGCGTGGGTGATGGAGGTGTGGCGCGCTGTCCGCGCGCTCAACGCGAGCCTTGATTTGGCCCCACCCACGCTGAGCTTTGGCGAAGACCAAGCGCTCATATCAACCCCAGTGAGGAGCGACCTAGAGGAGGTGAGCTGTGAGTGAGCCCGTCCGACTGTTACGTGTGAGGAGGCCCCTTGAGGGGCACATAGAGGCGCTCTTCACCAGATATAGCCCTGAGAACGCAGACGCGACGCTCGTTTTAAACGAGGAGACCTCGACCTTGACACGCTCCGAGCGGTTGATCATCGAGTGGCCGAGCGGGGCGCCTCGGACCCGCGCGACGGTGTCTGCTGTAGAGGTCACACAAGACGCTCAGGTCACGCTCTCCCTGAGCCTCACCCCCTCGGAGCCTGACGCTCGCCACTACCCTCGGCTTGTTGGTGGCGTCGCGCTTACATTCTCCTCAGCCCCGAGTGAGCTCGACCTGACCACAGCTTGGCTAGAAGCTCAGCCTGGCACCCCCTCAGCCCTCCAGCAGAGCTCTGCGCTTGACGAACTGATGAATTTTAGCGTGTATGGGCTCGCCTTTGAGAGCCCCATCCAGCTTGAGGTCGGCACAGAGCTCCTCTGTGAGCTGGGCCTGAGCCGTGAAGCAGAGCGCTGGCGTACACGCGCCGTCGTCGCACGCTCTTGGGCTACAGAGGCAGAGGGCCGACACGGGCTCGCGCTTCAGTTTATCGACCCACCGAGTGACCTCGTCGACACCCTCGCCACCTACACCCTCGAGCTTCAGAAGCTCAACACCTGACCGAAGGAGCCGTCATGCAGTTCGTGATCTCTGACCCGATCCCCCTCTCTGAAGAGGAGGCCTTCACTCTGATGCGTGATCAGATGTCGACCCTTGTGCCTTACATGCCTGACACCGACTCGATTGAGGAGCTGTCTCGTGAAGAGGAGGGTGACGTCGTGAAGGTCGTGAAGCGCTGGCAGGCCTCCCCCCAGAGCGTCCCTAAGGCGCTCCAAAAATTGATCACACCTGAGCTGATGAGCTGGCGTGACCACGCGACGTGGTCCTCCGAGCAGAAGAGCGGGACGTGGGAGCTCGAGGCGATGACCGGCGGTGATCTCTTTAGCTGTTCCGGTGTCACCGCCATCAAGCCACACCCTCAAGGGGCCCTCCTCGAGATCACAGTGAACCTCGACATCTACCCTGAGAACCTGCCAGGGGTCCCAAAGCTCCTAGCGAAGACGATCCGTGGCCAGGTGGAGAAGTTCATCGGTCAGATCCTCAGCGACAACATGCGCCAGCTCGCTCAGAGCGTGACCCGCTACGCGGACAGCAAGCGCTGAGGCGATGAGCGACCCTGAGCCCACTCAAGGCGCGGAGCGCGCACAGCTCGCCCTGTGGGCCACCTTTGGACTCATCGCCACGCTCTATCTAGCGCACACGAAGGCCTACCTGTTCCTGAACGATGACGCCTTCATCTCCTTCCGGTACGCCGATCATTGGGCGAGGACGGGTGAGCTTGTCTATAACCTCGGTGAGCGCGTTGAGGGTTATACAAACTTCCTGTGGGTCGCGCTCCTCAGCCTCATCGCTCGTCTCGGGGGAGACATCCCCACTTGGGGCCTGTGGCTTGGGCCCCTGTTTGGGCTACTCAACCTCACTGGAGCGATGTGGCTCGCCCAGAGGCTCACGCCTCGCCCCCCTCCTCGTCCATCCGTAGCCCACCCCACCCGAGCCCTCCCTAGGTTGGCCTCCCTCTTAGCCGGGGTCACGCTCGCTACCAGCCCTTCATTTACCTGCTGGTCCTCAGGTGGCTTAGAGGTCCAGCTCTTCACCCTGCTGTTAACCCTCACCCTCATCTTAAGCCTCCGCGCTTGGTCTGAGAGGCGCTCAGGGCTCGGGGCGCTCGCGGGGCTCACATCGGCGCTGATGACCATGACCCGCCCTGAGGGGCTGATGTTTATGGGGCTCCTGGGGCTCTGGCGACTCAAGAGGGTCGTCACGGAGACCCGTAGCCCTCGGCGTGAGGAGTGGCTTTGGGTTGGGGTCTTCCTTGGGGTCTACCTCCCATATTGGCTTTGGCGTTGGCGCTACTACGGGCACCCGCTCCCTAACACCTACTATGTCAAGACCGGCGCTGAGGGGCTGTGGTCACCCGGTGGGCGCTATCTGCTCAGCTGGCTTCGCGCTGAGCCATGGCTCGCGCTGTGGATCGCTCCGCTCGTAGCCTGGCTCTATTCCGCTCGCGCTCGCCTCCTCCACCCCCCGGCGCTCGATGAGCAGGGAGCCTGCGACCCAGAGGCCAGACAGCTGACGGGGTTCACAGTCGTCAGCGCCCTGTGGCTCCTTGGGCTGACGCTCCACGTCGCGCGGGTAGGCGGTGACTTTATGGCGAACCACCGGTTCCTTGTCCCTATGATGCCGATCTGTGCCTCTGTGCTCTCAGCCCAGCTTGTCACCCTGCTCACGAGACAAATGAGACGCTCATGTTGGGTGGTTTTGGTAGGCACACTCTGTCTTGGTTGCGCCTTGGGTAGCATGGCTATCGAGCGACACACACGAGCGATGCGCGTCGGAAGCGACCAAGGGGTAGACTCGATCGGCTGGCTGAGACAGTTTGTCGTGCAGTGTGAGCACATTGGCCGATGGATCAACATGAACACCCCTCCTGAGACGCGCATCGCGACCACCGCAGCGGGCGCGATCGCGTACTACTCGAGGCGCCCCACCCTTGACCTCTTAGGCTTGAATGATGAGTGGGTCGCGCACAACGTCCCCGCGAAGGGAGCGCGCCCAGGGCACACCAAGTCAGCGCCACTCAGCTATGTCTTACGATGGGGGGTAGACCTCCTCATTTACCACCCCGTGATCAGCGCTCAGCGACCTAAAGCGCACAGGGGGTTCGAGCGCGCGCTCAAGCCTCGTGGCTACACGTGGCGTGTGTTCGAGCCCCCTCTCCTCACCCCTCCGTATTGGGGCGTGTGGGTGAAGCGCGGACTTAAGCTCCCTAGCGGTCCTGCGCTCCCCCCACCCACATCTCATCCTGCTACACCAAACGAAGTGAGCGCGCCGTGAGTAAATTTGTCCCACAAAAATCGAAGCAGCGAGGGGGGCCTTCGCGCTCCAGGGGGGCTCGAGCCTTCAGAGGAGCTCGACGTACCCAGTCCGACCAAGAGAGGCTCCTCGAAGGCGAGCTCGCTCGTGGTTTCGTCGTCGGTCGCGTCGGTCCAGTCTATCGTGTCAGGCTCGTGGAGGGGGCCCCTCCTGAGGGACAGGAGGGGCTAGAGGCTCCTCAAGAAGACCTAGAGGGCCGGCAGGTGTATGACTGCATCGCGAGGCGGGCGGGGAAGGCGGCGGTCATTGGAGACCTAGTGCAGCTGCTCTGGGAGCACAGCGACCTCGCTCAAGGGCTCATCGTAGGAGTAGAGGAGCGACGCAACGCCTTAGTGCGCGCGGACGCGCTCAATCGCGCGCCCCAGACCCTCGCGGCGAACCTCGATCGGATCTGGGTAGTGTGCGCCGCAGAGCCCCCGCCTAAGCGAGGGCTCATCGACCGCTACCTCGTCGCGGCGCACGCCCAAGGGATCGAGGCTGGGCTGATCTTCAATAAGCTAGACTTGGTCAAAGGTGAGGAGGCCCTCGAGGACGTTGAAGACCTCCTGTTGCCCTATGAGCTCTTAGCGCTACCGACCTTTATGGTCAGCGCAGAGGATGGGCGTGGCCTTGAGGCGCTCCGCGAGGCGCTCGTAGGTGAGCGGAGCGTATTTGTAGGCCACTCTGGAGTGGGTAAAACAAGCCTCCTCAACGCCTTAATCCCTGAGCTGAACGAGGCGACCGGTGTGCTCAGTGAGGCGACAGGCAAAGGTCAACACACCACCACGGGCTCTACGCTCTACCCGCTTGAGGGGGGGGGAGAGCTCATCGACAGCCCAGGCATTCGCGCCTTTGGGCTCTGGAAGATGCCCTCCCGTGAGCTCAAGGATCACTTCCCAGAATTTCTTGAGTTTGCTGGCCAGTGTCGCTTCCACAACTGCCTGCATCTCGAGGAGCCCTCGTGTGCGGTCCGTGACGCGGTCGACCGTGATGAGCTCTCGGTGGACCGCTATGAGGCCTACCTCAGAATCTACGATGATTTACTTGATGAAGAGCTCTGAGACTTGAGCCTCGGCTCGCTTTATAATAGGCTCACACCCCTAGACTGAGCGCGCGCAAAAATGAGCGGCTCCGTTCGGCCCGCTGGAGGTGAGAGATGAGAGAGCAGCAACCAATCCCAGAGGCGAGTGGGCGCTACCCAGAGAGCGCCTTTGTGAACCGCGAGCTGAGCCAGCTGTCCTTCTTCGATCGTGTGCTCAACCTCGCGGAGCGCGAGCCGCTACCTTTACTCGAGCGCCTACGCTTCCTCACGATCTTCAGCGCGATCCTCGATGAGTTCTTCGAGATCCGGGTCGCTGGGCTCAAGGAGCGCCTCCGCCTCAGGATTGATCGCATCGGCCCTGATGGGCTGAGCGCCCGTGACCTGCTCGCTCACATCAACCGTGAGGTCACAGAGATGACCAAGCGACAATATGGGCTCCTCAATGACCAGATCCTGCCCGCCTTAAGCGAGCAAGGGGTCGCGATCCTGAAGCGCTCTAAGTGGACCAAGCTCCAACGAGAGTGGGTCCGGAGCTACTTCCGAGAGCAGGTCGTCCCCGTCCTCACCCCTGTTGGGCTCGACCCCGCTCACCCGTTCCCGCAGGTCCTCAATAAGAGCCTGAACATGCTCTTGTCCCTCGAGGGCGAAGATGAGTTCGGTCGAGAGTGTGAGTACGCGGTCCTCCACGTGCCACGCTGTCTACCACGAGTGATCGAGCTCCCCGCCGAGATCCGCTCCCAAGCGCAACGCGCAGAGTTTGTCCTCTTATCTTCGGTCATTCACGCTCACGCCAATGAGGTGTTCCCAGGGATTAAGGTCAAGAGCTGTCACCAGTTCCGTGTCACGCGTCACGCGGACCTCTCGGTAGATGAGGAGGAGGTTGAGGACCTGCTCGACGCGCTCAAGGGTGAGCTCCCTGGTCGTCGCTATGGAGAGGGTGTCAGGCTCGAGATCGCGGACACCTGTCCCTCAAGCCACGTCCAGTTCTTACTCGACCAGTTTGGCCTTGAGGAGCATGACCTCTATCGAGTGAACGGGCCTGTCAACCTCAACCGCCTCGCGGCGGTCGTGCAGATGGTCGACCGCCCTGACCTTAAGTACTCTGTGTTTGTGCCGACCCCCTTAAACGCCGCCAACATCTTCGAGCAGGTGAGCCACAAGAACCTCCTCCTGCATCACCCATTTCAATCGTTCTCACCGGTCGTCGAGCTCATTAAGACCGCCGCCCAAGACCCTTTTGTCCTCGCGATCAAACAGACCCTCTATCGAACAGGGAGCGAGTCACCCTTCGTGGACGCCCTCATCGAGGCGGCGCGCGCAGGTAAGGAGGTGACCGCGGTCATCGAGCTACGCGCTCGCTTTGATGAGGCCGCGAACATCGACATCGCCTCCCGTCTCCAGCAGGCGGGCGCGCATGTCGTGTACGGGGTTGTGGGCTACAAGACGCACGCGAAGATGCTCATGATCATCCGTCGTGAGGGGGGCGACCTTAAGCGCTATGTCCACCTCGCGACGGGTAACTACCACACAGGCACTGCGCGCGCGTACACCGACTTTGGGCTGATTACAGCGGATCAGCGCATCGGCGCAGATGTACATCAGATCTTCCTTCAGCTCACAGGGGTAGGGAGCACCATGCCTCTGAAGAAGCTGATCTCTGCTCCCTTTGGGCTCTATAAACAGCTCAAGGGGCTCATTCAACATGAGATCAAGGAGGCGAAGGCGGGGCGCCCCGCGCGCATCGTCCTTAAGCTCAACTCTGTCAGCGACCCTGCGATGATTGAGCTGCTCTACTCAGCGTCTTGCGTAGGGGTGAAGATCGACCTGATCGTCCGTGGGATTTGTTGCCTCACCCCAGGACTAGAGGGGATCTCACAGAACATCCGCGTCCGGTCGGTGCTCGGCCGGTTCTTAGAGCACACACGCGTCTATTACTTTTGGCATGGTGGCGAAGAGAGGCTCTATCTCGCGAGCGCTGACCTGATGCAACGTAACCTCTACCGACGCGTCGAGGTCGCCTTCCCGATTGAGGATCCTGAGCATAAAGAGCGCCTCATCCAAGAGGGGCTCCAGATTTATCTAGATGACACGCAAGGCGCTTGGGAGCTGCTCCCCAATGGCGCGTACACGCGCTCCGATACTCGAGGTCGCCCCGTCCGAGCTGAGACGCGGGTCGCGGAGCCCTCCGTAGCCCCTCAAGGGCTCACAGACGAGGGCATCGAGGCACAGCAGTGGCTGATCTCCTGTCGAGCTGAGAGCTAGCACAGATGATGACGACCCATCTCCAAGTCTTACTCGAGAGCCTCAGGAAGCTCCTGCGCCGTAACGCCCACCAGCGTGTACAGCATATCCTCAGTAAGACTCGAAGCGAAGACATCGCGCAGGTCATGCGCTACCTTGATGAGCATCAGCGCCAACAGCTCTTCGACCTCCTGCCAAATGATGACGTGCGCGCTGACACCCTCGCTGAGCTCGACTCCCATATTTTTGTTCAGATCGTAGAGGAGCGTCCTGTCGACCAGATGGCCACCGTCATCGCTCTGATGAGCGTCGATGACCAGGCGAACCTCCTCTCTGAGCTCCCCGATGAGCTGAGGGGTCAGATCATTGAGGGGATGACCCCAGATGACGCCCAAGAGCTTGAGGAGATCCTTCATTATGAGCGTGACACCGCGGGCGGTATCATGTCGACGGACTTCTTCGCGCTCCCGGAGGACACCTCCTGCGCAGAGGCGATCAAGGCGTTACAGGCCGCTGAGGACGTCGAGATGGCGTTCTACATCTATGTCGTCAGCCGAGACATGAACCTCTGCGGGGTCGTCTCTCTTCGTGAGCTTGTCATCAACCCTCCGGAGCGCCTCTTGTCTGAAATTCAGATCTCAGAGGTGATCTCGGTGCGCCTCAACTATGATCAAGAGGAGGTCGCTCAGCTCGCCGCTCGCTACAACCTGCTCGCGCTCCCCGTCGTGGATGAGCACAATAAGCTCGTTGGGATCATCACCATAGATGACGTCATCGACGTCATCCGTGAAGAGGCGACCGAGGACATCCTCAAGATGGCGGGCGCGGACGAGTCTGCCTTTGAAGACACCTCAGTCGTATCGAACTTTACAACCCGCGCGCCGTGGCTGTTCGCGACCTGGCTTGGGGGGCTCGCCGCGAGCGTCTTGATCGGCGCCTTTGAGCACCACCTCACTAAGAACGTCGCCCTCGCCGCCTTTATCCCGATCGTCTTAGGGATGGGTGGGAACGTAGGCACTCAGACCGCTACCATCATGGTGCGTGGCCTCGCGACAGGCCGTGTTGAGTATGGTCTTGGAGTTCAGTACCTCTTCCGTGAGCTTGGGGTAGGGGCGTTACTCGGGCTCTTTTATGGCCTCCTCCTCGCGATTTATGCGGTGGTACGCTACTACAGTCAAGAGGCGCTCCCGCTTGGCTTTACGGTAGGGGTGAGCATCTGGGTCAGCATGCTCACCGCGGCTGCGGTAGGCGCGAGCACCCCGCTCATGTTCCACAGGCTCAAGATCGACCCTGCGGTCGCGACCGGCCCCTTGGTGACCACCTCCGTCGACGTCTTGGGGATCCTCGCTTACTTTCTCGTCGCGCAACACTTTATGGAGCTCTGATGACGAGCGACCACGTCTCATGTCTCGCGGTTGTGCTCAAGACGACACCTTATGGTGAGTCTGACCTGTGTGTTGAGCTCTTCACCGCCCAGGTAGGGCGAGCGCGGGTGATGGCGAGAGGGGCGCTTAGGAGCAACCGACGCTATATGGGGACCCTTGAGCTTGGAGCCCTCATCAAGGTCGACTACCGACCCAAGCTCCACAGCCTGCCTACCCTTGGGCCGTGTGATGTGGTCTCTAGTCCGTGGCGAGCGCGGGCTGAGCTCTCCCGCCTCGCGAGCCTTTATTACCTCCTTGAGCTCGTGACCCGTAGCGCGCCACTCGATGAGCCTGATGAGGGGCTCTTCCGCTCCCTTGTAGAGCTCCTTCAGCTCCTCGAGGGCCCTGAGGGGCTCGGCCAGCTTGAGCTCCTCTCGTGGGAGCTCGCCTTGCTCGACCGCCTAGGCTATCAGCTCCGTATCGATCGCTGTCCATACACGAACCTTCCCCCTAACGCGCTCAGCCTCCGAGAGGGGGGCTCGCTCCACACGAACGCCGGTCGACCATGTAGCCCAGTCCCGACCTCCGCCCTGAGGGCGCTCTTTCGCCTCCAGCGCCGAGGCCCCTCAGACGTAGAGGTCTCCCTCTCCTCTGATGAGCTGAGCGCCCTCCGAGGGGCGCTCTCCTTTGTATGGAGCGAGGTCTGTGGGGCGCCACTCAAGAGCTATCCATTCCTCTCCCAGGTGCTTCAGCTCCAGTCCCCTCAGCGCGCTCAGGTTGAGGCTCACGCCACGCCCCCTGAGCAGGGACCACCACCGCCCTCCCTCGCCGACGTCGCTCATATACGGAGCGTCGCCCCGCTGATCGCGACCCTCCTCACCCTCTGCTGTCTCTCACTTGTAGGGTGTGCTCAGCTGGCGCAGGTGACCCAAGATGAGCTCCACAGTGATGAGGAGCTCATCGTTGAGGAGCTCACGGAGGTGATGAGCCGTCAAGGGCGAGAGGGGAGCATGAGCCCACAAGCACAGGCCACGCTTAAAGCTGAGCTTAAGCGCTCGATCGAGGTGGCGCGCGACGTCACCGCGACGGCCGCGCTGAACGCGTCTCTCAGCCCCCTCTCCGCTCCCTTTAAGCCTCAGGAGCTCACCCCGTATATCCAAGGAATCGAGCGCTCAAGTCGCGTCATCGCGCTCCGCTTCAGCTCACCTTACGGACACCTGAGCTGCGCGCTGAGCCCGAGCCCGCTCTCCGCTCAAGTCCTCCGAGGTCTTCAAGAGACGGGCGGTCAACTGGCGCTTGAGGGTACCCAACCACGACTCTGGCTGAGGCACCAGCTCCCCCCTCTGTCCCCAGCAAAGGCAGGTGACACGCGACACCCACTCCCAGCCCCACCGATCCGCCCTCTCAGCACTCAAGGTGGGGATTGGGTTGCGGTCAGAGGCCCAGAGGTGATAGAGGCTGTGATACTGGAAGGCCCTACGCCTTGGCTCCCTACCTCATCACACCTCATCGGTCGATGTGAGCTTGGCGCGACGCTGAGGTCGCTCACGCGACTCAACGCGACACGCGCCCGACAGCCTCTCCCTGACCTCCAGCTCACTTTATCTCAGCTCGGGTGGGTCTCACGTGAAGTCCCGTCCTCACCCTAGGAGCCCATAATCGATGGCTTCAGAACAGACACTAGATCACACACCTGCACCATCAAGGGCCTTCCTTGACGCGCTTGAGGCTCGGCGAGAGCTCATCTATCGGCATGTTAAGTCGATGCCACAGGGTGAGCGCGCCGCTGACTTTGTGTTTGACCTGCTCACTCGACTCGCGAACAAGGGTCGCCTTGATGTGGCCTCGATCTCCACGTTTCACAGTAAGTCTCAACACCTTGAGGTCCCTCCCTCTGAGCTTGAGATCTCGCTCCCAGATGGGATCACGCTGAGCCTCGAGCAGTGCCTCACCTTTGGTGCCCCTCCCCCAAGCACCCATGAGGTGCTCTCTGCGTTGCTCGGCTTTGGGCTCAACCGCTACCTCAAGCGCAAGGCGCCAGAGGAGCGTCGCGCGGTGATTAAGCGGGTCGTGAAGCTCCTCCCTGGCGTGGAGCGTCTCGGGCCCTTTGTCCTGACAGACTTTGTTGATTACTGCTGTGAGACACAAGAGGCCACCATGTTTTGGCAGCTCTATGTCGATCACGTCGCGAAGGTGATCGACCAGCGAACCAGCAAGAGCGCTGAAGAGGATGAGCCCCCTGTATGGACGCTGAGCGCGCTCATCGAACTCGAGCGCAACGCCCCCAACGCGCTGATGGGGCGCAGGTGGGAGCTCGTTAGACGGCACATCAATCGCATCATCCAGTGCCCTCAACCGGCGTGGCGGTGGCGATTTGCGCGTGTCCTAATCGAAAAATGCCATGACCAGCGCTTGCTTTACTACATCGTCACGTCCCCTGCGCTCATCGAGGACGAGCAGGTGCTCTTCAAGTTCCTCACCCGCTGTCACTCTAAGCACATCTCAAGCGCGCTGTTCATGCTACAGGTTGGACCAGCGAGCCGAGACTTCATCGATGAGCTCCTCCAATACTTCGACGCTCAAGGGCTCCTCGATATGGGGGAGCGAGTGCTCGACATTTACACTCAAATCCAGCTGATCGAGAGGCCCTCTCGTACGATCGCTCTCCTCAAGGAGGCCCTCCTTGGCATCATCACCCACAAGCTGGAGTCCGAGCCTGTCGACATCCTCCTTGGTTGGGTCAAAAATAACGCTAACGCCTTCAGGCAGTGCCGTCTCCTGATCGACCTCGTCGCGCTTGACCGAAGCACGCTCCGCCCGAGGGATCATCAGCTACTCGAGCGCGTGCTACAGAGCTTCTTTCACGCCTTCACCCCGCTTGGGGTTCGCCACCCGCTGAATAACATTGAGTATCATGACTGTGTCATCAGCGCGATCGTCGGCCTCATGCGTGATGAGCAGAGTGGCCACGCGGCGACGATCCAGAGCTTCTCCCAGAGCCTGCCCGCTGAAGCGCAACGCTGGCTCCCTGATGAAGAGGATGAGCCGAAGCGCAGGCTGTTGCTCACGTACTTTATGGGGCTCCTCGCTCAGGTGCTCCGGCGCGCTGCGCGCAGGCTATATGCGAGCGGTGCGACCCGCGAGCGGGCGATCGAGCTTTATCTCATGATGATTGAGCTGTTCTGTCGACACCCTCAAGAGGGGACAGAGTCAGGCGCCTACGGCTCCTTACTCACCCTCGTCCAGAGCCTCTATCCTGAGCTCCTATCGCAAGAGTACATGGAGCCACCCGCTCCAGAGCGCCTCCGAGAGCTCGCAGAGCTGTTTGCCTTAGTGGAAGAGGAGCTGCTGTCGGCGAGCTACCTTGACTCGCTCCTTGATCAGTGGCGTGACCGGAACCGTGGGCGTGAGCTCGTTGAGGCCGTTGAAGAGCCAGAGCCAGAGGTGAGCGCCCCCTCCACGCCCCACCTTGAGACAGGAGAGCGCGTCGCCCACGCAGAGATCAACGTGAACGTCCCTCGTACCCTCAAGGCGCCTGTTGTCATTATCCCAAGAAGACAGAGCGACTCAGGAGGGACGCTCCGCGCCTTCCTTGGGTTAGACCTCTTCGCTTATCTTGGCCAACAGATCTTGCGGTTAGTTGGTGTGAAGCGCCTCGGTGACCTGATCGCGACCCCTGAGAACATCGTGATCCGCCAACATCATCAGGGTAAAGAAGGGGAGACCCTCGCTCAGAGGGAGGTCACCTTCCCTTACTCACAGGTCGCAGAGCTCTCGATCTCCCAGCCTTTAATGCGCTTCCACTACACGCTCGGCTTCCTCACGCTCTGTAGCTCTACTCTCCTTGGTGGCTATCTGCTCTTCGCAGGGCTCAGGGGAGCAGAGCACAGCCTCACCTTCATCAGCCTCTTCCTCTTCGCGTTTGGGATCCTGTTCGATCTCGCCGCGCACAAGCGAGCGCAGGTCGCCTCTCGCAGGGTGATCGTTGAGGTCAGCCGGGTGGGCAAGTCAAAGTCGATCGCGGTCGCATTAGATCGCTCAACTGAGGCTGGGCAAGCGATGATTAACGCCTTGACCTCGCGTGAGGCGCTCAAGAATGAGGCTGATTTCCAGCAAGACTGGGAGAGCCTCGCCGCTGAGTACACGCTCGAAGAGGAGGCCTCTAAGGCCCAAGCCGCGCGAGAAGAGCAAGCCGCGCGAGAAGCAGAACAGCAGGCGATCGCCGAGGACCGCGCTCAATATGACGCTGAGATGGCTGACATCGAGCCCCCGGCAGAGCGACCCTTCGCGCCACCTGTGATCGAGGAGCCCCCTGAGCTCGATGATGAGGATGACGAGGGTGAAGAGCCAAGGGTAGTCGTGAGCGGGAGCTCAGGGGACGCCTTTGAGCGGATGACCTCTGCGGAAGACTATCCCCAAGGACCAGACAACGGCACCTTAGTCGCGGGATATGAGTCGCTGAGCATGCCTCCTCCCCAGCTCCCACCAGAGGTGGATGATGACATGCCTCCCCCTCCCGCTGAGTTTGAGGTGCCTCAGACCCCCGCTCCACCGCTCCCCTTTGATGAACCTAGCCTCCCCCCTCCACCTGTTGAGGCCGATGAAGAGGCTGAGGTCTACCCTGATTTCTCAACAGCGCCTACTGAGTTCGCGTCAAGTGTGGACGACGTGGGCTCCCTGCTCGGGATGATGGTGGATGAGACCCCTGCTGTAAGCGATGAGGACATCGGAAATTTTGACACGATCCTCCCCTCTGTCTCAGGCGGTAACGGAGATCAGTCCTAATGAGACTCCGCGCGACATAAACCGAGGAGACACACCTCCTATCTCTAGGGGAGACGTGCATCTTTTCGAGATGAGGGATTGACAAACGGCCCCACAGTCTACTATCTTAGCGCGCCTAAGAAAGGAGACCACAGGTCTATGTACGCGATCATCAAGACGGGCGGTAAGCAGTACCGCGTCAGCGAGGGTGACACCCTCCGTGTAGAGAAACTCAGCGCAGAGGACGGCAAGGTCAAGTTTGACGAGGTCCTCCTCGTCGGCGGTGACAGCCTCAAGGTCGGCGCTCCCATGGTTGACGGCGCCTCTGTCGAAGCAGACGTCGTGAGCGAGGGTCGAGCTAAGAAGGTGCTGATCTTCAAGAAGAAGCGCCGTAAGGGCTATCACAAAAAGCAAGGCCACCGCCAAGCGTTCACTGAGATCAAGATCACCCAGATCAACGCCTAAGCGACCCCTTCGGTCAGCACGCGAGCACAGCGCTACGCAAACACACAAACAGCCAAACCGGCATAACCCCAAAACGGGGGACGCTCGAGCGCCGACACACGGCCCACATGAGCGAAACACAAAGAGGAGATCATCATGGCTCACAAAAAAGGTCAAGGAAGTACACGTAACGGTCGCGACTCTAACGCTAAGCGCCGTGGCGTAAAACGCTACGCAGGCGAGAGCGTCCGCGCAGGCAACATCTTGGTGCGCCAGTGTGGCACCAAAATCCACCCCGGAAAGAACGTCGGTATGGGCCGTGACTTCACCCTCTTTGCCTTGATTGATGGCGAGGTTAAGTTCGAGAACTTCGGTGGCAGCAAGAAGCGGGTAGCGGTCTATTAAGTTCATCGATGAAGTCCGTGTCCATGTCCGCTCAGGGCATGGGGGGCACGGCGCGGTGAGCTTCCGCAGAGAGAAGTATGTCCCCCGTGGAGGTCCTGACGGGGGAGACGGAGGCCGAGGAGGCCACGTCTACCTCAAGGTCGACAAGAACCTCGCGACCTTGATCGACCTCCGCTACCGTCAGCGCCAGTTCGCTAAGAACGGCCAGCCCGGAGGCGGTAACGACTGCACAGGCGCAGACGGCTCAGACCTTGTGATCCGAGTGCCACAGGGCACCCAAGTGCTGAATGAGGCGGGTGAGCTCCTCTATGATCTTGTCGAGCCAGACCAGGAGCTCGTCCTCGCCAAGGGGGGTCGAGGCGGGAGAGGGAACGCGCAGTTCGCGACCCCCTCTCGTCGCACACCGGACTACGCTCAGCCGGGCGAAGAGGGCGAAGAGCTCGAGGTCACCCTCTCGCTTAAGCTCCTCGCAGATATAGCGCTGATCGGGTTCCCGAACGCAGGTAAGTCAACCCTCATCCGCTCCGTAAGTGGCGCGAAGCCTAGGGTCGCAGACTTCCCGTTCACAACCCTTCAGCCCCAGCTCGGGGTGGTTCGAGTTGATGATGACAAGAGCTACGTGATGGCTGACATGCCCGGGCTCATTGAGGGCGCCTCAGAGGGCGTCGGTCTTGGGCTCAGGTTCCTCAAGCACATCGAGCGAGCGCAGGCCTTCCTGTTCTTAGTCACCCTCGACTATGACCCTGAGCGTGGGATCTGTCACGACTTTGAGGTGCTCAGACGCGAGCTAGAGCGATATGACCCCGCGCTCTTAACGCGACCCTTTTTAATAGGCGTGTCTCAAGTCGACCGCCTTGACGTTCAAGAGCAGCTCGACGAGGCGCTCGAGACCCTCTCTTCCTATGGCCGAGTCTTCCCGTTCTCTTCGTTCTCAAAAGAGGGCCTTAAGCCGATGATGGACGCGATCGCAGCCCTGTTGCAGGAGAGCGGTCGATGGGGCGAGGCGGACCAAGGGGAAGATTGGTGGAGCGACTGAGGCCTCATTGACCCCCTTAGGGCGATATGATAGACCCTGAGAGCCGACTCTCGCGAGCGCTCAAGCGCTCAGACCCCAAGATGCCAGCCCGCGCGCTGACGTAGCCCGCAGAAGGTCTCGCATGTCCACGCTCCCTCAAGTGACCCCTATGCTCACCCCACCATCGACAGGGCGCGTACTGTGTACGGGCCTGTGGCTCAAGTTATGTGCCCGCTTTAGCGTGATCGCGCTCTGCTGTCTGTTTGTCTCACTCGCGCCCATCGGCAGCGCCTCCGCGCAAGAGAGCCCCGATGAGCTTGAGCTTGAGTCAGAGCTCGAGCCCCCGCCTACCCCGTCTGACGCGATCAAGACACCAACGGCTGACGCTCAAGGCTCACCCGAGCGCAAACAAGACGGCGCCACCCCAGACGGCGCCTCCAGCGCCTCTAAAGGGCAAGTAAAGGTCGAGAAACTCCCTGCCAAACTCCAGGCTCAACCCAGCAGAGGAGAGGAGCTTTATAAACAGCAGATCGCTCAGATCGAAGCTCAAGTGAATGAGCTTAAGGAGGAGGTGTTCCGCTCTCGTACTCGCCTCGATATCCTCAAGGAGACCGTCCTCGCGATCGGCCTCTCTGGCTCAGAGGTGACGATCATCCACCGCAATGAGATGGGCGCTAACTTTAAGCTCGAGAGCGTCTATTACATGATCGATGACACAGACTACAGCATCAGCAAAAAGACACACCCGGACTTTGACACCCGTGAAGAGATTGTCATTTATGATGGCCCTCTCTCATCGGAGAACCACACCATTCAGGTAGAGCTTGTCTATCGCGGGAACGGCTTTGGCGTCTTCTCTTACCTTCAGAGCTATCTCTTTACGCTGAACAATGTCCACACCTTCAAGGCCGAAGAGGGCAAACGAACTATCATCAAGGGGATCGGCTATGAGAAGGGTGGGACGCTTGAGTTTACAGAGCGCCCAGCCCTTCGCTTTGATCAGTCAGAGGTGGACCTTGAGCAGAAGAAACGCCCCAACGGCGAATAAAGGTTGACGATGTCAACACCCCTGTGTCGAGACCCCTTTAGAGTGAGGCTAACGCTCTGCTCAGTGACCCTGTCGCTGTGCGCTTCGCTCATCTCGACCTCCGCTCAGCGTGATGTGAGCGCTGCCCCCCCCTCAAGGGCTCGAGGCCCACTCACGCTTGACGCGCTCCCTCTGATCAGCGAGCAGGTCAATCGACTGACGCGCAACTACCTTGACCCTGCGCTCAAGAGTCGCGCGAATCGCTTCACGCTGAAGCTCACTGAGGGTCGTATTAAGTACCTCTCAGA
>Ga0181594_10002353_pt1 | contig 17406 bp, 9 predicted proteins | sample 071ome_18_FD_145603 | JGI IMG/M metagenome (GOLD analysis project Ga0181594, IMG submission 145603) | Coastal salt marsh microbial communities from the Groves Creek Marsh, Skidaway Island, Georgia - 071413BT metaG (spades assembly) | ecosystem: Environmental > Aquatic > Marine > Intertidal zone... | reverse complement strand
CATGGGAATTGCCACCGGCGATTTCCACCTTGGTTTCCGCAATCCCTTCGAGTGGTTCAGGCGCCCCGGGAAACCACTTCTTGTGAGTCACCCAGGCCGCCATGCCAAACAGGCAGGTTCCAACAAAGGATCCAACCTTGACGTAGCGGGCGTCGAGGATCCCGAAGAACACGTAGCAAAGATAACCCAGCAACAGCAGTCGCACCAAGGTCGGCACGACGAGATACAAACCGGTCCGACGTATGCGATAACATCCCTTGGTCCAATACTCGCTGATGTGGATATTGAGAAGGGGAAGCCCAACCCGGAACGCAGGCCGCTCCTGTTTCAGGTCAATCGCCACAAGCCAGAACACATGAATCTTCCCGAAGACCAAGAGCCACAAGCCCATGAACAGCAGCGCCAGGCCGACAATCCAGGAGAAGTTCGCAAGGTAAAGCAGATCCGCTTTCTCTTCACCGTCAATCCACCAAGCCGCGCCAATCATGAGGCACGCGAGCGTCAAGGTCCAACGGGTGAGCTTCCGCCTCAGGATTCGAGCCTGGATGCGGCTCACCGGTTTCGCGGCAGTCTTTGCTTCAATGTCAGTATCGCCCATGTCCTGTTGTTTCCGTCCGGAGCCTCCCCGAGCGCATCTCCCCACGATTCCGGCTACCCCCTTGCCGATTCCAACCCACTGAGCGTTCCCGTGCTGGAGCTGAAGCGGTCAACATCCAGGCCCAGGGCCTGCAACAGGCTCACATAGACGTTGCACAACGGCGGCGGATTGTCCTTATCGAAACTCAAATGCTGTCCGTGCCGGAAGGCGCCGCCGGCGAGAAAGACCGGCAGATTCCTGGTCGAATGACTGCTGGCGTCGCCCAGGTTGCTGCCAAGAAAGACGGTCGTGCGATCCAACAAGTTGGCGCCCCCCTCGTCGGATGCGCGCAGCTTCACCAACAAGTCGCGCACCGTCCTCATCGTCTCCATCTCCACGATCTTCAACTGCTCCAGTTTGCCGGGATCCTTGCCGTGATGAGACAGGTCGTGATGGCCCAGGGAAACGCCCTCGATCAGGGGCGACGCGGTCATGCCGGAGAGCATGATGGTGATGAGGCGCGTGGAGTCTGTCTTGAGCGCCAGGTGCGTGAGGTCAAACAACAATCGAGTGCGCCCGATCAGATCGGCCGGATTGGCGATGTCCTTTGGCGGCGCGACGCCCACCTTCGGCTTCGGCCGGCTCGCCCAGTCCTGATCGTTGGCCAACTGTCCCTCCAACTCGCGAACACTCGTGAGGTATTCATCCAGCTTGCCCCGGTCGCCCGCGCCGAGCCCGGCCCGAACGGACCGGGCCTGCTCCCGGACATCATCAAGGATGCTGCGTCCGTCGGCGATATGCCTCATCTGATCGCGTTTCTGCACCGGCGTTCCTTCCAGGAAAAGGCGGGCGAACACTTTGGAGGGAGAATCGTTTGCCGGGATCAGCGCGCCCGTCCTCGTCCAGCTCAGCCCCCCCGCCCCGCGGCCGGACAACGCCAGGCTCGGAAACCGCGTTTGGGAGCCAATCTGGGCCGCGGCGAACTGATCCAGCGAAATGGCATTGCGAAAACCCGGCCGCCCCGCCCCGGGAATGCCGGTAAGAAAACTCGCCGAAGCCTGGTGCCCGAAGCCCGAGCTCATGCCGGCGTGCTCAAGGCCGGAGACAACCGTGAACTGATCGCGAAAGTCCTTCACCACCTCCAGGTAAGGCGAAAGTTCAAAGTTCCGTCCCGCCTGTTTCGGGAAGAAGTAATCCGGGTGGATTCCCAGTGGCGCGCAAATGCAGACCATGCGGCGCGGCGGACGCGCTTGACCGGGATCCGCGAAGGCTTCCAACCACGGGAGCGCCAGAGAAACGCCCGAAGCGCGTAGAAAATGTCGGCGATGAATCTTCATGGTTTTCTTCATTTCGTCTGGAAGACCGAGCTTTGCACGACCTCGTGAATCAACGAGCGAAAACCGTAGTCCTTCTCGCGGACGCAGTCGACAATCGCTTCGATCGCCGGCTCGTCAAGCGAGGTGGGCTCGGCGCCCGTCGCATAAGCGAGGAGCTTTCCGGCCAGGTTCCGGGCCAAGGAATCCTTGTCTTCCACTAGCAGTCGCTTGTAGTCGCGAATGCCCGTAAAACGTCGCCCATCCGGCAAGACGTCGCCCGCATCGACTGCAGGCCCCTGCTGATAGCGCACCCACCGGCCGCCGCGACGCGCACGCTTCCCGAGGATCCGGTAGTGATCGCGCCAACCGCCAATCACATCGAAACTCTCCAGCGCAAAACCCGGCGGGTCGATCGCCACATGACAGCGCGCGCAGGATTCCAGTTGTCGGTGCTTGGCCAGTTGTTCCCGGATGGTCGTGGCGCCGCGAATATCCGGCTCCAACGCCTCCACATCCGGCGGCGGATTCGAGGGCCGAGCCCCGAGAATCCGGTCAAGCAGCCAGACGCCGCGCATGACGGGCGAGGTCGTCGTGCCATTGGCCGTCACTTTCAAAATGGCGGCCATGGTCAGGAAGCCGCCGCGAACGCTGTCCGCGGGCAACGACACGCGACGCATCTGCGCGCCTTCGATGCCGGGAATCCCGTAGTGCTTCGCCAGGCGCGCGTTCAAGTAAGTGAATCCGGAAGACACAAAATTCGCCAGGCTCAGGTCATTCTTCAGCACGTCCTCAAAGAAGAGCCGCGGCTCTTTGAGCGATGCATCTTTGAGCACGTCATCATACTCCGGGTAGAGATAGCGGTCGGGCGAGGTGTCATCGATGGCGCGCAGGCTGAGCCACTGCCCGGTGAAGTTCCGGGTGAACGCCGATGCCTTCGGATCCTGCAGCATTCGTTCCGTCTGTTTCCGCAATGCCCCCGGTTCGAGCAGGCTGCCATCCGCGGCCGCACGCATGAGTTCCTCGTCTGGCATCGAACTCCAGAGAAAATACGACAATCGACTGGCCACCGCATGGGCGTCCAGTCGCCCGTCAACGTTCGGCTCCCGCAGAAAAAGGAAATCGGGCGAAACCAGGATGCCCTTGAGCCCCACCCTGACGGCGCGCTCGAATGAATACCCCGCGGCCAGGCGTTCCTTCACCCGCTGCAGGTAAGGTCCGATATCGGCCGCAGTCACTTCCCGCCGGAATGCGCGCCGGGCAAAATCACGCAGGATGCGCTCCGCGTCCCCAACGGGCTTCGGCGAAATCACCTCGAAGCGCTCCTCACCTGCGGAGCCCGCCACCTTTACACGCTCCAGATCACCGAAGATGGCCTTATGACTCGGCGGGGGCCAGGATTCGAGGATGGGACCAAAGATATCGACCCACTGAATGACCAATCCCGGTCCCTCGTAGTTCTCAGCGCCCACCTTTTCCACCTCCGGAGGCAACGCCGGCAGGTTGTCGGCGATGATGCGAAACCGACTCTCCGGCTCCAGCTGCGTGGTGAATTCCAAAACGCTCGGTTCATCCGCGGGAAAGGAAAAGTAGTCGATCAAATACTCCTCCGTGACCTCCTTGAACGTGCCGGCGTTGACATGGAAATCGACCGGCTTCCCGTCACTCTGGTAACCATATCCGGAAATGCGCACCCGGTAATTGCCGCGAAAGCGGCTGTGAAAGTTCCACATCGTCACCCGGATGTTGGCCGACTCCCAAACCGCGAAGATCGCCACGCCATCATCCAAATGACGATAAACACTGCCCTGCTTCCGGACCGAGCTTTCCTTCTTCAGATCGTAGCGTTTGTCGATCTGCCACGGACGTCGCCCATTTGCGATCGCGGCGTCAAGAACCCGGTCGGCCGCCGCCAGATAGTTGCGCAGGAGAAAGGACGAGGTATGCATCGAGGCGGCGTCGTTATCGAAGCCATTCACGGAGGTGTCCGGCGGCAGAAGGTCCGACACATCGACCTCGACGTGAAGCAGATCGCGGATCGTGTTGACGTACTCGGCCTGGTTCAATCGACGCAGCGCGACCCGCCCTTCCCGGGCTCGCACGGCCAACTCGCCGGCCCGAGCCTGTTTCCGAATCCATGCCACCGTCCGCTGCGCTTCCCCGGCGTCCGGTTGCGGCGCCTTCTTGGGCGGCATGTCGCCCGACTCCAGGACCTCCGCCACCGCCAGCCATCGGCCGCGCAGCCGCGCGTTCTCGAAATCGCGGGACACTTCCTCGATCTGGAAATCGCCCTTGTGCTTCGCCCCGGAATGGCAGCGTTGGCAGTGTCTCTCCAGGAATCCACGAACGGACTGGTAACGCTCCGAGCCATCCTGCGTCCATCCCGCGACACTCGGGACCAACAGGGACGCCGCCAAAGCAACGCGCCACATCACCATGGGTGCGCTTTCCCTCCCAAACACGCTGGGCGCTATTCCATTCGCGGACATGGCACAAAAGAACGATCTGAAAACCAATTCGTCAACCAAGCGATCCATCTTCCAAGAAGCTGAAATACAGCGCTCATGGATGTTCCGTTCTGAATCGGAGGCCCCGCCATGGATCGGATCGGAGGCCCTGACGGCAGAGGCGCGTCAGGGTTCATTCCGCCATTCGAATCGCTTCGTGAACTTCGGGATAGTTCTCATCGGTGTCGCCAATCTCCTCGCGGAGTGCAAAAAGGCGTTTCTTCAAACGCTCGGTGACATTGGCGGCGGCGGGCTGCCCGTAAAGGTTGTTCATCTCATGGGGATCCTGGCGCAGGTCATACAGTTCCCAATGCGGCCTCGTTGGCGCGGCGTTCTCCGGCTTCCAATACCAATCGGGGTTCAAGCGACGCCCATAGAAAAAGATCAGCTTGTGGGTCTTGGTGCGAATGCCGAAATGGGCGGGGTTGTCATGATGCGCCATGTGCATCCAGTAGCGGTAGTAGCTCGCCGTTTTCCAATCGGCGGGCGTGTTCCCCTTCAGGTTGGGCAGGAAGCTTCGCCCCTGGAACTGCCCCGGCATGGCGTCCCCTGGCACGCCCGCAAGATCCAGCAACGTCGGCGTGAAATCGACATTGTTGATGATGTCATCCACGACCTTGCCTGCGGGCAGGCTCCGCGGATGCCGGATAATGAAGGGCATCCGCAGGGACTCCTCGTACGTCCAACGCTTGTCGATGTAATCGTGCTCACCGAGCATGAAGCCTTGGTCCGCCGTGTAGATGATGATGGTGTTCTCAAGTTCGCCGGCGTCTTTCAAATGCTTGACCAAGCGGCCGATGTTATCGTCGACACCCTTCACGCAGCGCAGGAACTTCTTGAGGTAACGCTGATAGGCTTCACGCTTGTAGGCCTTCCCACTGAGCTTCTCGTCGACAAACATGTGATGCCCCATATTGCGACGGGTATTCCTCCCGCCAATGGAAGTGCCTTACTGTGGATAGCCGACCGGGCCATGATTGCCGCGATCCCACAGGCTGTTCCCCTCGGGCTCGGGGATATCGACATCTTCATAAAGCCAGTCATAACGCTCGGCGTTCTCGAAATTGTCATGCGGCGCCTTGAACTGGTGCAGCAGGAAGAACGGTTTGCGCTCCTTCTTGTTCCGCCACTGACGCAGCCACTTCAGGGAGATGTCCGTGATGGCGTCGGAGGAGTGAACCGAATCGTACTTGGCCGCCCGAATGGTGTTGTTGGGCCACGGCTCCTTCCCCCGGACGCGGAAGATCGGGTTGAAGTAGGATCCCTGACCCGGCAGAACCGTGTAGAAGTCAAACGCTGCAGGCTCTGCCTTCAAGTGCCACTTGCCGACGACGGCCGTCGTGTAACCGGCCTTCTTCATCTCCAGGGCCAGCGTCTGCCGGTCAGCCGGGATCTCGCCGCGCAAAGTGGTGATGCCGTTCTTGTGGCTATACTGCCCTGTCATGATCGTGGCCCGACTTGGAGTGCAGATCGAGTTCGCGCAAAAACAGTTGCTCAACCGAACGCCCTCGCTGGCGAGTTTGTCGAGGTTGGGCGTTGGATCCAGCTTCGCCAACCGGCCGCCATACGCGCCAATGGCGTGCGCGGCGTGATCGTCCGACATGATGTAGAGAATATTCGGCTTCGGGGCGGCGGCCGACTCCAGCAACCCTATCGCCAGGGCGGTGACAACTAGTTTGGTGTTCATGAGATGATGCAGAGCGAAAACTTCGAGCGTTGGCGAGTCTACGCCGACGCCGTCCAACGGGAATGATGCTCCTTGACGTTTGAATGCCAATATTTGACCCGGATACCGAGAAACGCCATCCCATATTGCCTTGTCGTCCAAGGCTGCACCCAACGGCTAGCGTTGCGCGTTGCCCCCGATCGCCCTCAGCTCAGCCTCAGTCCAGGGAGCTTCTCGCTCCTCATGCTGTTGCCGGATGCGTTTGACCTCATCCTTGGAAACGGCGGCGGCCTCATTGCCCCAGGCAAAACGGATGAAGGAGAGAATCTCCGCCAGCCGATCGTCCCGGGTAATGCCGAGGGCCTTTGCCGGCGCCATGAAAGCGGCGGCGTAGTTCTTTCCGTCGATCGGCCCCATGAGGCCATTGATGAAAATGGGAATGAGTTGATCGGGAGGGCCCGTGACCCGCTTGCTGCCCGCCAAAGAGGGCGCTTGGGCCAGCGAGGCGCCGGAAACCTTCATCCCCCTGCCATCCGAACCATGGCAGGAGATACAGTATTGATAATACTGGTTCTCGCCCGAGGTAATCCGCCGCCGCGTTTCGGCCGGCATATCCTTGGGAAACTTGAGCCCCCGATCCCAGTTGGCGAAGGCCGCGCGCCATTCGGAGGACACCAACGGAAGAATGTCCTCGTCGAGCCTCGCAAAGGCAGAGCCATCCTTGATGGCTTTCGGCAATGGCAGATCCTTCTTCCCCCAAAGCGAGATCGCCGTAGCCATCATGACACCGCGATCATTGAGATGACGTCGCGCGGCCTCCTGGATGCCTGCTTCAGCGGCCGGATCGTCAATGGTTCCCAAGGTGTAGATGAGCTGCTCCGCGACGCGCGGATCGCGATCCGTTCTCAAGGCTGTCAGGGCGGCTAGATGCTTCTTGCCGCCGCCGGCTTCGGCGATGCGGATGCCGGCATCACGCAGCATGGGTTCCCGATCGGCGGCCAACGCCTCACCGAGAAGTCCGTCTGAAACAGCGCCCATGCCTTCGAGCGCCCAGAGGGCATGGAGCCTGGCGAGCCGGTTCTGGGTGTAGCGAAAGGTGGACTCCAGCAACGGAATGACGGACTCGCGATCCGACCGCAGGAGGATGAGCCGTTGCGCTGTATCCCGGCGCCATCCATTGGGATGGTGAAGATGCCGCACGAGTTCGGCCGTGGTCTCCTCCAGCATCCGCGGTCTTGGCTCCGGTTCGAAATCCTTGTGCCGAATGCGCCAGATGCGCCCCTTGAGCTTGTTTCTCGCGAGGCCGGACTTGCGCGTGAACTCGCGGGCCGGCGGATTCATCCACGGGGCGTCCTGGATGATGCCGCGATACATGTCGGTGACATAGAGAGCCCCATCCGGCCCGGTCGCGGTGTTGATGAAACGACTGTTGATGTCGCTGGAGCGCAGGAACTCACCCTCGCCGGGCTCGGCCTTGGACAACATGATCTTGCCTTCAATGCGTTCAATGTTGGCTCGCCGAACCACGTGGATTGTCGGATCGCAAACGAAGTAGCGTCCACGGTCCTCCATGGGCAACTTGTCGCCCCGAAAGACGCTTTGCCCACAAGCGGAGGTAAAGGCCCGCACTGCCGGCGCCGCACCGCCCCGATCGTTCAACAGGCAGAGGCTCTCCACCTTCATGAAGTCGGGTGTGTAAGGATCCCCCAAGGTGACCGGGACGCCATTGACGCCGCGCTTGGCCAGGCGTTTCACGGTGTTCCAATACTTGGGATGCAACTGCGCGCCATAGAGCGGCATGCTGTTGTGCACCCAATATAGACGCCCCACGTCATCGTGCGTCAGTCCCCATTGAGTCCAATGTCCGGGTTGGGGTTGCGGACGCCAGGTTCCATCCGTGAAGCGATAACGCTCCATGTTGTAGGAGAGGTAGATCCAGTTATCGATGTTCCAGATCAGTCCGGAATCCTGGTGTTCCACCGAGGTCTTGGGACCATTGCGACTTCGTGGACCATACTCGAACAGCGGTTTCGTCTCGTCGGCAACGCCATCGCCGTCCGTGTCGCGGTAGGCAATGACATCCATGGTGTCGGTCTCGCGGATGGCGATCCATTCATCCAACGGCAAGATCATGCGCGGCAGGTTCAGATTGTCCACGAAGGTGGTGACACGATCCATGCGGCCGTCCCCGTCGGTGTCCTCAAGCCGCTTTACCCGGCCATTGCGAAGCTCCTTGGTTCCTGTCCCGTCCGCGTCCTGCATGTAACTGCGCATCTCGGCCACATACATGACGCCATTGCCGTCCCAAACCGTCAGAACGGGCTCCTCGATCTGCGGCTCGGCCGCGACGAGTTCGGCAACATACCCGGGGGCCAGATCAAAGGTCGCAAGCTCCTCCTTCGGTGTCAGCGTGCAGTAAGGATTGGACGCCTTCTTCTTCGCCGCGCTCGCCGCAACTGGCGGAATCACGCCGTTCGCGGATTCACTCCAAACAACCTCATGCGGCGGAACCATGCTGGTTTCCGTCTCCTCAGGAAATCCGGCCGGCACAGGCAAGGTCACTTTTCCCGTCGCAAGATACTCACAACTGCGCGCGACGAGGGTTTGAAAGCCAACACAGTACAACGCGTCCCAGGTCCGGTCGCCGCGCCAAAAGTGGCCCAAGGAGGTGACTATGGCGCGCCCTTTGCCATAGCCAACCTCCCAGGTGATCGGTTCATGACGACCCGTGCCGCGTTGCTTCGGATCCGAGAAAGCGGACGAAAGGACGGTCAGGTTCTTCGCCGGGCCGCGCATGTGATGGTACAACTCGTCACGGCCGTGCATCCACTTTGCGGGCAGCCCCCGCATCACCGGATGATTCGTTTGGCGAACCGTGATCTGAAACGGGTGTTTGGCGCCGTGCGCGGAACTTGCAACCGAATCATCAACGTAGGTCTCTCCGGTCCTGGGATCGATCTTGAGAGCCTCGCCAAAGGGGGCCTTGCGCCAGCCCATCCCAATAATTTCGTTGAATTGATCCCAGTTCGGAAAAGCGTTGTTGGCTCCATGGACGACCAGGACGCCGCCGCCATCACGCACGTGGTTGACAAAACTCTCCTGAACCTCCGGCGGCCAGGTCTGGCCGTTGTAATTCAGGATCACGCAATCGTGCGCCGCAAAGTCGGGTCGCCACAACGCCCAGGCTTCCCTTCCCTTGTCGCCCGCCGCCTTGATCAGTTTCTTGAACCGGGCCGCCGCAGTCTTGTAACGCTCCTGCGCATCCACATCCTTGGACCGAGGCGCTCGCAGTCCGGCCGGCGTCAAGGGATCGGGCGCAGTGGAAACGCTTACCTCAAAACGCCCCGTCGCCTTCAAGGTGGCTCGCAAGGCGTCGGTGGTGACTCGCCAATCGTGATTATTGCGCCCATCGACGATGAGGACGCGAATGGGAGCGACAGCCTGAACGGCAAGCGTGCAACTTGTGACTGCGAGGCAGACAAGGGCGCACAGAAGACGGCAAGGCGCTGAAAATCTTAAAATCATGGCAGCTGGACTTTGGAGTTTAGGATTCGATCCTCTTCACGTGAAGCGTAAGAATGCCTTTTGCGAGGCAGAACGCAGTGTGCCATATCCCACGCATGTCAACGGCCCATAAAATCCGTGAGGAAGCCGCAAAACTTCCGGGAGGAGAACGCGCAGAGTTGGCGGCATTTCTGCTGAACAGCCTTGAAGTCGAACGCCATTGAGTGGGGGACGAGGAGGCGCAGCGGCGAAGCAGGGAAATGAGCAATGGGGTCGTCCACGGTCTGTCATGGGAGCAGGTGAAGACAGACTGCGGTCGCGATTGATATCGAATGAGTTAGCGCTTCCACCCGGAAGCCAAGGAGGACATCAAGACAATCGCCCGGAGATACGCCAACGTATCGGAGGGCGTCATGATCGCTTCTGGCGGAAATTGGAGTCGGCGGTCAAACGGATAGGAGAATTTCCCGAGCGACATCATCATCTCGACGCGTCTGGATTCCGACTCTCCAACCTCAAGAAGTTTCCCTATCACATCCTTTTCGAAACAAGCGATTCGGAGATCCGAATCCTGGTCGTGCGTCATGATCGCCGCGATCCATCATTCGGATTGAACCGGGGATGACTGCGATCTAAGCCAGGATCTTCCGAATGACATTCATGGGCTCCACTCCGGTTAGGCGTTGATCCAACCCCTGGCGCCGCACGGTGAACTGCTCGTGATTGATGCCGAGGCAATGCAAGACCGTGGCGTTGATCTCGTTGACATGCACGCGGTCAACGACGCCGTTGTAGGAATAGTCATCCGTCTCGCCGATCTCCACGCCGCCCTTGATGCCGCCGCCGGCGAGCCACATGCAGAAGTTGCGAGGGTGGTGATCACGACCGTAACGCTCCTCGGTCAGCTTCCCCTGGCAGTAGACCGTGCGGCCGAACTCGCCGCCCCAGATGACCAATGTCTCATCGAGCATGCCGCGTTGTTTGAGGTCCTGGATCAAGGCGGCGGCCGGTTGATCCGTGTCCAGACACTGATTGCCGAGCTCCTTGGGCAGGTTGCCATGCGAATCCCAGCCCCGGTGCATGATCTGCACCATGCGCACGCCGCGCTCGACGAGACGACGGGCCAGCAGCGCGCTTTGGGCAAAGGAGCCGGGGGTGTCAACGCGCGGCCCGTAGAGTTCTTTGGTCGCCTTGGACTCGCCGCTCAGGTCGGTAAGTTCCGGAACGCTGCTCTGCATCCGGTAGGCCATCTCGTACTGGGAGATGCGGGTCTGGATGTCGGGATCGCCGAACTTGTCGAAGCCGCGTTGATTGAGCTTGCCCAAGGCATCGAGCATCGCGCGTCGGTCCGCGCGACCGACCCCAGGCGGGTTGTCCAGATAGAGAACCGGATCCGCTCCGGCGCGCAGCACAACGCCGCTGTATTTGCCTTCGAGAAAGCCAGGCCCCCACATGCGGGTATAGAGAGCCTGGGCGTTAGAACCCTTGGGGAAGTTGGGAACCATGGCGACGAAAGCCGGCAGGTCATTGGTGGCGGCGCCAAGTCCGTAGGAGACCCATGACCCCATGCTGGGCTTGCCGGGAACTTCGCTGCCGGTCAACACGAAGGTGCAGGCGGGATCATGATTGATCGCGTTGGTATGGACCGTCTTGATGACGGCAATATCGTCCACGACCTTCGCGGTGTGGGGCAACAGCGCGCTGACCCGGCGGCCGCATTGGCCATGTTGCCCAAACTCATACTTGGAGGGAGCCACCGGGAACTTGGCCTGTCGACTGGTCATCGTGGTGATGCGATCGCCGAGAAATTCCTTGGGCAGCCCCTTGTCGAACTGATCCTTCAATCCGGGCTTGTAATCCCAGGTGTCGAGTTGCGACGGGCCGCCGTTCATGTGCAGGTAGATCACGGCTTTCGCCTTGCCGGCGAAATGCGGCAGGTGTGACAAGCCCGGGTGCACAGTCGAGCCGGCGGCGGCGCGGCTGCGGGATTGCGAGCCCAGCAGCGACGCCATCGCGATGCCGCCAAGGCGCAATCCCGTATTGCCAAAAAACTGGCGCCGGGTCCGGAGAAGTTCGTTTTCGAAGATAGGATTCATGATGCTTGTGACAAGAGGAGCCATCAGTTGCGCATAACGGCCTCATCCAGATTCAAGACCAAATTGGCAACCAGCGACCAGGCGGCCAACTCGACCGGATCGATGTCCGCCGGCGGTTTGCTTTCCCCGAAAGCGACGGCCTTCCTCGCCTCCTCAGGCGCGGCTTCATAGCGCGCCCGTTGCGCATCCAACAGCTCGCCAACCACGGCCGCTTCCTGTGGTTCCGCGCTGCGCGCCAACACAGTTCGATACGCGAAATCGATGCGCCCCTTCTTGTCCGGCGCCGCGGCCAGGATCCGGACCGCCAGCGCGCGAGCGGCCTCATAGTGCTGCACGTCATTCATCAGTTGCAGCGCCTGAAGCGGGGTATTGGTGCGATCGCGACGAATGCACGAGGACTCGCGGTTCGGCATGTCAAAGTTCTCCATCAACGGGTGGGGCGCGGTGCGTTTGATGAAGGTGTAGAGCGTGCGACGGTAGAGGTCGGCGCCGCTGCCGCGCTTGTAGTAGCGCGTGTTGGAGCTTCCGAAGCCAACGGGCTCCCAGATGTTCGGAGGCTGGTAGGGGTTCACGCCCTTGCCGCCCATCTTGAGATCAATCAATCCGCTCACGAACAAGGCTTGGTCACGCACTTGTTCGGCGTCCAACCGGAAGCGCGGCCCGCGCGAAAGCCACTCGTTGTGCGGGTCGGTTCGCCAGCTTTCTTCGGGCGCCGCGCTTTGTTGACGGAAGGTCTCACTCGTCAGTATGAGACGCAGGAGTCGCTTGACGTCCCAACCGCTGTCGACGAACGAGATCGCCAGCCAATCCAACAACTCCGGGTGCGTGGGCAGCGCACCCTGTGTGCCGAAGTCGTGACTGCTCTTGACCAAGCCAAGCCCGAACACCTGTTGCCAGAACCGGTTCACCGTCACGCGCGCTGTGAGCGGATGCTCCCGCGACACGATCCACCGGGCGAGATCCAGCCGATTGCCTCGCTCGCCCGCCTTCTCCAAGGGCGGAAGGATGGCCGGCGTGTTCGGCATAACCTTCTCGCCGGGGGAGTCGTAATGGCCGCGAATCATCACGAAACTGTCCCGCGGCTGGGGCAAATCACGAAAAATGAAGGTGGACGGCGTCGCGGCGTCCAGGGCCGTTCGATCCTTGCGAACCTGGTCCAGTCTTCCATTCACCGAAGCGAACAAGGCGCGCGAGCCCGCGTGAACCTTCGCCAAGTAATGCAGCCGTTTGGCGTCTTCGCCCTTGGGCAAGGCGTCACGTTCTTTCTTGGGCAACGACCCCTCCCATGCGGTCAGGCTGTGCGCGGGGTCCGTTGCCGGATCGACCACCGCGGTCACGCCCATTTTGTCGAACCACGCTGTGCCGCCATGGACGGTGAACGCGAATCCCTTCACCCTGGCTCCCGGTTTCAGGTTCACCTTGCTGGCGTCAAACTCAAGCCGGGCCCACTGACCGGGCTCCGGAAGTCCGCCCGCAGGGAAACGCTCACCGGTTCCCGCCTTGCCCCAATCGATCAAATTCTTCCCCCAGATCGCGCGGTGACTCCAGTTGCCGGTGTTGAACTGGATCATGACTTCCTCCACGGGATCGTTCGGATCGTTGTAGACATGAAGAAAAAACTTACCGTTGCCCGGCACAACCAATTCCTTGGCGCCGCTCTGATAGAAGACCTGCGCCATTTCCTTCCCGCTCACTCTCACCGACTTCTTGCCGCTGAAGGCGGGCTCATCAACATACTCCTCTTTCGTGACCGAGGTCTCGACCTTGGCGCCTCGAGGAAAAGCATCCTCGAACCAGACGCTATCGGTTCGAATGACGGCCGGTTTGGGATCCTGCAGGGCTGGATCGTCGTAATCGATCTTTGCCGCGAGCGCTTTGCTCTCCTGGTTGATCGCCAATTCCTGTTCCCCGAAAGACTTCATGCGCTGATCGTATTCAGGCGTGGTCAGCTTGAGCACGGGCTGCGTCAGCAGGCGATTGCCGTCCATCGCGGGATCGGCATTGGAATTGAAGAAGGCATAAAACGAATAGAAATCCTTCTGGGTGAGAGGATCGTATTTGTGGTCGTGGCACTCGCAGCAAGCCGCGGTAAGCCCCAACCATACCTGCGCCGTTGTGCTGGCGCGATCCACCGCATAGCGATGAATCCACTCCTTGGCAATGCTGCCGCCCTCGCCGGTGGTCACATTGCAGCGATTAAAGCCCGTCGCCACCAACTGGGCCTGCGTCGGCTCCGGCAGGAGGTCGCCGGCCAGTTGCTCAATGGTGAACTGATCGAATGAGAGATTGCGATTGAAGGCATTGACGACCCAGTCGCGAAAGGCCCACGTCTGGCGTTCGTTGTCCAGGTGCATCCCGTGCGTGTCGCCGTAGCGGGCGACATCCAGCCAATGCCTCGCCATCTCTTCTCCGAAATGTTCGGAAGCGAGGTAGCGATCCACCATGCGCTCGTAGGCCCCCGGCCTGCGGTCGGCAAGAAAGACGTCCACCTCCGACACGGTCGGAGGAAGTCCGGTAAGCGCCAGACTCACGCGGCGAATGAGCGTGGAACGATCCGCTTCCGGCGAAGGCGCCAAACCTCGGGCCGGAAGGGCGGCGCGCACGAAATGATCAATGCTGTCGCCCTCAGGCTTGACCGGCGGTTCAAACGCCCAATGGTTCTGGTAACGCGCGCCTTGCTCAATCCATTGCTTGAGGACCGCCTTGTCCTCATCGTCGAGCTTCTTGTGCGAATCCGGCGGGGGCATGAGATCATCCGGATCACTGGAAACAATCCTCATCCAGGCGGCGCTGCGTTCCGCATCTCCCGGAACAATGGCGGCGCGACCGTCCTTACCCTTGGCAAAGGCGGCGTCCGCAAGGTCCAACCGCAACCCGGCCTCGCGCGTCTTCTCGTCGAAGCCGTGACAGGCAAAACAATTCTCCGAAAGAATCGGACGCACATCGCGATTGTAACGGATCGACTCGCCCGCTCCGACGAAACCGCAGTGGACAACCCCGAGCGCCGACCAGACGGTCACGTTCATTAGGAAAGCTCGCATGGCGCCAAACCCTGCCACAAAAATCGGGAGGGGAAAATCCTTTCGCCATGCGGAAGGGCCGACCGCGCCCTCCCCCGAACGCTAGCGATCCCGAAACAGCGGACTGTCAACGACGGCGGCGATCACGTCCACGATGCGGTGGTCATGCTCCGCCGACTTATTGATGATTCGATTGATCTTTATGATCTATAGGAAACTGCCTGAGGATACCACGCGCTGATTCCCTTGCCTCTACCGGGGCCGCAAGCCATTGGCCTGGGCAACCTCCCCCACACGGTCGGCCAGCTTCATGCCCAACTCGACGACCGGGCGAATCTCCGCATTCGAAACCTTCTCCCGGTCAAGGTGCATCGCCCAGAGCTGGAGCGCTCCGCGTTCGCCTCCCTCGACGTCCGGAAAATCCGTGTCCAGCAACAGGCTGGCAATCGATCCGGTGGTGAAGTTGACCTCCTCCACAGCCATCACCTCCCGCCGTGCAGGCTCATCCAGGATGAGCGGCGCCAGATGCGACAACTCCGTCAGCACGGCGAAGCGTTCATCAAATGCGGCGTCGCCCAATTGAACGCCGTCCGATTCCGCGAAGCGCTTGCTCTGGTCGAGCAGCTTCGACTCCACCACCTGAAAGCGCAGGTTCACCGTATGCGGCAACCGCCCCCAGATCAGGGTAACCTTGCGGTCGTTCTGCCTTTGCACGCGCTTCTCAACCACATAGCCCTTCTCTTCCAGGTGTTTGAGCTTGGCCGGAAAATCGCCTCGACGCACACGCCAAGCATAAAGCCCCGCTGCGACAAACGCCGCGACTGCGACGATGTCCACGATCTGCGCTCCGGTAATGGCCAGCATCTGATGCATGCCGGAAAGCTGGCAGTTTTGACCGGGTCAGGGAAGTCACGAATCGTCGGAACTCCGCGGAAATCGATAAAACCAATACGACACACGGCCCCCTTCGATTGAACGCCCGGTCAGGGTTGCGCCAGGACGAGCCGAAAGAAGCAGCGAGCGGCGTTGACCGGAACGAGGTCCGCGGAGGCAGTGAACACCTGGTCGCTCCCGGTGAGAGTCGACAGGCCCAGATCCGTCCAGTTCAGCAGGTCCTGCGATTGCTGGACCATCACCGCGAGTTCCGCCGGACCGTTGAAAGTGAGGGTGACGGAGCCGTCCGGGTTCGCCGCGATGGCGGTGAGCCGCGTATCCGGCGGTTGTATCTCGGCCTTCCAGGCGGAAAGCAGCGTCGTCAACGCCATCGGTTCATTCTGCGGCGTCGTCCGCCCCGCCTGGTCCTCGCGATTCAAACCATGACAGGAGGTGCAACTCCTCACTTCCCCGGGCTGAAAACTGATCCAGTAGCGCTCCCTGACGACCGGGGCTCCGTCGGCGGCGACCAATTGCCAGGAAAGCGCGCGCCGCGCCGGCACGATCGCGGCGATGGATCCGTCCGGCGAGATCTGCACCCCTCCCGGCGGAGCGGACTCGGGCGTGTCGTTCAGGGTCGAACCCTCATGCATGGGCCGGGCCAGCACGCGCCGCCCCGGCGAGGGCGAATCGCCAGCCGCGCGCATCCCGATGCCGCGGACCTGGTCGCCCTGATAAAACTGGAGATACTTGACGTCATAGATCTTCTGCCCCGCTTCCCCCGGGGGATCCTCCGCGTTCCCGTCGATGCGGATCCGGAAGGGTTGCTGCACATCGATATCATCTCGTGTGGCCGTATCACGGACGATGACGAGCGCAAGGTCGCGCTGACGCAGGTAGTCGCGCAAATGGTCCAGATCGGCGTCTGACTCGGTGAACACTGCGGACTCCGGCCCTGGCAGCTCCGTCGGCTCCACGCTGGTCGCGGGCATCGGGCGCGCGACCACCTCGACGGGCTGCAATTCCCAGAGCGGTCCGTCGTAGGACTGCAGGTAATCGGGGTGCCACCAGGTGAGGCTTTCCTGAATCCCGGCCGCCCCGGTGAGCGAAACGTCCGGTTCCAGGTAGCCGGCCGCGCCGACTTTCAGGGTCCGGATGCGAAAGTCGTAGGGCGTCTCCAACTGTGCGGCTCCCAATCCGCTCGGGACGGGCAGCGTGTGGGAGGCAATGTAGGAGCCATCGACCGCGCGAATCGGATCACGATAAAGACCGCTGTGTCCCGGCCCGGGCGCCACGCTGGGATCCGCCGTATCGGGATGGGTCAGGTAGGTCACCTGCATGTCCTCCGGGTTCACCCCCGGGGCTCCGGTCAACGTGAAGAGTATGCCGGACGAATGGGTCGTGAACTCATTGGCGTCCGTCCCGAGATAGGTTCCCGACGCCGTCGGATCCTCGCTGATGTGAAACATGTTCTCGATCGGCAACTTCTCCCCCAGCACGAAATCCTGCAGCGCCGGATCGTCCGAGAAGGAACGACTGAAAAAGCGGTGCAGTTCATGCCGACCAACATGGTTCAGCGTTTCCAACTCCGTCCCGTCCTCGTTGATCATCCAGGGGAAGAAATGATTGAAGCGCAGCGAATTCTGCGCCGTTCCCTCGAGTTGTGAGGCCACAAAGCCGGTCGGCTCCGGAAAGGACTCGGCGCGCACGCCGAACATTACTTGAGCCCCGGCGCTTTCATCGGAGAAATCGAACGTTCCATAAAGGCCTCCGGGCATGCCTTCGGGATTGCTGACCGGGTCCACAGCCGCGACGTGGGCATTGTGATCCGCATCCGCCTGTTGATCGCG
>Ga0181594_10002352_pt1 | contig 17409 bp, 12 predicted proteins | sample 071ome_18_FD_145603 | JGI IMG/M metagenome (GOLD analysis project Ga0181594, IMG submission 145603) | Coastal salt marsh microbial communities from the Groves Creek Marsh, Skidaway Island, Georgia - 071413BT metaG (spades assembly) | ecosystem: Environmental > Aquatic > Marine > Intertidal zone... | reverse complement strand
GTACATCTACCTGCCGCTCCTCGAAGAGATCGGCTACATCCCGACCGAGAAGTATTCGAAGGCGCCCGAGATCCTGGCTCACAGTCAGGCCATCGGGCGGCATTTCGATCTGTACCGCAATGCGTGTTTCCAGACCGAAGTGACCGAGATCCGCTGGGATGAGGACGACACGCGGTGGGTCATCACCACCAACCGAGGCGACCGAATGCGCGCCCGTTTCGTGATCATGGCCAACGGGCCGCTGCATCGACCGAAATTGCCCGGCATTCCAGGTGTCGAATCGTTCACTGGTCATTCCTTCCACACGAGCCGTTGGGACTACGAATACACGGGTGGGTCGTCGAACGGTGGCCTCACGAAACTGGCCGACAAGCGAGTGGGCATCATCGGCACGGGGGCGACCGCAGTGCAGTGCGTTCCGCACCTCGGTGAACATGCGAAGCAACTCTTCGTGTTCCAGCGCACGCCGTCGTCGATCGACGTTCGCAACAATCGTCCCACCGACCCCGAGTGGGCCGAGTCGCTCGAACCCGGTTGGCAGCAAGAGCGGATGGACAACTTCAATGCCTTGGTGTCGGGTGGTTTCGCCGAGGTCGATCTGGTGAACGACGGTTGGACCGACATCATCGGCAATCTCTTGATCCGACTCCGCAAGGAAGCGTCGCCCGACCTGTCGGCCGATGGATTGGCTCGCAATCTCGAACTAGCCGACTTCGAGAAGATGAACCAAGTTCGCTCACGGGTCGACGAGATCGTGACCGATCCGCAGGTGGCCGAAGCTCTGAAGCCGTGGTATCGGCAGTTCTGCAAACGTCCGTGTTTCCACGACGAATATCTGCAGACCTTCAACCGTCCGAACGTCACCCTGGTCGACACCGACGGCCAAGGTGTCGACCGGATCACCGAGAACGCGGTTGTGGTGGGCGGCGTCGAGTACGAGATCGACTGCCTGATCTATGCGACCGGGTTCGAAGTCGGGACCGAGTACACCCGACGTTCTGGATACGAGGTGTACGGCCGCGATGGTGTGAGCCTCACCGACGCATGGGCCGACGGCGCCCGCACTCTGCACGGCTTTCACAGTGTCGGCTTCCCGAACTGCTTCGTGGTGAGCAACATCCAGTCGGGTTTCACCGTGAACTTTCCGCACATGCTGAACGAGCAGAGCAAGCATCTGGCCTATCTGTTGTCGGAAGCACAGAGCCGCGGGATCTCGCGTATTGAAGCCACTCCAGAGGCCGAAGATGAATGGGTGCAGACGATCGTGCGTCTCTCGCAGATGAACGTGAAGTACCTCGAGGCCTGCACGCCCGGCTACTACAACAACGAAGGCCAGCCAGCCGCTCGCAGTCTGCAGAACGGCAGCTACGGAGCCGGCCCGGTGGCCTTCGTCAAGGTGCTGGAGGACTGGCGAGCCGAGGGCTCGTTGTCGGGTTTGGCGCTGTCCTGATCAGGCGATCGGTGGCGGCGGCAACGTCGGCTTCTTGCGCCGGCTGACGACGAGCGCGATCACGGCGAACAACAGTGCGCCGGCCACCGCGGCGAGCACGATCACGAGAGTGTTCGAACCCGAGTCGTCGGCGGCTTCGTCCGCCGTGCCGTCGCCACCCAATCCGAGAAGTGCGGCGCCGTCGCGGGCACTCGGGGGAGTGGTCGAGATGCCGATCTGGATGCCGGTTGCCGCATCGATCAGTTCACCCGTGGCCGGATCGACGATGCCCGTGACGGCACCGGTGTTCGGATCGACGAACTGACCCGACACGAGGTCGTATTCGCCGATGACGAGTCCGGTGGCGATTTCGATGAGCTGCTGCGTGTCACCGTCGAGATAGGCGCGCGGCAGGATGAGATCGCCGGCCGCATCGACCGACTCGCCACTCGGGATGGAGAAGCCACCAAGAGGTGAGGGGGCGGCGACGCCGCCGGTCTGCGGATCAACGGGTGTTCCGGTCTGCGGATCGACCGAGCCGGTGGCCGGAGTGCTGCCCGTCGATCCCGCGGTGGTGGCGGGCGCCCCGGCGCCCGAACCGGCGGTGGTGGCCGGTGTTTGAGCTCCCCGGGCGACCACCGAGAAGGCCGCCGGCTGGTAGATGAAATCGATCGAGGTCGCGCCGTTGACCCGGGATGCACAAGCCATGGTGACCGTGATGCGACGAACGTCTTGCCCGCCGAGGAAACCATCCCTGAACGTGAGTCCCACCGCCCAGTTCCCGGACGCATCGGGTTTGATGGCATCGCCGGATTCGGAGCCGCGCACGATTGAGTCGTCGATCTTGCCTTGGTCGGTGCTGGCGATACCCGATGCGCCATAGGGGAGCACGAGTCCGGCGCACGGAGACGACGAGGTGTTCGAGATCGTGACGCGCTGGCCTTCGGTCACCTGAGCCGGGTCGACGGAGATCGCGCCACGAACGTTCGAGGCGACCGGTGGGTTGCCCGGATTCGGTGCCGCCGGCTGATTGTTGTCGCGCACGGTGATGATGCCCTCATATCTGAGTTCGTCCTTGACGTTGTTCAGGCAGATGATTTCCGCGTGCAGTGATTGAACGCCGGGACGATCTGCGTCGAAGATCGGCTTTCCGATGTTCAACACCTCGAAGACGGGAATGTCGTTCTTCAGGGCGACACGGTAGCTCGGCTCAGTCTCCCACTTGCCCGATCCTCCTCCGACGAAGAGGCGGCGGGACAAGATCTTTCCGCCGGTGCACGGCCGGTTGCCGGACCCCACGATCCTCGAAAAGGGGGCTACTTCGGTGTCACCGAAGACGAGTTCCGGTGTGAGGAGGTTCGGATCCCCACCACTCGGGCCAATCGTGCCAGCTACCGACAACCGGGCCGTGTAGCGGATGCCCTTTTCCGGAGTGACCGGGCACTTCACCCGGATGACCACCTCTCCATCGCCTGAGAAGTTGCCGACGACGACGTCGAGGACGACTAGTTCATTCACGATCGTGAGGCGCTGAGTCGTCGGTTCCGTGTACCAATCACCGATCAATTGGTATTCGACGGACAGATTGTCGGCGACGTCGTCGTAGGTGCCGCAGTAATCGTCTGTGCTCGAGAAACGTACGACGTCTCCGGGATCGGCTGAGGCCGGGCCGGAAAGTGTTCGATCGGCCCAATCGAAGGTCTCAGCGGCGACACTCGACACCGAAAAACTGGTGGCGAGTAGGCCCGCCAGGATCGCTATGACGACTCGCTTCTTCACCCGGTGCCCCTTTCGACGTCGGGCTCACCTTAGCGAGGTTCGAAATCACTTCGAGACGAGTTGGTCCAAGAGATCGTCAAGATTGGCCACGGCGATACCGATCGACTGATCGGCGATACCGAACGGTAAGAGCAACAGGTGCTGGTGGCGCAGAGCTCCGCACGAATACACCACGTTCGGTACGTAGCCGTCGCGTTCGAATTCCGATGGAACCAGAAGTGGTGTGTCGAGGGTGCCAATGACCCGGGCCGGATCGTCGAGGTCGAGGAGCATTGCGCTGATGCAGTACGTCCGCATGGGGCCGACGGCATGAGTGAGCACCAGCCAGCCGGCGGCAGTCTCGATGGGGGATCCACAGTTGCCGAGCTGGACGACCTCCCAGTGTCGAGTGGGCAGTTGGATCTCGAGTGAATTGTCCCAGTACTCGAGTTGGTGCGAGAACGACACCGAATTGGTCTCGCGGTCGGCTCGACTGAGCGCCGCGAATCGTCCACCCACCTTTCGCGGGAAGATGGCCAGTCCCTTGCCTCGAGCGGCTTGTCCCGACACCGGTGTGATCTCGAACTGGAGGAAGTCGCGGGTCGACAGCAGTTGCTGTCCGATGTCGACGCCGTCGAAGGCTGTGTAGGTGGCGAAGAAGATGCGCCCCATGTCGGGATCCACGAAGTCGACGAAGCGGGCATCCTCCATGCCGCGCCATTCGGCCATCGAGTGGGGCCACAGGACTCTCTCAGAGAGTTGCGAATCGACCGAGAACGACACCGAGTAGGCACGATCGGCGATCGAGCGAAAGTGATGGGCCGTGGCATCGACGTTGCGGTAGGTCTCCTGATCGTGCATGAGTCGATTGAGTTGCTCTTCCAAGTCGGACCGAGTGAACAGGCCGTCGAGATGCTGCAACACGTAGCGGGCGTTTTCTCCGAGATCGCCGAACGTTTCGAGCAGGCCGAGAAATGCAATGTTGCGAAGACAGCCCTCCGAGTGGAGACCGACGTCGAGGTCACGCCCGGGGGAATCGATCGAGACGTTGCCGTATTCGTCGATGAGGCCGGTCCGAAATCCGATGGACGAACGGTGGCCTTCGCCGATACCTCGCACACTCATGACGAAACGAAGACTTCCCTCGGCAACTCCAGTCTGGTCGGGGTGAGCGACGACACTCGGGTTCGTGAGGGCCGCACCTTCCACCGAGAACTCGTGGGTGAAATATGCACCGATGAGTTTCCACCGGTCGTCGGAGAAGTGGGTCGGGGAATCGAGGCGATTCGCTACCCGATGTGCGTGAGACTCGAGCCACAGATCGAGATCGTCGTGACGGTTGGAGAATCGGAGGACGACGTCGTTGAGAGCGCGGGCAACCTCTTCTTCGGGGAGCGACAAAATGCGATCGAGAACCGCGCTCGTGCGCGATTGGTTGGCGCCGAAGTCCTCCTGGCCCGGTACGAAGAGGCGGGCGAAGATGCGCGAGGGGTCGGCCTTCAGATGGATACCGGTCCGGACAGCGAGGACGTCGGGATCGGGGTGAGGGAAAAAGGTCATCGAGTGAGCATCGACATTCGGTCGTGCAACTGAAGTGTCGACACCATGGCAAGAGTCGATTCAGCACCCTGATTCAGATTTCGACCGTGAGGGTGAAGTCCGTCGAAACCACCTCCGGTCACCTCGTCGATCATCGGGACACCCGCGTCGTTATCGCCGTGGAACCAACGTGCTGCCTTCTCGATCTCTCGCAACCACTCGTCGTCGCCCGTGACATCGAAAGCTCGTTTGGCCGCATCGGCGAGTGCAGCCACCTCGATCGGTTGTTGATCGAACGCCGGCTTCGGATCGCCGGGCCCACGACCGGTGGTAGGGGTCACGGAAAAGTGACCGGCATGAGTTTCGGTTTCGACGAGCCAGCGGAGCATGTCGAGACCCGTACGAACGGTGTCGTCGTCGCGATGTGCAACACCGGCGGCGATCACCACGTCGGGCAGAAGTGCATTCGAATAAGTGAGGCGCGGTTCGGGCCATGGCCAGTCCGGCGAACGTGACGAGAGGAGAATGCGATCGGCGGCATCAGCCACCAGATCGAGTGCACCTTTGTGCTCGGGTGCGACGGTCAGCACTTCGGCGGCACCAAGACCTGCGTAGGCGAGTGAACGGAGCCAATCGGGGCGATGTCGGATGGCCGATTCGAATGCACCGAGCGCTCGTTGGTGCAGGACTCCGTCGTCACTGCGGGCGATCACCGTTCCGAAGGCCCAGATCGCTCGACCCCATGCGTCTTCGATGGTTGGCTCGTCGAGCCAGACGCGGCCGAAGCTCAGTCGATTATGGAACTTGCCGTCGGGAGTCTGGGCACTCAGAACGAAACGCATACCCAGACGAGCGAGGATTGCTCCGCCGCATGTGCCATTGTGTTCTCGAGCCGACACGATCACGAGTCGGGCGTTGTCGTCAGTGCAATAACCGTGCGAGAAGCGTGGTCGCGGACCTTTGGCGTGCTCGAAGAGACCCCAGTCGTCCGAGATGTTGATGAGGTGACGAAACGTGTAAGAACTCACGATGCCACCGCCGTTTCGCTCGATCCGATGATCGCCGGGACGAGATCTAGATAGTCGGCAGCGACTTTCGTCCAGTCATGGTGGCGGGCGAGCTCCTCGGCACGAGCTCGCATACTTCGTTGCACGTTGTGATGGGTGAGGACGGTACGCAACGCCCGGGCGAGCGCATCGGGGTCACGGTGTGGCACGACGATTCCGGCGCCGTCCGACAGGAGTTCTCGAGCGTGGGGGAAGTCGGTGGCAATCACCGGAACACCGGCGGCAACGGCGTCGACCAGGACGCCGCTCGTCACCTGGTCGGCGTTGTCGTACGGCAATACGACGACTGAGGCCGAGCGCGCGAGTTCAACCAGCTCAGGAACACTCCGGTAGAGCTCGTCGAACACGACTCGGGACTCGACGCCACGTGCCCGCGCCCGTTCATGCAACGACTCGCGGTACTTCTCGCCTTCGCGAGCTTTCACCTTGGGGTGTGTACGTCCGGCTACGAGATAGGTGATCGGCGGGACGACATCGGAGACCGCGGCAAGAGCATCGATCACCCATTCGATGCCCTTGCCGGGTCCCAGAAGCCCCCAGGTCAGCACCGTAGGAACCGGTGCCGGTCGCGGCGCGACGGGCGGGGGAAGTGTCGCGCCGTGGGGGATGGTGACGACGCCGAGGGGATCGACGTCGTAGAACTGAAGCAACCGCTGCCGAGCCGCGTCGGTCATGGTCACGATTCGACTGGAGCCTTTCAGTACATGCTGAAGGGTTCGCTTCTGATGAGTGGTGGGGCTCGTTGGAATGGTGTGCAGAGTCGTGACGATCGGAACACGGATGTGTGACATCAGCCGAACGACGTCGTCGCCGTCGTGTCCGCCGAAGATGCCGAACTCGTGTTGAAGGAACGCACAGTCGAACGAATTGATTGCGATCGACGCTTCACGAATTGAGCGCAGTCGCGATGGGTGCAACTCCGCAATGATGCGGTCATCATTGGCTGGCAACGAGTCGACGGAGCAACGCACGATGCCGACGTCGGTCACATTGTTCGATCGCATTCCGTTCGCCAAGGCCGCGGCAAAGGTAGCCAGGCCACAGGCCGTCGGCGGGAAGGTGCTGATGATTGCCGAGCTGGGTGAGGGATTGATCATGAGTTTCGCTCCTTGGTTGTGGTCGAACGGATGGCGAGGAGAACGAGACCGAGGCCGCCGATAGCAAGAAGGAGGAGTCCGAGAACACTCGTCGTTCGCGTCGAGGAACCGGTCGACGGAAGGATCGAGTCGCTCGGAATTTCAGCCGGCAGGATCACAGCCTCCCCGGTGGTGGTCGGTGCCGATGTCGTCGAGGGCGGGGTCGTGGTCACCTCGGCAGGCTGAATCGGAACAGCGGGAACGATCACGATCGGCGGTGAGGCCGTGGTGGAGGTACTCGACGTACTGGTTGGCGCGCTGGTGGAGGTGCTGGTCGACGTGGTGCTCGATGTGCTGGTGGAGGTGCTGGTCGACGTGGTGCTCGATGTGCTCACCACCTGAGTGTTCTTGAAGGTGCACATGATGCTTTCGCCCTCGGCGAGATCGATCACGATGTCGGGACCGTTTACCGAGTATCCGCCACCCCGATCCACGACCAGATCGCAGTCGACCGAGTCGAAATCCCATCCGTCCGAGGTGAGTTCGGAGATGAAGTACTCCTGAAAGTCGGTGATGCCGTCGAAGACCTTTTTGTTGGACTCTGATCCGTCGTCAACGAGAACGAAACCCTCGAGGGGCGTCGAGGCCGTGAATTCGAATTCATCACTCGTCTCGACGTCGGCCTCCTTCACGATTGTGATCTGACCCGGATACACGACTGCTGTGGTACTGAGCGACAGATCCATATTGCCCGTACTGCAATTTGTGAAGTCGCTGCATCTCAGCGCAGTCAGGCGCATGTGGTACGGCGAACCCGACAGATCGACAGCAGAGTTGCCAGAGCCCCAGTCGAGACGTGATGCGATGTGCCCACCCCATGCGAGAACGGCCGTGGGCGACGTGGCCGCGAAGTAGACCTCGACACTGGTTTGACTCGAACCTTCGTAGGTCCCCGAGAGCGAGTACCCCGACGGGTTGCTCGTCACGGTGCACGACGCCGGACCACAGAGATTCCCCGTGTTCGGCACGGTCGAACCGGCCGCAGTGAAGGTTCCACCCCACAAATCGAAGACCTGACCGCCGATCTGGGTGACTCCGGCCCCGGAAACGTTCGGATCGAGTGGTATCCCGAGTGTGTCGCTCGATCCGGAACACAGTGCGATCGCGCACGGATCGGCACCGGGTTCGGTGCGGTCGAAACTCGTGAGATAGTCGAATGCGTGCTTGCCGTTTTCTGTCGTATCCCATTCGATACGAACGGCGTAGGTCTGCCCGGTGGACAGTCCCGACAGCACCGACCGATACGGCACCGACTGTCCCTCGAAGTACAGCGCGTTGTTCTGGCCCAGATTTCCCTTCTGCCATTTGGCCGAATGAGACGCATCACAGGTCGCGTCGAGATTCGCGCATTGTTCGATCTCGATCGATGGTTTCGAGGCCCCCGATGCATCACGGGTCACGAGAACGAAACCGACGAGAATCGACGCGAACAACACGATTGCGGAGACCAGTTCCGCATTCGACAATTCCAGAACCGATCGACGCCTGCTGCTCATCGCCCCTCCATTCGCTTCGGTGAGTCAGGCAACGTAACGATCACCCGACCGCGTTTGATCTCACGAATGTCTCGCGCGCGGTTCGATGCACCTTCGAGTACGTCGGTACCGAGCCCACCCCAATGACATTTGTTCGATGGGAAACGAGGTGTAGTTCGTGAATACTCCGAGTCCCGCTCGAATGGAGGTATTCATGGTTTCGGTACTGGTATGCGACGATCATCAGCTCGTGCGCGATGCACTCACGACGATCTTCGAACACGACGGAGAGTTCGAAGTGGAAGGTTCGGTGGCTGACTTCGGAAGCGCCGTCTCCATTCTCTCGTCGAAGGACGTTCAGGTCGCAGTGGTCGACGTTCGGCTCGGCGATGAGAACGGACTCGACGTCGTCCATTGGATTCGCGACCATCGTCCCGACACCAAAATCGTGCTGCTGACCAACTTTTCGTCGGACGAGTTGGTGCTCGAGGCCTCGTCCCTTGGAGTGTCGGCGGTCCTCGACAAGGCAGTGCGACCGAACGAACTCGCACGAGTGGTTCGCGAAGTCGCCGCAAATCGATGGTCGGGAATGAGCGACGCTGTTCGGGAATCACAGGGGCGCTTGCAGCAAAAAGGAATTCTGCAGATGCAGAAGCTTGGCCAGGTCGACCGTGAGATCATGTCACTCATAGGTAAGGGCATGACCGATCGTGACATTGCGACGCGCGTGTTCCTCAGTCCTCAGACGGTCCGCAATCGTGTGAGCCGGCTTTTGACGACGTTGGGCCGGGAGAATCGCACTCAGCTCGCTCTCATGGTGAACGACTACGACGACGTCGGGCATCGCTTCACGAAGTGACGTCGAGGCTCAGGAGTCGCGAAGCCGATCCAGGAGGTCGTGGACTCGGTCCACGACCTCCATCGCGTAGGGGCCTCTTTGGCCGGTCGCCCGTCGTTCGAGTCGTCGAAGTTCGTCGATGTCGACGGGACGCCCCACGATCGTGAGCGAGCCGCAGATCCGATGAGCACGACGTTCGATCGAGAGTGCGATGTCGTCGGACCGGTCACCCGAGTTCCAATTCTCGATGGATGTCGCCAGACGTTGTAGATCGTCGAGCACCGAGTCGCGGTGCTCCATCCACACTTGGTGGAGCGCGAGGTCGACGTCGTCCATCAGTCGATGTCGGTGAGTGAACGCAGGTCGTCGGCGAGAGACAGGGGGTCGAAGGGCTTGACGATCACTCCACGGACTCCGAGGGCTTCGAGGGCTCGCCGTTCGTGAGGCTGTGCCTTGGCGGTCAAGAAGACGACCGGAACCGACGCCCCGTTCAGGGTCTCGCGGATCCGGCTGAGGGTCGATGGACCGTCGAGGCCGGGCATCATCACGTCGAGAACGATCACGTCGAACCTGTGGTCTTCGAGAAGTCGGAGTGCTTCTTCGCCGCTCGTCGCCTCGGTCACGTCGAAACCTCCGACGAGACCGAGCGCGATGTCAACGACGCTTCTGATTCCGTCGTCATCGTCGACGATCAGTGCATGGGGGGCAGTTCGGACGAGAGTCATGATCAGGGCTCCTTGGGGAGTAGGGGAAGGGTGAAGATGAATCGAGAGCCGCTAGGACTGCGGTTCTCGGCCCAGATTCGTCCACGGTGGCGGTGAATGATGCCGCGACTGATCGCGAGCCCGAGCCCAGTACCCGAATTGCGACGATCATCGGAGGTCTCGATCTGCGAGAAAGGTTCGAAGATTCCATCGAGGGCGTCTGCGGGAATTCCGCGTCCTTCGTCGTCGACGAAAAAGTGAATTTCGTTGTTGACTCGTAGGGAGGTGACGAGGACGGTCGACGACGGAGGCGAGAATTTCAAGGCGTTCTGGATCAGATTCAAGAGAACCTGGACGATTCGATCGTGATCAGCGACAAAGGTGTCTGGCGCTGGTTCGGCAACCAGACGAACTCTCTTCCTGTTGGCCTGGGGCTGCAAGGTTCGAAAGACTTCGGCGATCAGGTTGCCTGAAGTTTGTTCACCCAAGGTGAGGTCGACTCTCTGTGATTCGAGACGGTCGAGGTCGAGCACGTCGTTCACGAGCCTGACGAGGCGTGACGTGCTTTCTTGCGCGACGTTCACGAGCTCGGCTGCTTGTGTGGGGAGGACGCCGACGACTCCGGCATCGAGAAGATCGAGGGATCCGGCAAGTGATGTGAGAGGTGTTCTGATCTCGTGACTCACGATCGAAATGAAGCGAGTTTTCATCTCGAGAAGCGACAAGGCCGAAGTGATGTCACGGATCACCAAGACGTTGCCGTGCAAGGGTCCGTCCAAGGGGGCAGCAGAGATCTCGAGAATCTTCTTCTCATTGCTGGTGTCGACGTCGATCGTGAAGGATCGACGTTGGGCGATGTCGTCACTGTGCGTCGAGATCAACTCGTGGATTTCCGGGTAGGACTCGTCGAGAACCCGACGAGCGTCATTCGTCTCGTCGTGATCCATGGCGATACCGAAAAGTCGGCGCGCTGCCGGATTCACGAGATCGGCCCGGCCGAACTCGTCGGTCACGATGATCGCCTCTGAGACCGACGTGACCACATGTTTCGTGAGGCGGAACGAACGTTCGAGTTCACCGGTTCGCTGGGCGACCCTCTTCTCGAGAACCTCGCGAATCTTCCCGTGAGTTCGTTCGATCATCCAGATGCGAATGATCAACCCGAGGACCACGGCAACCGTGGAGAAAATCGTGACTTCCTGCCAGTTGACGAAAGCCAGTGCTGGATGGGGAGATGATGGAAGGTAAGCGTTCATGTCGATTCCCGAGTTGGGAGTGCAACCTATGAACAGGGAAGCAGGAGGGGAGTTCCTCAGAACGACGTGAGGACAATTGTCATGGAAGGGACGACGATCGTTGACTGAGCGTCGAGAGGAACACATTCACGGCTTCGCAGGCACCCCGTGACCGTGGAGTGCGGAACAGGTCGAACGAATGCTGCGTGTGAGGAAGTTCGGCGTAGACAACTGGCTGCTTGGAGACGGAACGTAGACGCTTGACGAATTCGCGGGCAGGTTCCACGTGGAGAAGAGAGTCGTTCCTGCCGTGGATGACGAAGAAGGGTGGTGCGTCAGGTGACACGTGTTCGATCGGAGATGCTTCTCGATATACGTCAGGTGACTCGTCGATCGAAGTCTTGACGACGTGATTCTCGAGTAGGTGTCGTACCGCCGGGTTGTTCTCGCCGTTCGTGTCGATCCAGTCGTAGATGCCGTAGAACGGAACGACCGCCTGTACGGGCTCATCGGACATGAGTCCGGCGAGGGCGGCCAAGTGTGCGCCGGCCGATCCACCGGTGAGCGCGATGAAGGAGGGGTCGCCACCGTACGACTCGATGTTGGCGCGTACCCAGTCGAGGGCTCGCTGGACGTCGTCGAGGTGGTCGGGCCACGTGGCCCGAGGGCTCAGTCGATAGCGCGGAGCGACACACGTCCACCCGGCTTCGGCCATGTGGGACATCAGCGGAACACCCTGAGTGCGATTGTCGCCGATGCTCCAACCCCCACCGTGGATCTGCACTAGTACCGGAGTGAGTCCGGGCACGTCGGAACGACGCCACACGTCGAGAGTGTTGAACCGTCCGTGGTCGCCGTAGCGGATCCCCCGGGTGGAGGGAGTGGTGTACGAGCGATGGAGGAAGGGCCACGGCGCTCGATTCGAACGCGGTGTCACGCCAGCGATGGAGGACCGCGACGGTTCGCCGAGAGCGGCGCGTACTTGGGCGGGCAATTCGACACTCGTCGTTCGCGCTCGTCGGTAATTCTGGAGCGAGACCGCAACTCCGACCACACCGACGATGGCGAGGACACCCCGTGCGAAACCTCGCATCCGCGGAGCGAGTCGACTGATCATGGCGAGGTGAAGGGTCGCCACCGCCAACGGAGCTTCCGAGCCGATCAAGCCGTCGACGAAAAGCGGGATCGAACGTCGACCGCCCCGACGTGACACGGGTCGCCAGCTGTTCATGATGGTGAACGAGGTTGCTGTCGATATCACGAGGCTCACCAGGATTCGTCGTGTTGTTGACCTGCTCACGGCCATGAGATTACGGGGGAGTGGTCATTAGGCTGAATGCCGATGAGCGAATCACCGACTTTGGCCGCCGACTTCGAGACGCCCAGTCGTGACACGTGGCTTCGAGCCGTCCACGGAGTCATCCTGAAGTCGTCGCCCGAGGCGAGCCCCGAGGAATTCGACGCCGCATTTCGTCGTCAACTGGTGTCGACGACCGATGACGGAATCGATATCCAGCCGCTCTATACCGCGTCCGGATCGCCGACCTCGACGGGACTACCCGGCGAGGCGCCTTTCGTCCGATCGACTCATGCGGACCCCCGCCCGTGGGAGATCCGTCAGCGAGTCTGGGCGTCGGTAACGGATTCGTCGGCCGTCGGTGAACTCGAGTCGGGAGCCACCGGACTACTCGTCGAAGTCGACGGTCGTGGCGACATTGATTCCCTTGCGCGCATTCTCGACGGCGTGTATCTCGATCTCGCTCCGGTGGCTCTCGCGACCTCTTTCGACGAGATCGGGCTCGGAGCGGCGGCGTCACTGATCGAGCTGTGGGATCGACGTGGCATCGGTGCGGCCGAACGACGAGGCTCACTCGGCGTCGATCCCATCGGCACGTGGTTACGAACGGGGGGTGCCGTCGATCTCGTGAGTGCTTGGGACGACACTGCTTCGCTCGTAAGTCGCGCTCATGTGGCCGCGCCATCGGCGCGCGTCATCACGGTCGATGGCACCGTCTGGCACGGTGCGGGCGCCAACACCGTCCAGGAATTGGCGTGGACGATCGCGGCGGGTGCAGCGGCTATTCGTGCCCTCGTGCGAGACGGCTTGTCACTCGACGTTGCCGCTCGAACCCTCGAGTTCCGATTGGCAGCAACGGCCGATCAGTTCACCACCATCGCCAAATTCCGAGCGGCCCGTCGCTTGTGGGCACGAGTCGCCGAAGTGGCCGGTATTTCGATCGATGGGTCCGCCATGTTCCAGCACGCCGACGGATCGCGAGTGATGCTCACTCGCTACGACACCTACGTGAACACGTTGCGTTCCACGGTTGCTTGTTTCTCGGCCGCCGTCGGTGGTGCTGATGCAGTGAGTATCTGGCCGCATGATGCGCTCCTTCGGACGGGCGGCTCGAAGCAGGGCCGGCGCCTCGCCCGCAACACGCAGTCGATACTCCAGGCCGAGTCGAACATGTGGCGAGTCGTCGATCCAGCCGGCGGTTCGTGGTATGTCGAATCGTTGACCGATCAGCTGGCCGAAGCCGCTTGGAGCGAACTGCGCACCGTCGAAGCGCTCGGTGGTGTCATCGAAGCCGTGGTGGCCGGACACGTGCACGATTCTCTCGCCGAGCAGCTCTCGGAGCGCCGTCGCGCGGTGGCGACGCGTCGTCGGCCGCTCACAGGGCTGAGCGAATTCCCGAACGTGGCCGAAGAGATCCCGTCGGCAGTCGTCGAGCCGCCTCGAGAGCACGGACCGTTGTTCGCACCGCTGTCGCTCGTTCGTCTCTCGGCCGATTTCGAGGCGCAACGCCGACGCGCTGATGACCATTTGGCGTCCACGGGCCGGCGCCCACAGGTGTTTCTCGCCACGCTCGGATCACCTGCCGTTCACACAGCTCGTCTCACTTTCGCCAAGAACCTGTTCGAAGTGGCCGGTATCGAAACGGTGTCGGGTGAGGTTGACGACTTCGCTTCCTCGGGAATCACGATGGTGTGCGTGTGCTCGTCGGATGCCGTGTACAAAGAGGCCGGAGCCGATGCGGCGGCCGCGCTGAGAGCAGCTGGCGCCACGCGGGTGTATCTGGCTGGGCGTCGACTCGACGTGCCCGGTGTCGACGAAGAAGTGGGTATGGGCAGCGATGTTCTCGACGTGTTGACTCGTGCTCTCGATGAACTGGGGGTCGCGTGATGTCGGTTCCGAATCTGTCGAATGTCGAACTCGGATCCACCGCAGGAGCGGGTGATCGTGCGGCCTGGGCCGAGAGTGTGAAGCGATCGAGTGGCCACACTCCTGACGAACTCGTATGGAACACCCCAGAAGGCATCGACGTTCCGCCGCTCTACACGGCCGATGATGTCGCCGGACTCGACTTCCTCGCCACCTATCCCGGTCTGGCCCCGTTCCTGCGCGGCCCGTACTCGACCATGTACGTGAATCAACCTTGGACGATCCGCCAATACGCCGGATTCTCCACCGCCGAAGAGTCGAACGCGTTCTACCGGCGCAACTTGGCGGCCGGCCAGAAGGGGCTCTCGGTCGCGTTCGATTTGGCAACGCACCGCGGTTACGACAGCGATCACCCACGGGTGACCGGTGACGTGGGCATGGCGGGTGTGGCCATCGATTCGATCCTCGACATGCGCCAGCTTTTCGACGGCATTCCTCTCGACCAGATGAGTGTGTCGATGACCATGAACGGTGCGGTGCTGCCGGTCCTCGCTCTCTACATCCTCGCCGCCGAGGAACAAGGGGTCACTCCGAAGCAGCTCACCGGCACCATCCAGAACGACGTGCTGAAAGAGTTCATGGTCCGCAACACCTACATTTATCCGCCCGAACCCTCCATGCGGATCATCTCCGACATCTTCGCATTCACGTCGCACGAGATGCCGAAGTTCAACTCGATCTCGATCTCGGGCTACCACATGCAGGAAGCCGGCGCCACGGCCGATCTCGAACTCGGTTACACGCTCGCCGACGGCGTGGAGTACTTACGGGCAGGTATGGGTGCTGGCCTCGACATCGATGCCTTCGCGCCGCGCCTCTCGTTCTTCTGGGCTATCGGGATGAACTTCTCGATGGAAGTGGCCAAGATGCGCGCTGCTCGCTTGCTGTGGGCCAAGTTGGTGAAGCAGATGGGAGCCAAGAACGACAAGTCGTTGTCGTTGCGAACCCACAGCCAGACGTCGGGTTGGTCACTCACGGCACAGGACGTCTACAACAACGTCGTGCGCACGTGTGTGGAGGCCATGGCCGCGACACAGGGCCATACGCAGTCGCTGCACACCAATGCACTCGACGAGGCGCTGGCGCTGCCCACTGACTTCAGTGCTCGCATCGCTCGCAACACGCAATTGTTCCTGCAGCAGGAGTCGGGCACCACACGAGTGATCGACCCGTGGGGTGGTTCGTACTACATCGAGAAGCTCACCCACGACGTGGCCACGGCTGCCTGGGCGCACATCCAGGAGATCGAGGAGGCCGGCGGTATGACCGCCGCCATCGACGCCGGTATTCCGAAGATGCGGATCGAAGAGGCCGCCGCTCGGACTCAGGCCCGTATCGACTCGGGTCGCCAGCCGGTGATCGGCGTCAACATGTTCCGACCCGACGAGCACGAGTCGATCGACGTGTTGAAGGTCGACAACTCGTCGGTCCGGGCCCAGCAGTTGGCCAAACTCGATCGCCTGCGCGCCGAACGGAACCAGGACGATGTCGACACTGCGCTCGCTCGACTGACCGAGGCCGCCGCTCGTTCGGTCGACGGACGGCGGGACCCCGGACTCGGAGAGAACTTCCTGAAGTTGGCGGTCGACGCCGCTCGTGCCCACGCCACGGTCGGGGAGATCAGCGAGGCCGTCGAGAAGGTATTCGGACGTCACACGGCGGCGATCCGTACCATTCAAGGTGTGTACCGCTCCGAGATCGGCGAAGCTCCCAACGTGAAGTTGGCCCGCGAGATGGTCGAATCGTTCATGCAGAAGCAGGGTCGTCGGCCGCGCATCATGGTCGCCAAGATGGGCCAAGACGGTCATGACCGCGGGCAGAAGGTGATTGCTACGGCGTTCGCTGATCTCGGATTCGACGTCGACGTCGGTCCGCTCTTCCAGACGCCGGGTGAGGTCGCTCTTCAAGCTGTGGAAGCTGACGTGCACATCGTTGGCGCATCGTCACTCGCGGCCGGCCACCTCACACTCGTGCCCGAACTGCGAGCTGAACTCGAGAAACTCGGTCGTGGCGACATCATGATCGTCGTGGGTGGCGTGATTCCTCCGCAGGACTTCGACGAACTGCTGGCCGCCGGCGCGTCGGCGATCTTCCCGCCTGGCACCGTGATCGCCGACGCTGTGATCGATCTCATGGGAGAACTCGAGCGGCGACTCGCCTGACGGCGCGCTCGATCGTCATGGCCAACTCGATCGATCTCGACGCCTACGAAGCGGGTGTGCTCGCCGGCGATCGAACGGCCCTTGGACGAGCCATCACGTTGGTCGAATCCAAGCGGGCCGACCATCAAGAGCTGGCTCAGGAACTCCTGCAGCGACTGCTCCCGCACGCCGGTCGCAGTCATCGAGTGGGTATCACCGGTGTGCCCGGTGTCGGCAAGTCGACGTTCATCGACGCCCTCGGCACTCATCTCACCTCGACCGATCATCGGGTGGCGGTCCTGGCCGTCGATCCGTCGTCCACGCGTACTGGCGGAAGCATCCTCGGCGACAAGACGCGCATGGCGCGACTGTCGGTCGACGAGAACGCCTTCATCCGACCGTCACCGAGCGCCGGCACCCTCGGGGGAGTGGCGGCGGCTACGCGCGAAGTGATGGTGATCGTCGAGGCGGCCGGTTTCGACGTGGTGCTCGTGGAGACGGTGGGTGTCGGCCAGTCCGAGACGGCGGTCGCCAACATGACCGACTGTTTCCTCGTGCTCATGCTGGCCCGCACAGGCGATTCGTTGCAGGGCATCAAGAAGGGTGTCCTCGAGTTGGCCGACGTGCTGTCGGTGAACAAAGCCGACGGATCGCACGTGACCGAGGCCAAGGCGGCCGCGCGCGAACTCGCTACCGCACTCGAACTCCTGCACCCTCCGGGCGCTTCGTGGATCCCGCCGGTTCTCACGTGCAGTGCCCTCACCGGGGACGGAATCGCCGAATTGTGGTCTCAGATCGAGCAACATCGTGCGGCCATGGAGAAGTCGGGTGACTTCGCCCGGCGTCGGGTGCGTCAGCAGATCG
>Ga0181594_10002351_pt1 | contig 17413 bp, 33 predicted proteins | sample 071ome_18_FD_145603 | JGI IMG/M metagenome (GOLD analysis project Ga0181594, IMG submission 145603) | Coastal salt marsh microbial communities from the Groves Creek Marsh, Skidaway Island, Georgia - 071413BT metaG (spades assembly) | ecosystem: Environmental > Aquatic > Marine > Intertidal zone... | reverse complement strand
GCCAGGATCCCTGGGAAAACACTAACCAAAACCCCAGATAAGACAGGACACACACCAGCACCTTAGTAGGAGTGGGGGTGGGGGGGCCTTAGGGCAACCCCCCGGTCATGTCCGATTTGTCCGAGTCGCATAGATATGCAGGTTTGGGCAAATGTGAGCGCTAGCGCCAGGTGGTTAAATGTTTGACTACCTGGGGGCATGGCCTGCTGGTACCTGTCGGCGGTGCGCGGTGAGGTGTGTCCGTGGTGGCGCGGTGCGCGTGGTGGCGCTGCATTTAGGTACCTAAATTTAGTTCGTGTCGCAGGTTGACAGTTATGACATTTGCCATGATAGAATCGGGGTACCGGCAACAAGGCCGGGCAACACTAAGGAGCACCAATGCTAGATCTGGACATGAACGAAGCAGCAGCCCTCGCGCACCACGAAGCGCTAGCGGCTGGCGATACTGCTAAGTCCAAGGGAGTGGCCGTGTCGATGTATGCGGCTTCATGCACCACGCTGGAAGCGCTGGAAGCCAAGTACGAGGAGTGCGGTCAGTCCAAGTCCACCGGGCTGCTCTGGTTTAACTCCGGCAAGGCCTACCGGGCTCTCGTTGAGCGTGATCCCGAATTCTGGTGCAAGGAGGAGAACGCATCGCTAGTGCGTCGGCGCTTCACCACGAGCCAGAAGGGCAAGGGGTTTATGAACCGCAACGGTTCGCCCCTGTCGGGCAAGGGCCTGGCGAGCGCCATCGCCAAGGCTGCTGCCACCATCGACCCGAACGAGCCCGACAACACCGAAATTGTCGCGCAACTGAAGGCCGGTTACGGCAAGGAGCCCGGCCAGGAGTCGCGCTGGCTTCAGACCGCCCGCGCCAAGTGTGCCAAGGTGATCGAAACTGGCGACGAGGCCACCCGCGATGAACTGCTGGTAGCGCTTGACATCATCGGAGCCGCGCTAGGCGACAACAGCGCCTACGCCGAGGTCGCCTAAATTTAGGCACCTAAAGGAGCCCCCTACCCTCACGGGTGGGGGGTTTCTTTATGTCCGAATTGCCCGGCTCACACGCGGCGGCTCGCTTCGCTCGCAGCAAAGGCCCTCGCAGGCTCGGGCAGTAAAGCCGCCGCCCTAGAAGCCCGGCACCCCAGCCCTACCAAGGCGGCCCTAGAAGCCCCGCACCCCAGCCATCGAAGGAGCCGCTAGTCGCGGCACACTTCCACGCGATAAATCGCGGGCAAGCCCGCTCACTCGCGCCGGATTCGTACAGGTGTTCGATCGGGGGACATTTAGGTACCTAAACGACATACCGGACACAATGGACACAATAGACACAACAGACTAAACGGACACAGGGGATCAAAGGGTCAAGATAGACTAATCGGACTATCGCTTTGCACACTCGCTCCGTCCGTCCGATGTCGTTGTGCCGGTGCTGGACAGTCAACACTCCCAGGGTATATAATAGAGATGTGCCACAGGCATACATCGCAACAAATTTAGGTACCTAAAAAGGAGTAGTAGTGACCGACACACCCAACCTGCAACGATGGCTAGACGACACCATCGCGCTTGACCAATACCGCAAGTCAACCAAGACGGCGCTTGATCTTCTGGAAGACGCACGGCACGCGGCCACACATGACCGCCCCGCTATTGCAGACGAACTCATAGACCGCGCTATGGGGTACATCACCACAGCGCGTGACGTTCACACCGCCGTTATCAGCAACCACTCATAACCGTTACCTATTTAGGTACCTAAAAGAAGGAGAACCCGTGAACAGAAACCGATCCAGGGGGCAACGCATACGCAGAGCGCGTGAAGCCATGCTCCCCAAAGCGATAGAGGCGCTAAAAAACCCAGCGCTAGTAGACCAGGCCGTTCGCTGGTACAGCGATAAATGCGGCGACATTACTTACCGCATGATGAAGGTCAGCGGCATGAACGAATGGCAATGCTGCGTTATCCTCGCTGCACTTAGCGCTAACAAGCGCTGGCAAGATAACGTGCGGCACGCTATCCAAGCCGCAGAATACATCGGTGGCCGTGACGTACCATTCCCCGGCGGCACCAAATACCACGTTGATAACATCGTGTGGGCAGGCGCTCACCCCAAAGACCCAGCGCGCGAACTCACCGGGCGCAAGACTCGCAATTTCGCCAAAGCCATTTACGGCGACGAGGCTGCCGTGACCGTTGATCTGTGGATATGCAAGGCGGCCAACCTAACCAAGCGTGACGGCAACCCCGTCAAGCGCCCGACCGACCCACAGTACGACATCGTGGAAGCCGCTATAGATCAAATCTCGCAGGAGATTGGTCTTAGCCCACGCGACACCCAAGCCCTCATCTGGATTGCCGTTCGCGGCTCCGCAGACTAAGTAAAATTTAGGTACCTAAAAAGGAGAATGAAATGACCACATACGTAGTGTGGGTAGGTGGCGTAGAAGTCGCTCACCATAAGTGCCGGAAAGCGGCAGAAGTCACCGTTGCCTCATGGCGCAAGGACGGCTACAGCGATGTAGCCATTGAGGAGGAAAACAATGCGTAACACCGTAGAGTACGAGACGTATCTGACTAACCCTCTGGAAGATCGCTATCCAGAGGAAGTGACTCCCACGTGCGATGAGTGCGGCGATCCTCACGATGAGCAGCCGTGGTGCGGTGAGTGTGGCTGCTGTCGCGCTTGCTGCAAAAACGAGTACGTCGGCTGTATGCCCGAAAGCATGAAGCCAATGACCCTCACCGTTTACCTTCACATTGACGAGAAGGAAAACCCCGACGATTGGAACATCGGTGAGATGTTCGATGAAGTTAACGTCACGGCATGGAAGTGGCAAGACGGGCACCAGTCGGTTCCCTGGCCCATACACATAAACTAGCCGCTAGCCTCTGGCTACCCGCCTCGTGCGGGTGGCCGGGGGGTAGTTGCCAATGGTTACTATCACCCTGTATAATAGATACATGGCAACAGCCATGCAATCACACAAATTTAGGCACCTAAATTTAGGTACCTAGATTACAACCACAAGGAGAGACAAGTGAGAACACTCACCCAAACACCAACACCGTTGCGCCCGACGCGCAGCGCCACCGGCCACCTGGGAACGCTCATTGAGCGCCCTAACGGCACACCGACAGAGGATCTACGCGCAGCGTTCGGACTGGACATGCGCTGGGAGTATCGTCAGCCACACGACGCATACATGCACGAGGGTCGATTCGTGTCCATGCCGGTTCTGGACGACGAGGGACAGCCAGCGTTCATCATGCCGGTTGCCATCTACCCCGACGGCACGCGCCTGTCGCCAAGGCACACCGTCAGCCCTTCGTACAGCAACAATGAGGAACTTCTCAAGTTGTTCTCTGTTGTGCGTGACCTAGAAGACGCTGACATAGCCACCGCGCAGTACGGAGGCCCGACACATAACCTGTCTCGCGCCGTCGTGCAGATGAAACTCAAAGACGAAACTCTCGTCAACGGTGACCGTTACGGTAACTGGATCATGTTCAGTACGTCTTTTGATGGCACGCAAAAATTCACTGTCAGCATTGGTGCTACCCGCTACTGGTGCGACAACATGCGGCAGATAATCTCTGACGAGCGTGTCCTCAGCAAGTCTCACCGCAACCAGGACGCTCGCTGGTCAGCCACTTGGCTGCGTGACGAATTGCTGGCAATCACTAACCGCACCGCAGACTACTGGGCGGCTCTGGAGAAAATGCACGAAACGCCAGTAGTGTCCACTCACTACACGGCATTTCTTACTGGTGTGTTCGGTCTTGCACCTGACAAAGACGATCCCAAGTTTTATGAGATTGACGGGACGTTTAACTCACGCAAGTTCGACGCCAACATGACCCGCTGGTGGAACGAAACCGACGAGTTTAACACTACATACAATTCTGTTGCTAACCGTGACGTTCGCGGAACAATTGCAGGCTTGTATGAAGCCCGTCTCCAAATGTTGCAGTACGAGGAGACAAAAAAGGGAGCAAGCAAGGACGGTGCCTTTAAGGCCCTCACCGGCCACGAAGGAACTGTTCGTAAGCAAAACAAGGCGTTCAGCCTCGCTCAACGCTTAATGACCGCTGGAGTCTAGTGCCACTCCTTCACTAGACCGGCAGCGATTACCCCCCAGGTTCCCTTCCCTGGGGGGTTTTCGTTTGCCCAAATTTAGGTACCTAAATCGACTTCTCAAGCCGGTTTATTTCCCGGCTAAAAATTGCGTCAATGTCCCTAACGTGCGACTCCCCGTACAGTTGCGCCTGATCGCGTTCACGATCCCAAGCCCTGTACGCCTTACGGATTACCCGCTTCTTCTTTCTTTCGTCCTTTACGCTGCCCACTCGCGCCGTCCTTCTCATGTCGTTGTGCTGTTCTACACGTTCGACAACGCCTTTTGCCGTCGCTCCATACGATTGTGTTCTCAGGAGTGAACTCGTGCCCTTTGGGGCACTCGTTTTTCATGCGATTGGCGTGTGCCTGCCTCGTCGTATTTTCTGAGGCTGTAACCAATTCTAGATGATTGGGGTTTACGCACCGTCGATGGGGGCAGGCTTCACCTCCGTCGCAATTTCCCTGCTCAACCGCTTCTGTGTGGCACTTGTGATCGACCTGCATACCGTCCGGTACGTCCCCTTTGTGTAGGCGGTAACTGAATTTGTGCGCCATTTCTCGTGGCTGTCCTGGCCCTTGACGGTGGTGGCCGTAGCCGTCTGTCGTCCCTGAGCCCTGGAACAGCCAACAGCCGTTCACGCTTTTGATGACTTGCCGCATGAAACGCTGAAACTCAACTTGGTTGATAGGGCGGTCTGCTTTCCTCATTTTTCCCCACTCGCGCCGGATGTTGTTGTTGTGCCGCTGCATGTCGTTGTGCCCAGTTTGACATAATGCAGTTGTAGCGTGTATAATTGATGTAACTGTCCACCAGATCGCTAGGTGTCCTATTTAGGTACCTAAATGATCTTACCACCGGAGGAGTCATGTACCGCATAACAATTCACGACAAGTCTTTCTTCACGGATACTGAGGAAAGAAGTCACCATCACTTTGATACCGCTGACGCGGCGCTGCGCTTCATGGCAGCGTTGGAGTCGCCTCGCAAGATGTTTGTGTCTGAGGTTTACGGCCACTACTGGTTCAAGACTAATGAGCGTACCTGGCAGTGCGCTGAGTGTCATCAATACGATGACGGCGACACTCACCCGCAATGCCCTGGTAACCCACAGGTAGAAATTGACGCTGCGTACAAGCAACTTGCTGACGACATGGCGTTTGAGTCATGGAGGGAGGAAAACCGATGAGATTAGAGGCTTACTACAACCTGCACAAAAAGTGCATATCGGCGCGTCCAATTGGCGGCTATGTAAAGCACTACGAGTTTCTGTGTCTAGAAGACGCAAGTTTCTCTGTGCAGCCTGCCGGTCGCAAAAAAGTGCTGAAAGAGAAAAAGAAAAACGTTCACGCTTTCGTTAGGGGAAACCTGCTTAGTGGTGGCGAACAACGCCAGCGCGATCACGACTACGACGGCGTAAACATTGACCTCAGCGTAGATCGCTTCCGTGAAGATGCGCGCTACGATGAAGTTACCTATAATCCATACAAGTACGAGTCATTTGTACGTAAACATAACGAGGAACCAGTCCAGTACGCACCGCATGTATGGATCATTGACAAGCACATTTTCATTCCGTCCATATTCCCACCGAAGTAGGAGCAATGAAACAAGTCACCGTGTACGAAGTAGACAGCGACCGTGGAACCTACTGGGAGAGCGACCCGTTCATCCCAGAGATATGGGACACCAAGACAATGCCGTTCGGTGTTGCCGAAGGCCCCCATGCTGACGCTGTTGTAGCGAGCGCTGTTATGAAGATGGCTCGTGAGGGCTACGAGGTCACTATCAAGTCACAAGAGGCTTACCTGATGTGGTTGCTTGAGAACCACGAGCCGGGAGACTGATGAGTACGTCGTCCTGGTGCAAGAAGTGGGCGGGGCAGCAGCCTGAGTGTGAACGCTGCCCTGGCCCCACTTGGGAAGTTTACGGCATACAGAGAGCCTGTTCGTGCCGTTGTCACAGAAAGGAAAAGTAATGCTGGAGAAGTCTGACCCGCCGCAAACAAAGCGGCGCAGTAAAGAGTTCTGGCGAGAAGCAGTACAACACCTGAAAGAAAACCCCGGTGAGTGGTTTGTGTTGGGTGAGTGGAGTAGCAGCGTTGCCGGTCAGATGAGACGCGGCGCTTACACCTCATTCGTGCCTGACGACATCGCTCCTGACAAGCGTGCTGAGTACATGAAGTACGCATGGGAATTTCATTCTGAGATGTGTGGCCCACAGAACGACAAGGGCTACCGAAACCGCGCCGTCCTGCGTGCTAGGTACATCGGTGGGTAAACGTAGAGATAGAGGAATCTCCTCTGCACGCTACTTAACTCGCGCTACTGACATACCTATGATAGAATGGAGCGGTAACGTAATAAAAGCACCAGCACCATACCGTTTTAACTTAATCGCAGACACAGTTTGGCATCGTTTTGAGAAGGCGCTGCCGGAAGGCGATGATCTTACAGCGGTAATACGTTACAACCACACCACAAACGGCGTAGATAACGCCATAGTCGGGATGAGGATGTCCGGTTTCGTCCAGTTACTACGGGCGCACGCTGACCAGATATCCTCTGAACGACCGTTCGGAAGAAAGGAATAATTATGCCTTTACCAAGGCTGCACGGAGAGTTCAACGTTGTCATGGATCCAGAAACTAAGTTCCTTGACAGCGGTAAGACGATGGTGAAGTTGCGCGTCGTCGCTAAAACACGCAAGAAGGTTGACGGCTCGTGGGTTGACGGGGACTCCTCGTTTTTCAACGTAGTCGTGTGGGATCCTTTCGCTACCAATCTCATTGAGGCTGGGGCTAGCAAGGGTGACACCGTGTTTGTTTCCGGCAAGATACGTGAGCGTCAGTTTGAGAAAGACGGCGAGAAGCGATCCAGCGTGGAGATTAGCGTGGGTGACCAGGATGACTCCATCGGGTTGTCTAGCCGATGGCCTCGTCGCTCTAAGAGCATGGACAACGCTCAAGCGAACATCGCTTCAGCAAAAGCCGCTCTTGGCGCTACTGACGACTGGGGGCAGGATGTCGCACCTTTCTGACAGGGCCGACATCAGCGCTGTCATAGGCCATGTTGACTTAGCGATGAAATTGCTAGAGACTCTTAACTACGAGGAGTTCGGCATGGCTGAAAGTTATTTAGGTGATGCTGCCTTTGAGTTGCACTCATGGAAGGATCAACCTAAGTTCACCAAGCGAGGTTCGTACAACGGCCCTTAGGCACCTAAAAATAAGTCGGGGGGCGGGGAATTGGAGTTCACCCGCCCCCCTATAGAAAGGACACCCAATTGTCTATCTCCATCATGTCTAGATACTGGCGCGACGCGCCGTATGACGGCACTCAGTTACTTTTGCTGCTGGCGCTAGCCGATTACGCCGACGACTCTGGCTACTGCTACCCAACGCAGAAGAAACTTGCTGAGAAATGTCGGTGTACTGAGCGTCACGTTAGGTCGCTTATGAAGACGCTTGTGGCTGATGGCGTCGTTCGCGTCATTGAGAACAGCGGCAACAATCGCTATCAGTTGCTACCCATCAAGTTATCCACAGGAACCACAGTTCCACCGGAAAAGATTTCCGCAGGAGCCACAGTTCCTATCAATAGGAATCCCAGTTCCTATGACACCGGAAATCCCCTGCCTAATAACCATCAAGAACCATCAATAACCACCACTAGGGATCCAGCGACGTTTGATTGCTCATGGTGTGGCAGAAAAGCCATACCAGAAGGCAAGCGCTGTACCTGCTCACACGGGAGGATGAACTAATGCAAGAGTTTGAAGAAGGTCTACTCAACCGCGCCTTATGGAGCCGTGACGTAGCCGAAGACGCCTTCACCAAGGTAACCGTTGATGACTTCACGCCAGGTAACGCTATGCAACTGGCTGAACTAATCACCGCCGCCGTTGACCAAGATCAGCCAGACGTTTACGTCTTTTGTCAGGTTGAGTCTGCGAAGGTGGGCAGGCCGGAACCTGCCTACGTCCAGAAGGTCTACGGCCACATCTTCACAGCAGACTGGACGTACTACGCCGATAAGATCCTTGAGGCTAGCCGCTCCAGACAGGTGGAGACTGCCCTGACTCAGGCTCTCAGCGACACCAAGAAGGGCCATACAAGCCCTGAGGCGGTCTTAGAGGCCCTTTCAGACCGTCTTGGTATCCTGAGTACTCCAATAGACAGAAATGACGACACGTTGGTTCTCAGCGACATTCTGGACACCCCTGAGAAAGACGACAACTGGGCCTTCCCACGGCTCCTCATGGAGAACGAGCGCCTGATGATTACCGGCAACGAGGGTGGCGGCAAATCCATGTTCGTCTACCAGATGCTCACCGGAGCAGCGTTCGGATACGACACGCTCCACCTAGAGCCGACAGAACCCAAGCGCGTCATGTTCATTGACGTTGAGAACAACGAAATCCAGACCAAGCGCAATGTCGTAGACATCGTGCCGCTACTGAGGGAGGCACGCCCAGACGTAGAACCGGAGTGGCGCTGGTTCAGGCAGCGAGTCATCAACCTGCTAGACCCCGCCGAAAGGAACAACCTCATCGCCAGAGTCAGGCACTACGCCCCCGACATCCTGTACATGGGCACGGTGTACAAACTCACCGACACCGACGACAACGTTCACCGGACAGCGCGAGCGATCCAAGTGTTCGGAGACAAGGTGCGTGACCACGTTGGCTGTGCGATGGTGGTCGAACACCACGCCGGTCACGGCTTCAACAACGACAGGAACAACATGCGACCAGAGGGATCGTCGTACTTCCTGCGCTGGCCTGACGCCGGATACGGTCTAGCAAGGGTCAAGACCAACACCGATCAGCGGATCGTCAAACTAAGCCCCTGGCGTGGCGACCGCTTCACAGGACGCGATTGGCCCGTTGCACTACGAAGCGGAGGCGTCTACCCCTGGACACCGATCAGCGCAGGCGAGTGGGAAGCCGTCTACGCAGACAAGTACGGAGACGCTTAATGAACCTTCACGGAAAATACAGTAAAGCGGCCTGCGCTGGCATCAACACGGAGATGTTCTACGAAGACCAGATCCGCACGCCCAACAGCGCCCTCACTCAGCAGTTCCGCAAGTTGTGTTCTGGGTGTGAGATACTAGAAACCTGTGGCGAATGGGCCATCAAGCACGAGCGGTGGGGGTTCTGGGCAGGCATGACGCCTGCTGATAGAGAACAAATCCGCAAGAAGAAAAACATAATCGTTGACGATCCAAGTGACGGCTTGCAGCCCCGATTCGACAATTCGGGACAGCACACCGGGTACGGGAGACGAAATGCGTAAACTACTTTTTCTAACAACAATAATTACAAGTACCGTTATCTCTGCTACTCCAGCGTTCGCGGGTGGAGGCCCAGACCATCACGCGATGCCCACGCAGCAAGTGAACATGAGCAAGCCACACAAAGGTGCGTTCTCAGGTGTGATAACTGAGGCCGCTGCTATCCCGAAGAAATGGCGACCGTTCGCAGCCTGCGTAGTTGACCGTGAGAGCGGCGGCACTCTGGACAAAATCCAGTCAGGGGTCGGGGCTCGCAACCCCAGGTCGTCTGCGTCTGGACGATGGCAGTTCCTAAACAGCAGTTGGAACAAGCCTTTGCCCTACATGGTGGCAGCGAGGTTGAAAGAAACGGGCGTCCCTAAGTTAGTGGCGAAAGAAGTGCGTATCTACTTACAAAGCAAGCCCATCTACAAGTGGCACGGATACTGGCAAGACATAGGTTTTGTCGCCGTTGTTACCGAAGGTGGCTGGCGACATTGGAGTGGCGCGTACTGTAACGGCAAGCGACCATGAGGTAAGATGGTTAGCATCCTAATTCAGAGCGGAGTAAACATGCTGCACAGAACCCCCACCTCAGCCACCGTCCTGAATACGAGCCGACCAGAAGAACTCATCACTTTCTTCTACGGTTTCGACGCCGAAAACGGAATGCCCCTTCTGGCGCTGTTCCACAACGGCAAGCAGTTAGGTTTCATCAGCAAGAAAGACATGATCGACATACTGTTCGACGGGTGGCAGAACGCCTCCGACGCTATCGGTGACGGCGAAATGCACGGGCCGATAGACATCGAAGATGACGAGTATTACGAACGCTGGGAAGACGACGAGTAACCGTGACTTCACCACAAAAAAGAAAAGGAGCAAAGTATGAGTTGGATGTCGTGGGCTATCTCCGACAAAGCGGCTACAGAGTTGATAGAACTCGCGTTGGCTGGTCAGATGACCGTGGAGACATTCACGGAATTGTCCGTACACATGACGGAATCGTGGGAAGAGCAAGCGACGGAAATCATCACGAAAAACCGTTCGTCATCGAATGTAAAAACCAGAGACGCGACTGCCTACCTGACTGGATCAAACAACTTAAAGAAGAGACATCTAACGCTAATACAGACGTTGGAGCGGTAGTCCACAAGAAGCACGGAGTCACCGATGCAGCGGAACAGTACGCGACCATGCCGCTCTACATGCTCGTCACTCTATTGAAGGAGGCTGGTTATGCAGTTCACGAAGAAGACAGCGCAACTGATTGAGGACAGGGCCAACGGGTACTGCGAGTTCTGTCTGTACCCCGCAACAGAAGAAATGCAGATACACCACCGCAGACCACGAGGCATGGGTGGCAGCAAAGATCCAGCCACAGCGTCACCAGCAAACGGCGTGTGGGTTCACTACCAATGCCACCGCGCCATAGAAGAAAACAGAGAACACGCTCTCAGCACGGGCTACCTAGTCTACCAGCACAAAGACCCAAGAGAAGTGCCGGTAATGATGCCCCAGGTTACGGCGTTTGGGATGCTCCTGGATGACGAAGGGGGATACGAGCCGCTTCAGGAGCCTTGCGCTGTTTCCCGTACCCAACCCTAGACAGCGCCACGTTTACCGCAGCGTCACTAATAAGAAGCAACTCACCAATCTCTTCCGCAGAGACGCCCTCCTTAGTCATATCAACGATGGCGTCATTACGGATCTGATACAACATTTCAGGGAGGTCACTAATTATTGTTTGCATAGCGTGAGCCCTGTCAGCAGGAGATAACAAGTCGAACTGCGACAGGAAATCAGCAACAACGGAAGCAACATCACCCGCGTCTAGTCTGATTTGACTAAAGCCCATAGTGGGCACTATACTAGACATATCACCAACACCGTTAGGAGATGTAATGAACGAGAAGCAACGTGAGCAACTGCTCAAGCCGATCAACGAGTCACGGATCGCGCAACGCAAAGGTGGCGGCGGCAGGATGCTGTCGTACCTGGAAGCGTGGGATGTGAAAGCCCACATGATCCGCATGTTCGGTTTCGCTAAATGGTCATGGGTCGTGACCTCCGCTGAACTCGTCTTTGAGGAAGAGAAAGACGGCAAGTGGAACGTCGGTTACAAAGTCGTCGGCTCACTTCAAGTTGAGGGCGCTGTCTACAGCGAAGCCGCTGTCGGCGCTAGCACCCTTCCCCAGCGTGGCGAGGCTCACGACATGGCTATCAAGACCGCTGAGAGCGATGCGTTCAAGCGTGCCGCTATCAACCTGGGCGACCAGTTCGGACTGTCGCTCTACAACAACGGATCCACCAGGCCCGTTGTTACCACAACCCTTGACTGATTTAGGTACCTAAATCACGCACCCGCTATGTCATGGTTAGCGGATTTGGACGGAGCGTGGCCCCGGCTCCAGCGAACACGGGGCACTTACCCACCAGGAGGAAACAATGAACATCGCTGAACAAGTAAAAGCAGCACTCAACAATCAAGACCACTATTCACCACGCGCCATACAATCCCGTGAGGGAATCCTAGGCCCGTCAGACATAGGCTTCTGCCGACAGAAAGCAACGCTTACAGCCAAGGGGACGCAGGCGACAGATGTTGTGCCAATGTGGGCTGCCCAAATAGGTACAGCCATGCACAACTACGTTGAGGCAGCGCTGCACGATATGTACCCGTCATGGAAGTTGGGAAGCATCCACGATATGTACGTCAGAGCCACACTCCCTAGTGGTGCGGAGATAGGTGGACACCCAGATATTGTAATCGCTGACGAGAAAACCATCATCGACATCAAGACCGTCAACGGTTTCTCATGGGTGCGTCGCGCTGGCGTAAGTGACAGCCACAAGTACCAGCGACACCTGTACGCGCTAGGCATGATCCAACAGTACGGTTGGGATCCCGGCGAAACCAAAGTCGGCAATCTGTACATGGATCGCAGCGGAGCAGAAGACGACTTCATCCTAGAGATGGAGCCGTTCGACCCGTCACTCACATATGAGATAGATAACTGGGTGCAGGACGTTATCTACGCGGTAGAAAATAACGAAGACGCTAGCCGTGACATAGCAGCACCCGTCTGCGAGCGCATATGCTCCTTCTACACCGTCTGCCGTGGAGGACTAGAGACAAGCGAGGAAGAGAACTACACCGAAGATGGGCTCGTCCAGGCCGTCGCCGCATACGTTGACGCTAGGGCGGCAGAGAAAGAAGCAAAAGCCCTGAAGACTGAAGCCCAGTCTCGTCTGCGAGGCGTGAACGGAACCGTGGGTGACCATCAGGTACGATGGACGACAATGCAGCCAAGCGGCAACCTCCGCATGGATGTACGGAAGGCTCGTTAGGCTGCCGGGAGTGGTGACCCGGCATCCAGGGGCGACTATTCTGCCCCTGATGAGGCCCCCCAGTTCCCTCCTTGCTGGGGGGCCGACCTTCTTTAAAATTGTGGTAAAGTGCCCTTGTGTGCGCCACTCCCAACACATAAGGGGCCAGCATGATTGTTCTAATACCAGACCTACAAATACCACTACATGACAAACAGTTCGTCAGCGCTCTCTGCCAGTTTATCGCAGACCACAAGAAACGAATCACCCGTGTAGTAACAATGGGAGATGAGTTAGATTTCACTAGCATGGGGCGCTGGAGCGAATCAACGCCGCTCGCTTACACCAGGCAACTAGGCAACGAGCGCGACCAATGGGTGAAGATCGCTGAAGATCTACAGGTAACAGATACCATCCGATCCAACCACACAGATCGCCTAGCGGCGGGGATTATGCGTCGGCTACCCGGCCTGCTAGACGTACCAGAGTTTGAGTTGCCCAACTTCATGGGGCTGCCGGAACTAGACATCAACTGGCATCCCCAAGGACTGCGCCTAGCAGACTGGATTCTCTTGCATGGGGACGAGTCAGGAACGTCGCAAATAGCGGGTACTACGGCACGGAGGCTAACGGAAAAGACCGGCCTAAACGTAGCCTGCGGTCACGTACACCGCGCCGGTCTAGTCCCCCACACCACAAGCATCAACGGCAGGCTCACCCGCACGCTATGGGGAATGGAAGTCGGTCACGCTATGGACTACAAGAAGGTCAGTTACCTCAAGACAATGAACTGGCAACAAGCGTTTGGCATCCTGCATCCCAGCGGGAGAACATACAGCCCACAGTTGGTGCCCGTCGTAAACAAGTCCTTTACATTTGAGCAGAAGGAATACAAGTGGCGGTAGGGAAAAACGTCACAGCAAGAGTGGTGTTCGGTGATCTGCGCGTAGAACTAACCGCTGAACAAGCGTCATGGAATCCAGACGTAGTAGACGACATGATATCCAGGCTCAGTAGGCTGTGGAAGGAGTCGCTACAGGCGATGGTTGAGACGAACACCTGGGAAGAAGTACTAGACTTGGAGGATGACGATGAGTGACGAACTGATTGCTGATAGAAGCAACTACGGGGATCCCGTAGAGAACCACAGACGTATCGCTAAGATGTGGAGCGCTTGGCTGGGCCACGAGATACAACCCCATCAAGTTGCGTGCATGATGGTTCTCGTAAAACTATCTCGCATGGTTGGGGACAGGTCACATCAAGACAACTATGATGACGCGATATCATACCTAGAGATAGCAGAAAAAATAGTATCGGACGACATAGAGAAAGTGCTAACAACGCTAGAAAAAGGGGCAAGCGCCTACAGTTTTAGCGGAGGAAGCATAGGATTTCGGGGAGTGAAAGGTTAGATCCCGCTAAAGACCCCACGAGGGAATAGCGAGAAACTCGGGTTCGATTCCCGACACTTCCACATGATAAGCAACTACGAGCAGCAATGGCTGTACTACATTGTCCTGATTCTGTTAATTACAGGGCTCGCAGTAGCATACGGGCTTATCAGTTTTATCGTCGCTAAATCGGGCAAGGACTCCCTTCACAGCATGAAGACTTCCAGCCACAATGAGGACAGCGCCACCGACAACTGACTGGATCAAATCCTCTTTCACATTGTTCACAATCAATCACTTCCGCTCGCCGCACTCTTCACAGATAGCCATGCCACGCCAGTAACTCCACTCATGGTCACAAGTATTAGCCACTACGCCACCAAACAAACCCGTTGTTAAAATCTAACTGCGCAGTAATGTAAGGGATGTACTCGTTCCCCTTGCGCCGCAATCCCCAAAACGAGAACGTCATTTGTTCTGCTTGCCTTGAACCTTAGGCGGCGGGACTTTCTGCGTTCCACATCCACAAGTAATACACATAACTACACCTCCTATCGAACCCGAAAACGTCTAGTCTTTTTAGCGATCTTCTTAGGCTGCTTACTGACCTGCTTCCCCTCAGCAGAAGCCTTACGCTTTGCTCGTGTTGTAGCAGCGTACTCTTTGCTGCTCAAAGACTTAATCGCCTTCTCTGGCAGATACCGTTCGCCCGTAGCCTTCGGCCCTTGCGTAGATGGCTTACCTGATTTAGTGCGCCACTTCTGCTTAGTCCAACGGTTCAAAGACTTCTGAGGCTCTTTCACGATGTGTAACCCCCGCCAGCGTCCTTGTAAGCCTTCGCCAACATTTGAGCCTTGCGAGCAGACCATTGACCGGGAGCGCCACCCTTACTGCCAGCCTTAATCTGCTCAAACAATCGCTTACGCAGGGCAGGCTTCGTGTAGTTGCCAGCCTCATTCACGCGAGACTTCTTCACCTTTGCTGGCGCTTTCGCCTTAGCAGACTTGCCTTTCACTTTGCATCTCTCCACACTTTGCGAGCGCCATTAAGAAGCCATTGCCACGAGTATTGAGTGTCTATTTTCCGGCTAGTCCAGTCTTTATGATTGGCGAGCCTGTACTTAAAGCCCTTCCAGCCAGCGGCCTCACGAACAGCGCAATGCAAACGCCGCAAGGCTTTCTTCTCCTCCACGCTAAAGTCCTTCTTCCGACCCGCTGAAACGACCTCCGTGCCCCAGGTAGCCCAATTCGCCATGTTGTTAGGGATACCCCACCGACTCCAGCGAGTGCCCTTAAACGAGCCACGACCCGCGTGCCACACAGGGCCAGCAGAACAAATATACGTATGCCCGTCGCTGTCAATCACCGCATTAGCGTAAGGAACTCTTGTGCTTCTGTGGATGACATACTGAACCACTCCTGGGTTCCCGTTCGGGTCGCTTGAGTCACCACCCGCTGTGTGATGCGCGATAGCCATGACCGGCTTATTCCCTTTGCTATACCGCCAGCGACCGTTATGGCGCTTAGTCCAACCATCAACAAACGTAACATTCTCAGCGCCCAGCCACTTCACACAAGACTTCTTCAACCTACGTTGGAACGCGCTCACTTATCCTCCACCGCAACCCCGATGATATCCTTCACAGCCTTCATCTCGCCCTCAATCGCACGCTGATCGTAAGCGATCTGATTCACACGGTCAGCAAGGCTAGTGCCACCATTTGGGAACAACTGATATTCGACACGCTCAAGCCGGTCACTAATCGTGCGGCCCTGACGGTCAACACCAAGCATCTGGTCAATACGATGAATGGCTTTATACGTGGTGTACCCAAACTTCATAACAACTAGCAGCGCAACAACTATCGCTGAAACGCCGATAAGCCATTCCACGACCATGTAGTCGGTAATGTCCATGACTCAATGCTCTTCGGGCTCCTCGCCAGGAGGCGGGAGGTCAGGAGTCAAGTGCGTGAGAGCAAGAGTAGGCGCGAGAACCGCAGCAATAGCAGCGATCCATAAAGGCGCACTAGCCTCACTAATCACACCATAGGCGACAAGCAGCGGCACGGCAGCGAGAGCGATCCCGTACAGCCACTTGCGTCCTTCACGAGACATCAACCTATCTATCATGGGATTTTCTCACTTTCTTAGGGTTTGTTAGTTATCCGATGCGGTAACGAATGATGACCATGCCGTGTGTTCCGACACCACCGTGGATGTTCAGGGTGGTTCCGTTTACACCGCCGCCACCGCAGCCAACGCCTGTCGCGTCGCCACCCGGCTGACCGGAACTGGAGCCACCGTTACCACCGCCGCCGACCCCGCCTGACCCGCCAGTTCCGTTGGAATATGACGCACCGCCGCCACCAGCGGCGTATCCACGAGCGACACCATCGAACTTGTAGTTCGCTATCCCATCGCCACCATCACCACCGCTATAAGAAGTAGGATGATGGTCGCCACCCTGCGAGATGTATCCCCCGCCGCCTCCCGCGCCGTACGGAGCGCCCGCACCGGCTCCACGACCGCCAGAGTTACCTTGGGGTGCTGTGCCTGCGCCACCAGGAGAACCGGCTGTGGAGTGGGTAGACCCACCCGCTCCTCCTCCACCGGAGCCACCGCTGTACCCCGTACCGGGCGTGGTGTAAGCCAATCCCGCACGCCCACCGGCAAGAGCCGTCAACGATCCAAACACGGAATCACCGGGGATCATATTTGTGTTGTTGTAATAGTCGTCACCTTGCCCTTGGTACTGACCACCTACGCCGACCTCGACGCTGTACGTCGTTGCGGTCACGCCGTAATCAAATTGCAGAATGAGGCCACCGGCCCCACCCCCGCCCCCGCTGTACGCATTTGTGTACGACCCGCGACCACCAGCACCGCCACCGCAGAGCAGTAGGTCAACGATTCCGGCTTGGCTGAAAGTGATACCCCAGCCTGTCTGCGTAGGCGAGTAGTCCCAACGGTGGACACGGTAGGTGCCACCGTTCACGGTTCCGGCAGTCCCGTCACCTGTGAATGTGTACGCGGTTTGCGCACCCGGCGTGCTACTCGCATAGGCCCAATTCTCAGGAGCAAGCCCAGATACAATCTGAGCAGAACCAAACGGGTTCTTTAGACGATCAATAGCCATGTTAGGAAATCTCCGATCCGAACAGAGCGAACGTGAGGTTCGCGTTACTCGCGCTCACGCGCACATACTTATTTGTTGCATCCAAGGTCAGGCCAAGAGTCAGGCCAACAGTCTCAAACCCCGTCAGCACATCGTTACGAACGATGTACTTGCTGGTCGCTGGCTCACCAGAGTTTG
>Ga0181594_10002349_pt1 | contig 17420 bp, 14 predicted proteins | sample 071ome_18_FD_145603 | JGI IMG/M metagenome (GOLD analysis project Ga0181594, IMG submission 145603) | Coastal salt marsh microbial communities from the Groves Creek Marsh, Skidaway Island, Georgia - 071413BT metaG (spades assembly) | ecosystem: Environmental > Aquatic > Marine > Intertidal zone... | reverse complement strand
TCGCGCCGATTTCCTCGAGGACAGTCTCGTAGCCGTGCGCCGCGCGCCCCCCGACCAGGAGACGCGTCTCATCCGGCAATGACTTTCTCAACTGGCGCAACTCACTCGGCAAAACCGGATCGTCCAGGGGATAAACAATGCTGAGCGCAACGGCGCGAACCTTGTTCTGAATCGCCGCGCCGGCGATCTCCGCGGCGGGGAGATTCGCCCCCAAGAAGGTCGTCTTCCAGCCCATCTGCGCAGCGGCCGCACTGACGATCACGGCGCCCAACTCATGAGCCTGCCCATGCGGTGTCGCCACCAGAACGCCCGGGGCGCTCTCCGACGGCAGGAAGGACCTCGCAATCTGCCCGACAAATACCTTGATTGCGGCGGAAGCGAAATGCTCGTGCGCCGCCGTTATTTCACCCGCGCTCCACAACTCACCAATGCGTTGCGCCAAAGGACACATCAACTTCTGGAGAAACCCCCTGCCGCCCAGGTCAATCAACGCCGTGTTCAAAGCGTCATCCAACCCCCTCGAATCCAAATCCCGGATCGACTTCAGGGCCGTCGCCTCATGACGCGAAGCGGAATCCTCGGCTCCTGTCCCGGCTGCCTGCCCGTGCACGCCTGCAATGGCCACGCCCGGCGCCGACTTGACCAAGTTCTTCAACTCCTCCAATCCCAGACTCGCAATGCTGCCGATCGAGTGCCCATTCCGAATCAACCACCCCAGCATGCAAAGCTTCTCCACGTCCTTCTCAGAATAAAATCGGCGATTCGAATCCGTCCGCTGCGGCTCAACCGCCGCATAGCGCTTCTCCCAAATTCGAATCACATGCGGCGTCAAACCCGTACGGTTCGCTACTGCTCGGATGGTTAACGCGGAACTCATGCCGCCAAAGTAAACAGCTATTAGACAAGCGCAAGCCCAAGTGTGAAGAAAGCTGACAAAATGCTCACATCTTGAATTTTTGTTGAACAAAACTTTGACAAACCGATCTAACAAGACAAGATTTAGACAAATAGCTGACAGGCTTATGAAACAAAACATAGACAACCCCGCCATCACGACTCGCTTCTCCCGCGCTGAGGCCACCCACGTCATCAAGTCCGTCGACGTTGAAGAGAGCATCGCTCCAAACGCCGCCAAGACGGAGACGCCCGGCATCCTGGGCCGCTACTTGCAGGACATTCGTCACATGCCGCTGGTCACTCCCGCCGAAGAGGTGGAGTTGGCCGCCCGGATACAAGCCGGTGATGAATCAGCGCGGCAGACACTCATCCAAGCCAACCTTCGCCTCGTCGTAAAGATCGCTCGCGACTATGAACACGTCGGTTTGCCGCTCCTCGACCTCATCAATGAAGGCAACATCGGCCTCATGAAGGCTGTCGACCGTTTTGACCCCGCCAAAGGGGCCAAGTTCTCGACCTACGGAGCCTTCTGGATTAAACAGGCCATCAAACGGGCGCTCGCCAACCAGTCCAAAACCATTCGCTTGCCCGTCCACATGGTCGACAAGATTTACCACATGAGGATCGCATCGCATCGCCTCCAAGAGGCCTTGGGGCGCGAACCCTCTGACGAGGAACTGGCCGAGGAAATGGGGCTGAAACTCAAGCAGATTCGCCGCATGCGCCGCTCGGCCCGCAGGCCCGCTTCACTCGACGCGCCCTTGGGAGACCAGGACACCAGCAGCCTCGGCGACGTCGTCGAAGATGACCGGGTTGCTCTTCCCCTCGACCGGATGCAGGAGGAGCACTCCGTGAACGCCATCCGCGAACTGGTGGCCCAACTCCCCGATCGGGAGCAAACCATCCTGAACCGCCGCTTCGGTCTCGACGGTGGCCAGCGGATGACGCTGGAAGAAATCGGCGGCCAGTTCCAGGTGACTCGTGAGCGGATCCGCCAACTGCAGAACCGGGCTTTCCTGAGACTGCGAAAAATGATGGAGGACCTAGCCGACCAAGGCTCAGCAATCGCTTGAGACCTGCCGCGCAGCAACCGCCAACTCCCATGAAACGATCTTTCGATTCACTCGCTCTACCCCTGTTCCTCTCCGGCGCGCTCCTGCAGGCAGCCGCCGCCCCCAGCCCGTCGTTCCAAGAGACCTGGTCGCAGTGGCGGGGCCCGGATCGGGACGGTCGCTATCTGGGAGAGGCGTGGCCCGATTCGCTCTCCGAAAACAATCTAAGGCTGTCTTGGAGGAGGGAACTGGGCCCCGGCTACTCCAGCCCGGTGCTCGACCGGCGTCACGTCTATACCGTGGAAACCGAGGACGAGCAACGCGAGGTCGTCCGGGCCCTCGACCGCAGAACCGGCAAACAAGCTTGGGAAAGCCGGTGGGACGGCGCGATGAAGGTTCCCTTCTTCGCCAAGGCCAATGGAAGCTGGGTCCGTTGCACTCCCCTGCTGGACGACGATCGGCTCTACGTCGGCGGCATGCGCGACGTCCTCGTCTGCTTGAGCGCCAAGGACGGCAAGGAAATCTGGCGCGCGGACTTCCCCAAGCAGGACGAGACACCCCTGCCAAGCTTCGGCTTCGTCAGTTCTCCGGTCGTCGACCAAGAGCACATCTACGTCCAGGCAGGCGGCGGCTTCGTCAAACTGGACAAGCGCACCGGCGAAAAGGTCTGGAAGTCACTCGGAGACGGGGGCGGCATGTTCGGCAGCGCCTTTTCCTCGCCCGTCATCGGCGAGATCCAAGGGAAGCGCCTCGCCCTCGTACAAACCCGCCAGAATCTGGCCGGCGTCGACCTCGAGTCCGGACAAACGCTCTGGGAAGAGCCGATCAAGGCTTTCCGCGGCATGAACATCCTCACCCCGATCATCTTTGCGGACGGCCTGTTCACCAGCGCCTACGGGGGCCGTTCCAGTTTTTTCAGGACGGCCCGCACCGGCAAGCGGATCCGTCTGACCCAGGCTTGGGACAACAAACTCCAGGGCTACATGTCCACGCCCGTCGTCGTCGGCAATCACGCCTACCTCCACCTGCGCAACACCCGCATGGCCTGCGTCGATCTGACCGACGGAACCATCAACTGGACCTCGTCCAAGACCTTCGGCAAATACCTTTCCCTTGTGGTCCAGAATGACCGCATCCTCGCCCTCGATCAAAAAGGGGACCTCTACCTTCTCCGCGCCACACCCGACCGACTCGTCATTCTCGATGAACGCAAAGTTTCCGACCAGGAAACCTGGGCGCACCTCGCAATCGCAGACCGGCAGCTCTTCGTCCGCGAGCTGAACGGCTTGCGGGTGTTCGACTGGAACTAGCCCGAATGTCCGGTCACGCCCGCATGCAGCCCGTCATACTATGGTTCCGACGGGACCTCCGGCTCCAGGACAACCCCGCCCTCGCAGCAGCGGCAGCCTCCGGTCGCCCCATCATTCCAGCATTCATCTGGGAGGCGGAGGAAGGCTCTGCGGCCGCTCCCGGCGCAGCCAGCCGCGTTTGGCTGCATCACTCGCTCCACGCCCTCGATCAATCGCTGCGCGAACGCGACGCCTCCCTCATCCTAAGGGCGGGCGATAGTCGCGAGGAACTCCGAAGGCTCGTCCACGAAACCAACGCCGCTGCGGTCTACTGGAATCGCCGCTACGAGCCTGACATCATCCGGCGCGACGCCGCCATCAAGTCGGAGCTGAAGGAGAACGGAATCGACGCCGCCAGCTGGAACAGCTCGGCCTTGATCGAGCCGACAGACCTTCTGAACGCTTCCGGAAAGCCCTTCCAGGTATTCACCCCGTTCTGGAAGGCCTGCCTGAAACGCGAGTTCGAGGCGGCGGTCGCCTCGCCCCGAGGCCCCCTGAAGTTCACCAAGGAACCGCCCTCCTCCGTGGCCCTTGAAGAACTCGGTCTCCGGCCCCGCCGCCCCTGGCATGAAACCATGATGGCCGCCAACGCCCCCGGCGAGGCCGCCGCCGCGGTTCGCCTCAAGGAGTTCGTCAAACAGTCCGTCGAACACTACGACTCCGCGCGGGATATCCCGGGAATCGACGGCACCTCCATGCTGTCGCCGCATCTCCATTTCGGCGAGATCGGACCGCGCCAGATCGTCGACGCCCTGCCCGATCACAGCGACAACCCCAAGGGCTCCCGCGTCTTCCTGTCCGAAGTGGGATGGCGTGAATTCGCCCGCTACCTGTTGTTTCACTTTCCCCAAACGACAGACACGCCCCTGAAACCTGATTTCGAACGGTTTCCCTGGGAACCGGACGAGCACAGTCTGCGGCGCTGGCAACGCGGCGAAACGGGCTACCCCATAGTGGACGCCGGCATGCGCCAACTCTGGCAGACCGGCTGGATGCACAACCGCGTCCGAATGATCGTCGCCTCCTTCCTCATCAAACACCTGCTCCAGCCCTGGCAACGCGGCGCAGAATGGTTCTGGGACACGCTGATCGACGCCGACCTCGCCAACAACACCCTCGGTTGGCAATGGACCGCCGGCTGCGGCGCTGACGCCGCCCCCTTCTTCCGCATCTTCAATCCCTTCGGCCAGGGTGAGAAGTTTGATGCCAAGGGCGAGTATGTGAGAAGGTGGATTCCGGAGCTGCGACGATTGCCGGACAAGTTCATCCACGAACCATGGACGGCTCCGGCGGATGTTCTGAAGGAAGCGGGCTTGGAGTTGGACGTCCATTATCCTTCGCCAATCGTGGATCACAAGATGGCCCGGGCTCGGGCGCTTATGGCCTACGACAAGATGAGGTTGTAGGCGGCAGGGGCGTTCAAGGCGGTAACACGCTCAAGAGCAGAATATGTCTTTAAATGGGTTTTTGTTTTTGTGGTCGGAGGAGCGGTCCTGGCATACGAGTGCACGTACTTCTTCATCAGGCTCACTTGCATGGACGGCGTTTTTCGTATGAGCCATATGGGAGACCACAGGGAATTCAATGGGGATGCAATTGAATCGGTCGATGTAACCCCGTGGGAAATTGAGGTCAAATTGCAGAATGAAGGACAGATCGTCAAAATCCCGACGTACTGATGGGCGACTAACCCGGCTCCGCGCGTCGACTTCCTGTGGAAGGCGGCCCGGGTGATGCAAGTCATCTCGCGCGCCAATCCTCGACAGTCAGTTCCGGGATCCGGGAGAATTCGTTCGGGTTGCCAGTGGCGCATATCAGATTCAGCGCGAGCGCATGCCCGGCGATCAATGTGTCGCAGGCCCCAATCTTCTCGCCTCGTTGCTCAAGGTTGAAACGCACTTCCGCCGCTCGTTCTGCCGCAGCATGGTCGAATGGTCGCAATTCCAGCGCCTCAAGCAAGTGCGTCACTTTCGTCAGCTCGGAACGCGGACGACTGGATTTCAATGCTCCACTCAACAACTCGAACTGCGTCACCGAAGAGACAACACAATCTTCCGGGCTCACCTCTTTCATGCGCGCAATCACCTCCTTGCGTCCACGAAGGGCGTCGCTGCAGGTGTCGGTGTCGAGAAGGTATCGCATCGTAGGAAGGCCCGCTGAGTTCAGACCTGCCTGATGGGCGGTGTATCCGGTTGAACCGGTCGCTCGAACTTCGGGTCGTCAATGTGAATCGAATTGAAAAAACCCTTGGGCCATTTCCGCTTTGCAACAGGCTCCAGTATTACGGCCTCACCTTCGCGGCGGATGGAAACTTCGCCGCCGGAAAAACGGAACTCCTTGGGCAGTCGCACAGCCTGAGACCTGCCGTTCATGAAAAGTTTGGCCGTTGTCATATACGGTATATCCCTCAGGCCGTATTGATGCTCAAGGGAAGATCTTCCACCCCTTCCCGTGACTCAGACCTCACTCACCCGCCCACTCCACCGCCTTGCGCGCCTTGAGCTTGAACGCCTCCGTGCCGACGTCGAAGGCGGCCGCCATTTCGTGGATATCGAGATCGGGATACTTCCTGCGGAACTCGGCCAGGTTTTCCGGAGCGGGATCCTCATCCATCTTGTTGGCGGCGACGAAGCGAGGCCGATCCAGCAGCGCCGGATCATAAAGTCGCAATTCGCTGAGCAACTGCTCGTAATCATCCCACGGCTCGCGCCCGTCGGAGCCGGCCATGTCGAGCAGGATCACGAGAGCCTTGCAGCGGCTTATGTGACGGAGGAACTCGTGCCCCAATCCCACGTTCATGTGAGCCCCCTCGATGATGCCGGGCACATCGCAAACCGTCATTCGGGTGTAGTCCTCGAACTCCATCACCCCCATCTGCGGATGCAAGGTCGTGAACGGATAAGGAGCCACCTTGGGGCGCGCCTTGGAAACCGCGGTCAAGAGCGTGGACTTGCCGGCGTTCGGATAGCCGACCAGACCAATGTCCGCCATGATCCGCAACTCGAACCAATACTCCCCTGCCTCACCCGGTTCGCCGGGCTGCGCAAATCGGGGCGCCTGCCGCCGCGCGGTCGCGAAATTGCGGTTGCCCAGGCCGCCGCGCCCGCCGGCGCAAAGGACGAACCGCTGCCCGTGCTCGGTCATGTCGATCACCAGTTCCTTGTTCTCCGGAAGTTTGGACTTCCCGCGGGAATCCCGCTTCTCCTCGCCCTGCTCCTCCTCGTCCTCCTCCTCGCCTTCCGTCGACAAATCAATCTCCAAAGCCAGGGCTCCATGCTGGTCGCGCACAACCTTTCCTTCGTCATAGACGTCCACATCCGGCGCGGCCTCCTCCCCGTCGGCTTCACTCTCGTCGCCCTCGTCCGCAATGTCGTCGTCAAAGACTTCCGGGACCAGGTCGTCGTCCTCGACAAAATTGTCCGGCGGCATCTCCGCCTCTAGCGCCTCCGGCGACGGCGGAACCAGCCAGACCAGCGTGCCACAGGGCACCTTGATGATCAGGTCCTTGCCGGACCGGCCATTCATGTCCTTGCCCTTGCCATGCTCACCGTTCTTGGCGATCAACCGCGGCTCATAGAACTGGGCAATGAGATTGTTGATGTCGTGGCTCGCCTCGAGAATGACGCTGCCGCCGCCGCCCCCGTCGCCACCGTTGGGCCCCCCTTTGGGCACATGGGCCTCCCGCCGAAACGAGACACAGCCTTTGCCGCCGTGGCCGGCGCGCGCGTAAATCTTGATCTCGTCGATGAACATCTTGGTCTCTGGAAAAAAGGGAATGCTACCGTTCCGGCTCGGTTCCCGGAACGTCAAAATGACGCCCGTCCCCAAATCAAATGACCAAAAAAAAGGCGAGGCGCCAAGGCCTCGCCAAAATTCGGTGCAAACCGGTGTTGTCAGTTCTGCTCGACGGCTTCCGCCGGAACCACGTTGATCCGGGTCTTGCCGCGGGATTCATCGAAGCTCACGTGACCGTCGACCAGCGAAAAGAGCGTCCAATCACGACCCGTGCCGACATTCTTGCCGGCCATCCACTTGGTGCCGCGTTGGCGGATGAGAATGTTGCCGGCGCGAACGGCCTGACCGCCGAATTTCTTGACGCCCAGACGCTGGGCGTTCGAGTCGCGTCCGTTGCGGGAGCTGCCTTGTCCTTTTTTATGAGCCATGATTCAACCTTTGATTCCAGTGATCTTGACGACCGTGAGTTCCTGCCGGTGCCCCTTCGTGCTCCGGGTCGCCTTCCGGCGCTTCATCTTGAACGCGATGACCTTCTTGCCGCGCTTGTGTTCCACCACATCGGCCGTGACGGTCGCGTCGGCGACGGTCGGATGACCGATCTTGACGCCTTCGTCCGAGCTGACCAGCAGCACCTTGTCAAAAGTGTGCGTCTGACCCGCCTCGGTGCCAAGGCGTTCGATCTCCAAGGTATCGCCTTCGGTCACACGATACTGTTTTCCACCTGTCTGTAATACGGCGTGCATGATATTTGCCTTTCAGTAAATTCGTCGAAAAGGCCGGCTATAACGCCAGAATCGCCCCCTTGTGTCAACCTCCCATTCCAACTTTTTTCAAGCCGGCATTCGGGTTGCCAACGCGGTCGGGGTTCGTTTAAATGCGCCGCCATGAAACGCTTTTATCTACTGCTGGCCGCATTGTCGTTCGCCATCGTGAATCAGGCCCAAGCGGCCACCCAGGATGAACTCTACGTCAAATTCTACCAGATGATTCAGCAGGCCGACACCTTGATCGGCCGCAAGCAGGAGCAATCGGCGGTCGATCTCTACCGTACAGCCCGGGGCGGCCTGCAGAAACTCCAGAAGGACAGTCCCGGCTGGAACAAGCAGATCATCCAGTTCCGCCTCGATTACATCGCCGACAAGCTGGGACCGCTGGACGCCAAGTATCCGGCCGTGAAGCCGGCGCCCAAGCCCGCCCCCAAAAAGAAGGCCGCCGTTGCCCCGGTCGTCACCACCGAGCTTTCCGCCATCAACGACCAACTGATCAAGGAACGCATGAAGAGCGCCGAACTGAGCAACAAGCTCAAGGAAGCCCTCGCCGCCAAACCCGCGGAGGTCGATCCCGCCGAGCACAAACGGGTGAGGGAGCAACTCGCTGCGGCCCAGACCCAGGCTGGCGCCCTCTCACAGGAACTTGCCGCCCTCAAGGCCCAAACCGCGGACATGATCGCCGCGGATGAAGCCCGGCAACTCAAGAAGGCCATGGAGGACAGCGAGCGCCTCGCCAGCCGTCGCGCCAAGGACCTGGAGTCGCTCCAGGCCGACCGCGGCCGCTTGGCCGAAGAATTGACCGAATTGGAGAAAACGGAACTGCCGAAACTTCGCAGCGAGAACACCGCGCTCCAACGCCAGATCAAGGACCTCGAGAAACAGGCCGCCCGAACGGACAAGGCCGAAAAAGCCCATCAGCAGATCAGCGCCCAGAACAAACTGCTGGCCCGCGAACTGGAGGCCGCCCGCGACGAACTCGCCAATTCCCAACGGCAGATTGCCCGCTCCGTGGACAAATCTGCATTCACCAAGACCCAGAAGGAGTTGGAGGACGCCACCGAGGAACTCGCCCGGAAGGACGCGGCCCTGGTCAAGCTGCAGCGGGAAGCCAAGGCCCTGGAGGTTCGCGTCAAGAACGGCGGCGAAAACGCCCGCTCCGCCAATTATCGCAAGGAAAACGCCGCCCTCAAGAAGCAGGTGTCCGACCTCGCCAAGAAATATGCCGCCGCCGAGAAAACCGCGGCCGAGGCAGCCGCACTCAAGGCCGAGAACGCCAAACTCGACGCCCAACTCGAATCCGCCCGCAAGCTGAGCGAATCCAAAGCCAATTACCTCGGTAAAATGGTCGCCAAGGACGAGTTCGAAAAGGCGCAGGACGCCCTGGAGGACGCCAACAAGGAATTGGGCCGCCGCGCAGCCGACCTCGCCAAGGCCCAACGCGAAATCGCGACCCTCGAGAAAAAATACAAGGCCGCCGACACCAGCCGCCGCTCCAGCGAATTGCGCCAGGAAAACGCCGCCCTCAAAAAACAGCTGTCCGACCTCCGCAAGGCCGTCTCCAAACTGCAGGACGACAACGAGAAGTTGAACAAGTTGCTGACCGACCCGGAAGCCAAGAAGCTCCGCTGACCGGCCGCCTCGCCGCCGCCCCCCACTCGATATTGCGTCACAACGGTGGCAGCCGACGTGAGGAGGCCCATCTCCCGACCCCGCCCATCCGGACGGGGTTGTTTTTGCCGCCTGCTCGCTCGATTGACCCAAGGACTATCGGCTTTCGGCTCTAATCCATTTGCCAAGGCGGAGGCGCTTTGACTATATTCCCGTGACCATGAAACGATTCTTTCCGGCATTCGGAGCCTTGTTGCTCGCCGCCATCCTGACCGCCAACGCGCAACAGGCGCCCGACGAGCTTTTTGTCCGCTACTACACCCTGATCCAACAGGCCGACGCGCTGGCCGAACGCAAGCAGGACCGCGCGGCCATGGACAATTACCTGAAGGCCCGCGACGGCCTTCTCCAGATGCGCAAGGCCTACCCCAAGTGGAACACCAAGGTCGTCGACTTCCGCCTCGATTACGTCAACGCCAAGCTCAAACCGCTCCAAGCCCGCTTTGGCGGCGACACGCCCGCAGTGATGGACGACAAGGCCTTCCCGCCCGCGACGGTCATCAAGGGCAACGAAGCCATCGGCTCGCAGATCAGCGCCCTGAACAACGAGATCATTCGCCTGCGAGCGCGCAACAAGCAACTGGAGCAGAGCATCGCCGCCGGCTCGGCCGCAGCGGGAACCCCGCAGGAACTGAAGCAGGCCAAAGAGCAGATTGACCGCCTGGAGCAGGAGAAGGCCGGCCTCAGCGCCGCCCTCAACGCCAACCAGAACAAGCTCGCCACCATGATCGACAAAGCCGTGCTCGACCAGGTCCAGTCGGAACTGGCCGCCGCCAATGCACGCGCCGCCTCCATGGTCGCCCCGGAAATCCACCAGGGCGTGCAGAATGAGCTCTCCGAGAATCGTCAACGCCTCGCCCGCCAGGAAGAGTCGCTCGCCAAGCTCAGCGAGGAAAACGCCGAACTCAAGGACCGCGTCGATGAACTCGCCAAGGAATCGCCCGACGCACGCCTCCGCTCCGAAAACCGCGGCCTCAAGAAGCAGATCAACGACCTCTCCCGCAAGGTCGCCGCCATCGCCAAGGTCGAATCCCAGAACGACGCGCTCACCCAGCGCGTGGAATCCCTCTCCGAGGAAAACAAGGGCCTCAAGGCCAGCCTCAAGGAAGAGCAGAAGAAATTCGCCGACTTTGCCAAGGCTTCCGAGAACCGGCAGGAGGCCCGCATGATCGCCGACCTCACCGCCACGAACGAGAAACTCGACGCCCGCCTCAACGCCCTCGTCAAGAACGAGATTCCCGCGCTCGAGGCGGAGAACGACGCCCTCAAGGACCAGGTCCGCTCCTTGAACCGCGAGGCCTCCGGCGCCAACCGCCTCCAACGCCAGGTCGCCGGCCTCATGGAGGAGAACGACGCCCTCAAACAAAGCGCCGAGGAACTCGAGGATAACCTCAAGGCCGAACGCAAGCTGGTCGCCAAGCTCTCCCGGGATTCCGACCGCGAACCCCTCATGCGCGATCTCAAGGACGCCCGCAGCCAACTCGACCGCGAAGCCGCCCGCCTCGTCGACGCCCTCGCCGCGAATGACAAACTAGACAAGGAGAACTCAGCGCTCCGCGACACCCTGAAGCGCGACCAGCGCCGCATGGCCAAGATGGTCGACGCCTCCGTCCTCAACGACGTCCGCCGCGAGTTGGACCAGATCAAGAATGACCGAAGCGGCTCCCCGGCGGAAGCCGCCCTCCAGACCGAGCTTTCCAGCTCCCGCAGCGAGATCCGCCGCAAGGACGCCGCCATCTCCGCCCTTCGCAAGGAGAACGAGAAGTTGGAGAAACTCCTCAACGATCCCGCCGCCAGCTCCGGCGACCCCAAGAAACTGAAGGAACTCGAGAAGCAGCTCGCCGACGCTGAGAAGGCCCGCCAGCGGAATGAAGCCGAGGCCGCCAAGCTCGCCAACGAGAACGCCGCCCTCAAGCAGGCCCGGAATGAACTCGAGAAGCGCCTCGAGGAAGCCGCCCTCGCCGGCGACGCCAAGGCCGCCGCCAAACAGGTCGCCCGGCTCGAACGCAACCTCGCCGACCTGCAAGCCGACCGCGACGCCCTGGCCCAACAACGCAAGGGCCTAGAAGACGAGCGCGACGCCCTCGCCCGGCAAGTCCGCGACGCGGAGCGCACCAACCCCTTCGAATCGGAAATGAAGGCCCTGGAGAGCCGCCAAAAGGCCACCGAGGCCAAGCTCGCCAGCCTCGAGCGCAGCAACGCCAAGCTCGCGCGCAAGAACGAAGACCTGGAAGCCAACCTCGCCGAAGCCCGCCCTTCCAGTCGGCGCGCCGACGCCAAACTGGCCGCCAAGGTCGAGGAACTGGAAGCCGAACGCAACGAGTTGGAACGGGAGTTGAAGGCCGCCACCAAGCAATTGAACGACCGCCAGGCGCGACGCGACGCCGACAAGGTCGGTGAGATGGCCGACGACCTGGCCGACCTGCGCGCCCGCCTCGAGGTGCTCGACGCTCGCAAGGTGCCCTACACCAAGGAGGAGATCGCCCTCTTCAACCGCAAGCCGGACACGACCAGCGAACTCACGCCCGCCGCTGAACCCGGCCGCCGCGCCCGCAGAGGCCTCTCCTCCGAGGCCGGCAAGCTCATCGCCGAGGCCCAACGCGCCTTCAATGCCCGCCGTTATGACGACGCCGAGAAGAAGTACCAGGAGGTCCTCAAGATGGATTCCGGGAATGTCTTCACCCTTTCCAACCTCGCCGCCACCCAGATCGAGCAGAACCGGCTCGCCGACGCGGAAGGCAACCTTGCCAAGGCCCTCGCCCAGGACCCCCAGGACGGCCACGCACTCTACCAGATGGGCTACCTGAAGTACCGGCAGCAGAAGCTGGACGAATCACTGACCTATCTCAGCAAGGCCTCCGAGGCCGAACCCGAGAACTCGGACATCCACAACTACCTCGGCATCGTGCTTAGCGAGCAGGGCCAACGCGGCGCCGCCGAAACCCACCTGCGCAAGGCCATCCAGATTGAACCCGGCAACGCCAGCGCCCATCACAACCTCGCCGTCATCTACGCCACCCAGAAGCCGCCCCTGCCCGAACTCGCCCGCTGGCACTACCAGAAGGCCCGCGAAGCCGGCCACCCCGAGAACATCGACCTCGAGCGCGCCATCGAGCAGAAGTGACACGGCCGACCGGCCCCGGCTGATCGAACCATGCTTCGCCAGCACACCGACGAAATCGCCATCCCGACCTGGGGTCGCGGCTTCACCATGTTCACCAGCGAGGCCCAGGCCATCGTTCGTGAATCAGGCATCCAGACCGGTCTCTGCACCCTCCATCTGCAGCACACCTCGGCCTCGCTGCTCATCCAGGAAAACGCCGACCCCACCGTGCGCTCCGACCTGGATTGCTTCTTCGCGCGCCTGGTTCCCGATGGCGATCGCATCTTCGAGCACACCTTCGAGGGCGATGACGACATGCCCGCCCACGTCCGCACGGCCCTGACCGCAGTCAACCTGAGCATTCCCATCCGCTCCGGATCACTGGCGCTGGGGACCTGGCAGGGGATTTATCTCTGGGAACACCGAACCCATCCCCACCACCGCCGCGTCATCGTCCATCTCCTCGGGGAATAAGTTCACCTTCGCCGGGTAAGGACCTTCCGCCGAGTCAGGCATCCCTACCTTCGTCTTCGACTCACCGAAAACCGCCCTTGCCGCCGCCCATCAGGCCACCCAATCCGCCGCCGCCGCCGCCGAGACGACCGAGCATCTTGGACATCTTGCCCATCTTCTTCATCATCTTCTGCATCTGGGCGAACCGCTTCAACATGCTGTTCAACTCCGCCACCGAAACCCCCGCCCCCTTCGAAATCCGGATGCGCCGCTTGGCATTCAACAGGCGCGGATGTCGACGCTCCTTCGGCGTCATGGAGCAGATCATGCCCTCCATCCGTCGAAACTCCTTCTCGCCCTTCTCCAGATCAGCCCCCTGAAGCTGGCCGGCCACGCCTGGAAGCATGTTCATCATGTTCTCCAGCGGACCGAATTTCTTCATCATCCGCAACTGCTCCAGGAAATCCTCCAGATCGAAGGCGCCCTTGCGCATCTTCTCCTCGAGCCGCTTCGCCTCATCCTCGTCGACCGCCTCCGCCGCCTTCTCCACCAGCGTCACCACATCGCCCATGCCCAGGATGCGCGATGCCATGCGCTCGGGGTGAAAGGGCTCGAAATCCTCCATCTTCTCACCCACGCCGGCGAACTTGATCGGCTTGCCCGTGACCTCTTTCATGCTCAGCGCCGCGCCGCCGCGGGCGTCGCCGTCCAGCTTGGTGAGGATCGCGCCGGAGATGTCCAGGGCCTCGTCGAAATGCTTGGCGACATTCACCGCCTCCTGGCCAATCGCCGCGTCGAGCACCAGCAACGTCTCCGAGGGCTTCACCTCCGCCTTAAGATCAATCAGCTCCTTGACCAGCTCCTCGTCGATCTGAAACCGGCCCGCCGTATCGAACAACAGGGTGTCGCACTCCGTATCCTTGACCTGTTTCAGAGCCTCGCGCGCGATCTTGATGACATTCTTCTCCTCCTTGCGGACAAAGGCCGGCATCTCCAGCTGGTCCGCCAGGGTCTGCAGCTGGTCCATCGCCGCCGGACGATAAACATCACAGGCGACCAGCATCGGCTTGCGCCCCTGCTTGGCGAGCAGCCTCGCCAGCTTGCCCGTCGAAGTCGTCTTGCCCGAACCATGCAACCCCACCATCATGATGCAGGCCGGCTTCCCGCTCAGTTCAATCCCCGCATTCGTCGACCCCAGCAACTCGACCAACTCGTCGTTGATCACCTTCACGATCTGCTGACCGGGCTGAATGCTCTGGATCACCTCCACCCCCAGCGACTTCTCCTTCACCCGCTTGATGAAGTCACGCGCCACCTGGAAATTCACATCCGCGTCCAACAACGCCATGCGCACCTCGCGCAACGCCTCCGAAACATTGGCCTCGGATATTTTCCCAAGCCCCCGGAGGTTCTTGAACGTCTTCTGCAGTTTTTGTCCTAACGAATCAAACATGAGCCGCGGAATCTACGCGTCACACGACGGCTTGACAAGTGTCCGCGCCTCTGGTTGATTCCCCGCTCTCCCGGTGATCCGGTTCAAACCGGACTCCCCTCGTGGTGGGATACCGAAGCGGTCAAACGGGGCAGACTGTAAATCTGCTGGCTATGCCTTCACAGGTTCGAATCCTGTTCCCACCACCATTTCCTTCTCGTTTTTTTCGCTTTCTTCGATTGTTCCGCTTCTTCAGACAAAGAGAGAGGCTTCAAAAAGCGTCACCCGTCGTTGCTCGATTCTGAGCTCGAGATGCCCCGCGGTCCGATTGATCTTCAACACCGCCACTTTCCACGGTCTGCATTTGCGAGACCAACGATGTCGCCCTCCGTCCCGAGTCCGCGACCTCTGCCGGCGACACTCTCTTCCCTGAACTCCCAAGCTTCCGAGTCATCAAGAGAACAACAAGGGCAATCATACCGCTGGCGGCGGGAGTTTGCCGGAGCGCGTCTGCCCCTCCTCATTCGCCTGCCAGTAGTCGCCGGATTCGGCGTCGAGGCAGGTGAGCCATTGTCCGCTGCAGGCGGCGGTGTCGATGCAGATGGCGTAGCCGAGGTTCAGGATGTCGCCTTCGGCCTGACGTGTGTGGCCACAGACGACGACCTTGCCGGACTTGTGCGCCTGGCTCATTGAATCGAGCTTGAGCCAATAGAGGTTCTCCTCCGGCTGCTCCTCGAGGTCGCGCTCCGGGTCCAAGCCTGCATGAACGTAAATGTGGGAATCCGTCTCAAACCAGCGGGTGGTCTGCTCCATGAACGCCCAATGTTCGTCGGGCACCAGGTGCGTCCAGGAGCGATCCGACTCGACGCCGTAGGAATCGAAGGTTGCCCGGCCGCCGGATGGCAGCCAGAGCGTCAGATCGAAGTAGGACAGACGGGAGTCCATCATCATGATCTCGTGATTGCCGCGCAGCGTGATCGTCTCGCGCTGGTCGCGGTTGGCGAGAATCCAATCGATCACGCCCTTGGAGTCGGGACCGCGATCCACGTAGTCGCCCAGGAAGATCAGCCGGTCCTCCCCCGTCGGCTTGACCGCTTCGATCAAGGCGACCAAGGCATTGCGACAACCATGGATGTCCCCCACCGCGAGTGTTCTCATGGCAACTGTCTATCGGCGAATCCCGGCGAGTTCACAAGCATCTTTCACCTTCCACCCGGCCTTGTCCAAGGCGCACCGGGCGGCGGCATCGTCGCAACCCGCGATCTCGCGAACGATCCGGACGGCCCGGTCCCGAAGTTTCACGTTGGTGGGATTCACGTCGACCATCAGGTTGCTGACGACCTTGCCGATGCGGACCATCGCCAGGGTCGTGACGATGTTGAGGATCAGCTTGGTCGCCGTGCCGGACTTCAGGCGGGTGGATCCGGTGAGCAGCTCGGGACCGATATCTGGCGCGATGATCCGGTCGGGGCGGTCGGCCTGGGCGACCTTCAGATTGGGGTTGAAACAGACCAGGGCGGTGGCGGCGCCGGCCTTGCGGGCCTCCCACAAGGCGCCCCAGACAAAGGGCGTGCGGCCGCTGGCGGCGATGCCGACGACCACATCCTTCCTGGAAACGCCGCGAAAGCGGATCGCCCGGGCCCCGGCTTCCGGATCGTCCTCCGCGCCCTCGACGGGATTGGCGATGGCGCGCGCGCCGCCGGCGATGATTCCCTGGACCATCTCGGGATCGGCGCGAAAAGTGGGCGGGCATTCGCTGGCGTCGAGAATGCCCAATCGGCCGCTGGTGCCGGCGCCGACGTAGAACAGCCGCCCGCCCGCTTCGAAGGCGGCGGCCACCTTGCGCACGACCCACTCGATCTTGCGACGTTCCCGGCGGATGGCCAGCGGAATGGCTTCATCACCCGCCAGCATCAGGTCGATGGCCGAGCCCACCGGCATCCTGTCGAGATTCATGGATTCCGGATGACGCTGTTCGGTCGTGGCGGCGGGCAGGTGGCGAATGTCCCAGGGAGCCGGCCCTTGCGGACCGACGCCGCCAGACTCGGCCCGCGCGAACGCGGGAGAAGCCGGGGAAACCACGGAGCTTTCCGCGCCCGCCTTGGAAGCGCCGCCTCGCGCCAACGTCACCGCGCCCCAGACGCTTTCCCGCTTCAGGGCCCCGCACTCGGCGGCCGGCCAACGCTCGCGGATCCTGGCGGCGACCTTGCGCGCAAAGCCCGGCTGCTTCAACAGAACGCCGCCGTTGAACACGAAACGAACGCGTTCGCCCTGCGACGCCAAGCCCTCGGCGCAATTGACCGCATCCTTGGCCAAGGAGGACGCCGCGCCCGACAGGATGTCCTTGGCGATCTGGTCGCCCTTGGCCGCCGCGGCAAACACCTCTGTCGCCAGGGCCGCCACCTCGTCCTTGGAGGCCTCAAGAACCCATCCAATCAATTGGTTCGGCTCATTGAGATTCAGCGCGCGCAGGAGTCGTTGACCGAGCGCGGTCCAACGCCCGTCGAGATCGAGGTAGTAGACGACCGCCTTGAGCCCGCGCAGGCCGATTTCGTAACCGCTGCCCTTGTCGCCCAGGATATGCCCCCAGCCGCCGATCTTGCGCGTGACGCCTTCGGCATTGCGGCCGTAGCAGCAGGAGCCCGTGCCGCTGAGGACGAGGATCTGCGCGCCGGGCGCGGACTTGCCGCCTCGGGACCGGTCCGCGGCCAGGGCGGTCTCAAGGTCGTTGGTTGCGCGGCAGGGGATGTTCTTCCAGGCCGCCGCTGCGGCGGCTTGGAGGCGCCGCCAATCCGCTTCCGTCCGGGCTCCGGCCATACCGATGCAGACCGCATCCGGCTTCGGGAATTCCTTTGCAATGGAGCGAAGATGCCGTGCCAGCTGGGCGTCGTTCAGCAGACGAAGGTTGGCGGGACCGAAAGTTGCGCGGTTCAGCTCGTTGTCGCGGGCGTCAGCGAGCAG
>Ga0181594_10002348_pt1 | contig 17420 bp, 16 predicted proteins | sample 071ome_18_FD_145603 | JGI IMG/M metagenome (GOLD analysis project Ga0181594, IMG submission 145603) | Coastal salt marsh microbial communities from the Groves Creek Marsh, Skidaway Island, Georgia - 071413BT metaG (spades assembly) | ecosystem: Environmental > Aquatic > Marine > Intertidal zone... | reverse complement strand
CGCCTATCGGGAGCACGGATGGGAGCCCGTCGTAGCGCCTGAACTCGAGTTTTACCTGATCAAGCCTAATCCCGACGCGGATTACCCCCTGGAACCCCCGGTTGGCCGCTCCGGGCGCGCGGAATCAGGGCGTCAATCCTTTTCAATTGATGCGGTAAATGAGTTTGATCCCCTATTTGAGGATCTGTATGACTACTGCGAGGGGCTCGACATCTCATTAGAGACCCTCAACCACGAGGCCGGCGCTGCGCAAATGGAGGTCAACCTGCTGCACGGTGACCCCGTGGCCATCGCTGACCAGGCCTTTCTGTTTAAACGGACCGTGCGTGAAACGGCGCTCAGGCACAAGATGTATGCCTCATTCATGGCCAAACCCATGGAAAAAGAACCGGGCAGCGCGATGCATATTCATCAAAGCGTCGTCTGCACAGACACGAAGGAAAATGTCTTCAGCGATGCAAATGGAGAAGCCAGTTCGCTTTTTTATGCACATATCGGCGGGCTGCAACGCTTCTTGCCGGCTTCTTTGTCATTGCTTGCGCCCAACGTGAACTCCTACCGGCGCCTGATCCGCTATCACGCGGCACCCATTAACGTCCAATGGGGCCTGGACAACCGCACGGTGGGGCTTCGCGTGCCGGATTCCGGCCGCGAATCACGTCGTGTTGAAAACCGGGTGCCGGGAGCCGACGCAAATCCCTATCTGGCGATTGCCGCGAGTCTGGCCTGCGGGCTGCTCGGTATGCAGCAAAAACTTGATCCAAGCGCTCCCGTGACTGCAAGCGCCTATGACATGCCTTACGAATTGCCGCGCAGTCTGGAGCAATCGCTGCAGGCGCTTGAGAACTCTGATGATCTCAAGGAAATGCTGGGCACACGGTTCGTTCAGGCGTGGAATGCTGTCAAGGAAAGTGAATATGACACCTTCCTTCAGGTGATCAGCTCGTGGGAGCGAGAACACTTGCTGTTGAACGTCTAAGTCCGCCCGGTGTTTCATTAAAACCCCATCTTTTTTCGGATTTTTTGGCGTGCAAAACGCGTTGACGCCGCAGATCTCTGACTTCTAAGATGCGAGTCTGAGTCAGGAAAACCCCCGCCAAGGAGTCTTACGCATGTCGCTTAGCACCGCCGAATATCAGGCGCTTGATCACGCCCACTTTTTGCATCCGTTTACCGATCACAAGCGAATGCACGAAACCGGCGCCCGAATCATCCAACGCGCTGAAGGCGTTTACCTTTGGGACTCTGATGGACATCAAATGCTCGATGCCATGGCAGGCCTGTGGTGCGTCAACGTGGGCTATGGACGAAAGGATCTCGCCGAGGTTGCGCGAAAACAGATTGAGGAGCTGCCCTACTACAACAGCTTCTTCCAGACAGCGCATCCTCCTGTTATCGAACTCTCCGCGCTGCTTTCAGAGATTACCCAGGATCATCTGACTCACGTGTTCCTGACGAATTCGGGCTCTGAATCCAACGACACGGTTGTGCGGATGGCCCGCCACTTCTGGCAGTGCATGGGCCACCCTGATAAACAGGTCATCATCAGCAGAAAAAACGCCTATCACGGCAGCACCATGGCAGGCGCCAGTCTTGGCGGCATGTCGTCGATGCATGAACAAGGCGGCCTGCCGATTCCTGACATTGTGCATATCGGCCAACCGTTCTGGTATCGGGAAGGCGGAGACCTGTCGCCCGATGAGTTCGGCAAGAAAGTCGCTAGCGAGCTGGAACAGAAAATCGAAGAATTGGGCGAGCACCGCGTCGCGGCGTTTATTGCCGAACCTATCCAGGGTGCCGGAGGCGTCATTGTGCCGCCGGAAACGTACTGGCCGGAAATCAGCGCAATCTGCAAGCGTCACCAGATTCTTCTCGTGGCTGACGAGGTCATCTGCGGCTTCGGCCGCACGGGCGAATGGTTTGCCAGTGATTACTACGATCTCAAGCCAGACCTCATGCCGATTGCCAAGGGGCTCTCTTCAGGATATCTCCCCATCGGCGGCGTGATGGTGGCAGATCACATCACACGGGTGATCATCGAAGAAGGGGGCGAATTTGCCCACGGCATGACTTATGCAGGTCACCCGGCGGCGTGCGCAGTCGCCTCTGCCAATATTCGCATTCTGCGCGACGAAGGAATTATTGATCAGGTGCGTACCGAAACCGGGCCATACCTGCAAAAACGCTGGGCCGAGCTTGCCGATCACCCGCTCGTCGGTGAGGTGCGCGGACTGGGATTCTTAGGCGCTTTTGAGATTGTTGCCGACAAAGAAACCCGGGCCCAATTTGAGCCTTCGGGCAGTACCGGCCCGCTCTGTCGCGATATCGCGGCTAACCTGGGCCTGGTGATGCGGGCCGTTGGGGACAGCATGATTATCTCCCCGCCGCTGATCATGTCCAAGGATCAGATCGATGAACTTGTCGATCTCGCAGGAAAGGCGCTCGACAAAACACTGGAACAGGTGCGAGCCTAGGTCGATAAGGGGTTCGGCGTCGGCGCAAGATGCTAAATTGCGGTTGCCACGAGAGGCTTCACCTATGGGTCTGAAATATCCTAATATAGGAGGATCCGGGCGATCCTAATCGGATCACGGTTAGCAAGAATTCTGCGTAGTCATAAGAGAACTTAAGGAGGAACAACGATGAAAGAGCTGAAAAAAGAAGATGTTGTAGAGCAACTCGCCACGGGCCAGATGAGCCGCCGGCAGTTCAACCAGAGCCTGATGGCGCTCGGCGCGACAATGGTCATGATGCCGATGGGCAGCCGTTCTGCCTTCGCGGGCAGCGATGATCACCCCACGGTCTTCACCTGGGAAGGCTGGGATGTGCCGGAACTGCATCAGCCGTACCTCGCCAAACACGGCGAATCCCCCAACATGGCCATTTTCGGCGACGAAGAAGAAGCCTTCGCAAAAATGCGCGCGGGATTCAAGGTTGATCTCACACAACCCTGTACTTACAAAGTGCCGATCTGGAAAGACGCCGGCATCCTTGAGCCGATTGACACCAGCCGGCTCAGCACTTGGGATGACATTATCCCTAGCCTGAAAACCATTCCGGGCACCTATGAAGGCAACAACCAGTACTTCTTCCCGACCGATTGGGGACTGACATCTGTGCTGTACCGCGCTGACCTCGCGCCTGAGTATGTTGATAACGAAAGTTGGGGCATTCTGTGGGATCCCAAGTACAAGGGCCGTCTCTCGATGGCAGACAGTCTGATCGATGGTGTCATGGTGGCCGCCATTTATATCGGCGCCAAAGACCCGTTCAACATGACTGATGACGAAATGGCGAAAACCCGGGCAGCACTCAAAGAGCAACTGCCGTTAATGCGCTATTACTGGACCAGCCCGGCCGACATCGAGCAGGCGCTCGCCTCTGGCGAACTGGTTGCGACGTCTGCGTGGAACTCCTCTTATGCCGCGCTCAAGAAGGAAGGGTTGGATGTGCGCTACACCAGCCCGAAAGAAGGCGCCATGACCTGGGTCTGCGGTTTCTGCCTGATGAGCGACCATGATCCCGCCAAAATCGACCGGATCTATGACTACCTGGATGCCTACGCCAGTGTCGAGTCTGGCGTGTTTGCGCTCACTGAGTATGGCTACGGACACGGCAACATCAATGCCTTTGCCAAAGTTGAGCAGGATAGTCCCGGGCTGTTGAAAGAGCTTGGCTACTCGGTCAACGTTAATGAGACATTGAACGCGGGTATCTTCCAGGCCCCGATGGGCAATGAGCCGGCGCTTCAGGCCATGTTCGAGGAAGTCAAAGCCGGAATGTAGGCGGCATTTCGCAAACGTTGAGTAGAAGATGCCGGGCGGGGCCTCCCCGTCCGGCATCATGCTTTTGGCTCACGATTACCTTGCTGTCTGCAGGGCCCGCCGCTATTAAGATATTTCGTTCATGAGCAGATCGGCCACCTCTTCGCCGGGCATCGGTTTACGCCTGCGCCGGCGCTTCCTCGAAAGCGAAGCGCTTCGTGGATTCAGCCTGCTATCGCCGACGCTGTTGGCGATGGTGTTCGGCCTCGCCATGCCCTTGCTGGTCCTGTTCACCTTAAGTTTCTGGCTGCAGGACTACGTTGATTTCATTAAAACCTTTTCATGGAAAAACTACGCCGACTTTTTTGCCAAGCCGATATACGGCGTGATCCTGTTCAAATCGATCAAGATCTCCGGCATGGTAACCCTGGCGACCGTCCTGCTGGCTTATCCGATGGCGTATTTCATCGCTTTTCGGATCAAAACCAATAAGCTGGTCTGGCTGATCCTGATCACAGTCCCCTTCTGGACAAGTTACCTGCTGCGTGTTTTCGCGTGGAAACTGATGCTGGGCTATAACGGAGTAGTGAATTCCGGGCTCAAGTCCATTGGAGTCATTAGCGAACCGCTTGAATTCCTTTTGTACAACCCCACGGCTGTCACGATCACTCTGGCTCACGCCTGGGCAGCTTTCGCGATCCTGCCGATTTATGTGTCGCTGGAGAAAATTGATCGCTCCCTGCTTGAGGCGGCGCGTGATCTGGGTGAGAACGCGTTTATGACTTTTGTCCGAGTCACACTGCCGCTTTCCCTGCCGGGGGTTATCGCCGCGAGCCTGCTGGTTTTCATTCCGACGGTTGGCGACTACGTCACGCCGTCGCTGGTCGGAGGGCCAAGCGGAATCATGATCGGCAACATCATCCAGTCGATGTTCGGCAAAGCCTTCAACTGGCCGCTGGGTGCTGCCATCTCCGTTATGGTGATGCTCACAATAACGGCGATGGTCTGCGTATTTCTCTGGGGCACGCACCAATTCCGAAGGAGGGTCGCATGAACGCAAATCGGCCCTGGTGGCGCCCCGACGGCTTTGCCGTCTACGCGGTGATCTACCTGACCTTTATCTATCTTCCGGTGTTGTTCCTGCCGCTGTTCTCGTTCAATAAATCCAAGTACATCGCGTTTCCGCTGAAAGGTTTTACACTGCAGTGGTACGAAAAAATGATCAATACACCCGACTTGCTGGAAGCGTTGATGAACAGCGTAAAAGTCGGCGTCGCGGTAGCTGTTTTAAGCACAATGTTTGGTCTGCTTGCCGCCAAAGCGGTTACCCGCTACCGGATACCGGGCCAAGGGCCTGTCATGGGCTTTATCATGGTGCCTCTGGTGATTCCGGGGATTATTCTGGCGATTGCGCTGTTGATTCTGATCACTCAACTCAACATTCCCCTGTCGCTGTGGACGGTGGGTTTTGCCCACATGCTGTTATGCACCCCTTTCGCCATGCTGGTGCTGATCTCCCGAATGGAAGGCTTCGATAAGAGTCTTGAGGAAGCAGCGCTTGATCTTGGCGAAAGCGCCTGGATGACATTTTGGCGAGTGACTTTTCCTATTGTGTTGCCGGGCATCATCGCCAGCCTGCTGCTCACCTTTACGATCTCTTTCGACGAATTTGTATTGGCATTCTTCCTCACCAGCACGGATCCGACACTGCCCATTTATATTTGGAGCTCGCTTCGTTTCCCGACCAAAATTCCCCCGGTCCTCGCATTGGGCGCTACTATCTTTGTTCTTTCCTTTGTTGTAGTGTCTTTTGCTGAATGGATCAGGCGCCGGGGTGTCAAACTTGAAAGCAGTTCAGGAATCTGATCATGAGTGACCCAATAATTTCATTCCAAGCTGTCAGCAAACGCTTTGGTCAAGTCACGGCGGTCGATAACACCTCTTTCGATATTGAAAGAGGCGAATTCTTCTCGCTGTTAGGGCCGTCTGGCTGCGGCAAGACAACCCTGTTGAGAATGGTTGCAGGCTTTGAAGTTCCGAGTGCGGGCGAAATCATGATTGATGGCCAGCCCATGTCAGCGACCCCGCCGAACCATCGGCCGGTCAACATGGTTTTTCAGAACTACGCAATTTTTCCCCACCTGAACGTGCGCAACAACATTGCGTTCGGCATGCGCAAAGCGGGACTCACACGCGCCGAGCTTGACAAACGGATCGACGAAGCACTGGAACTCATCAAGCTGCCCGGCTACGGCAGCCGCGGCGCAGATGAACTCTCCGGCGGACAACGCCAACGTGTCGCGCTGGCCAGAGCGCTCATCAAGCAGCCCAAAGTACTGCTGCTGGATGAGCCCTTAGGCGCGCTCGACAAGAAACTGCGTGAACAGATGCAGATCGAATTGCGCCAACTGCAGCAACAGATTGGCATTACTTTCCTGTTCGTAACCCACGACCAGGAAGAGGCCCTGACCCTCTCTGACCGGATTGCGGTGATGTCGGAAGGCGCTGTCATGGAAATAGCCTCGCCCGGACAACTCTATGAGTCACCCGGGTCGCCGTTCGTCGCAGATTTCATCGGCAGCATGAATTTCTTTGAAGGCGAAATCCTCTCCTCAACGGATAGCGCGATAACGGTCCAGACCAGCGCTCTGGGGACTGTCAGTGTGACAAACTCCGATGCCCAGATGACCGCCGGACAAAAAGCCTGGGTCGCGATCCGACCCGAGAAAATGCAGCCGGTGTTTTCTGATCCGGGAGAGCGTGCCAACACGACAAGCGGCACAATGGGGCCCTCGGCCTATCTGGGTGACCGGAGCCACTTCTACGTGCACCTGCCGCAACGCGAAGATCCTGTGCTGGTTGCGCTGCAGAATCTCGAGCGCTCAATGGCGCAACTCCATAAACCCAATCAGCCGGTCTGGCTGCAGTGGGCCAGTGACGCCGTGGTAGTGCTCCCGCGGGACTAAACTGACGCCGCGGCCGAGGCGCCTAGATGCGGTTTCGATCAGTCATCGGTGCGGCCAGCCTGTGCGCAGGCATGGCATTAACAATACCTGCCTCTGGAGAAACCGCAGTGGCCGTACATCCAGCAAGAGGCGTGCTGGTTCTTGACGACACGGCCTATCGCCTTGATGGCGCTTCCCTTCCTCAACCGGACGCGCTTTGCCAAACGAACAGCGACACCTGGCGCTGTGGAGAGGCTGCCTGGACGGCTCTGCAGAACCGTTTGACGAGCGGCAGAATTGACTGCAGGCCTCTGGTCTCTTTATCTGCCTCAACATCGACCATGGATAGTCTTCAGGCAGAGTGCACTCTGAATGGCGACAGCCTGAATGCCTGGCTGGTGCGCTATGGCTGGGCGCTTGCGGACGACAGCCCTGCCGCGCCGTTTCAGGAAGAAGAAGCACAGGCGCAGCAAGAGGCCCTCGGCATCTGGCGCAATGGCTTTCTACCGCCTCGGAAGTGGCGGGCTGCGGCGTCTTCGGAGTGCAACGTCTGCAGCGCTCGACACGAAAGCATCCTCCGTTCCAAGGAAACACGACAACAGACGTCGGCCAACGGAGATGCGGACTGAGTGTCAGTCGGCTACAGCGATCGACTCATGCAGTACCAACGCCTCGGCACTCATAACTGGACTCAGTGGCGCGAGGCGATTCTGCTGCTTGAGGCACAGATCTATGAGCCGTCCCGACAGGACAGCCCGGAAACGTTGGAACGCATCATCTGTAATGAGCGTGGCATCAGTCTCGCAGCCGTCGAGGACCAGAGGCTGGCGGGATTTTGCCTTGGTGCTCCGCTTGAAAATTTTGCCCATGTTCGCGGCCCCGCAGAAGATCCGGCGAGGGGGAGCAATACTGCACTTTACGCAGCAGACACGCTGGTGGACGCACATTACCGGGGCCGGGGGATCGGCCGGGAACTTAAAGTTCGCCAGATCGAGGCTGCCTGCTCAGAGGGCTTTAAGTCTGTCTGCGGCCGCAATCGGGTGGGGCTCGCAAATGCCATGTGGCAACTCAACATCTCGCTTGGCGCCCACGCAGTTCATATAATCGAAAAAGATTACCAAGACGGCATAGAGCCTGATATCTGCATCTACTATCACATTGCAGTGTCAGTCGCCTGATACAACAGGATAGTGAATGAGACCTGACCAGATCCGTATTGTTGAAGTGGGCCCTCGTGACGGGCTTCAGAACGAGGCCCAACCGCTCACGCCCCAGGAACGGATCGCCTTGATCGAACAACTGGCTGACGCAGGACTGGGCGATATTGAAGCCGGATCTTTTGTCTCACCGCGCTGGGTCCCGCAGATGGTCGGCAGCGACGAGGTGCTCATAGCCCTCGCGGAGCGAAAAGATCTTCGGCTGCCCGTTCTGGTTCCCAACAAAAAAGGTTACGAGTTGTCCCGCGGCGCGGGCGCCCGCGAAATTGCCGTCTTTGGAGCAGCTTCTGAAACCTTCTCGCAGCGCAACATCAACTGCAGCATTGCTGACAGTCTTGTGCGTTTTGGTGAAGTCTGCGCCCTGGCCAAAGCAGACGGTGTTGTGATCCGCGGTTATATCTCCTGCGTGCTGGGCTGCCCCTACGAAGGCGACGTGGATATTGCGCAGGTCGCCCGCCTGGCGGCCCAACTCGCGGAAATGGGCTGCTCGGAGATTTCCTTGGGCGACACGATCGGCGTAGGAACACCCGACAAGGCACGCGCCCTGACCAAAGCCTGCGCCAGCGAAGTGGGCTTGGATAATCTTTCCGTGCATTTCCACGATACCTATGGCCAGGCGCTTGCCAACATCCTGGCATGCATAGAGATCGGTGTGACATCAGTAGACGCTGCCGTGGGCGGCCTGGGTGGCTGCCCCTATGCATCGGGTTCTGCCGGCAATGTCGCGACCGAGGACGTGGTTTACCTTCTGGAAGGTCTCGGTGTTAACTGTTCAGCTGATCTCGAGCAGCTTGTCACGATAACGGAGTCACTCAGCCGCCGGCTGGGGCATCCTCCGGCCTCCCGTGTCGCCCGGGCTCAGCTCGCCAAACGCGCTTAATCCTTTTCCTCCCATCAGGGCCCGGAATCGGATCAAAGCAATTCTGAAAGCGCCGTAAGGTCTTTGAGCTCAGCATCCGCTACGGTACCCAGGCGCTCAGGTTGCTGGCCGAAACGGTTAATCCAGGCGACTTTAAATCCGAACGCTGCTGCGCCTGCGGCATCCCACGCATTGGAAGACTGAAAGGAAATTTCCGAGGAACTGACGCCCAGCTGATCCACGGCCATCTGGTAAACACGCGGGTCCGGCTTATAGATACCTATAGAGTCGATTGAAATGACTGCATCGAACACATCCTGAAGACCGCTATTCTTTACCGCAGCACCCAACATTTTGGGAGAGCCGTTCGACAACACCGCACAGCGAAAGCCCCTGTCTTTGAGTCCATTAAGGACTGACGGCACCTCCGGGTAACAGGACAACTCAAGATATGCCTGCATGAGATCATCGCTCAATGCCGCATCGCTCACTTGATACGTATCCAGCGCAAAGGCCAGGGCATCACTCGTGATCTGCCAAAAATCCACATAACGGCCCATCAGGGATCGAAGCCAGGTGTATTCAAGTTGCTTGGTTCGCCACAACAGGGACACCTCCGGGGCGGAGGGAAGTCGATCCGCATGTCGTCCGACGGCAGAGTGCACGTCAAACAGGGTGCCATAGGCATCAAACACACATGCCCGAATTCCTTCAAATGGATCGGTGCTCACCAAGTGTCCCCTTGCGGTCCTATCTCAGACTGCGCCCGGGGGAATCGAATAGGTTGCCGTAACATGCGCCACCAGATTATCAGCACCAACGCTGATCAGTTCGACCTCACCCACCGCCAAACGCTTGCCGAGTTTGATGATGCTGGCGTTGGCGAGAAGATCTGCTTCTCCCGGGCGAGAGAGAAAATTGATATTGAAACTGGTGGTCACAGCAAGCTCAACCATGCCGATACGGGTCAGCAGCGCAACATAAATCGCATAGTCCGCAAGACCCATGATCACCGGCCCGGCAATCGTCCCGCCGGGTCTGAGGAATGCACTTTTATAGGGGGCCCGAACCACCACAACACCGTCACCCAACGACTCCAGGACAAACCCGAATTCCCTGGCAAACGGAAACTGCTCCTCAATAAGGGCGTCCATCTGGGCAATCGAAATTCGGGACATTTAAGTTTACTTTTGCAGGCAATCAGGTGTAAGTTATGGCGCGAATTTGCAACAGGATATCGCCATGACAGCGTCTGCCGGCTCTTTGGATACTTCGCCCATCGTCCTTAAAGCGAATCTTGCGCCGGGCGTTGTAAAACTGACTCTGAATCGGCCGGATCAGTATAACCCCTTGTCTGAGCAAATGCTCTCGTCGCTTCAGCGGGAGATTGACGAGGTCGCCGCGGATAACGAGATCAAAGTGCTGGTCCTGGCTGCAACCGGCAGGGCATTTTGTGCTGGTCATGATCTTAAGGAGATGCGGGCACGGCCCGATCAGCAGTACTACGAGGATCTCTTCTCAAGATGCAGTCGCATGATGCTGACACTGGCCCGCATGCCGCAGATTGTCATTGCTCAGGTCCAGGGCATGGCGACTGCTGCAGGATGCCAGCTCGTCGCCAACGCTGACCTCGCCGTCACCGTGGACACCGCACGATTTGCAGTGTCCGGTATCAATCTTGGGCTTTTTTGTTCTACCCCCAGTGTGCCCTTAAGCCGCGCCGTATCGCGCAAGCGGGCTTTCGAGATGCTGACCACGGGTGAATTTATTGATGCCCATACGGCTGAGGTATACGGCCTCGTCAACCGGGTAGTCTCCGCCGAAAAGCTTGACGATACCGTCGACGCCCTCGCCCGGACGATTGCGGGCAAGCCCGCTGATGCCCTGCGTCTGGGTAAAGCACTGTTTTATCGGCAACTGAACATGCCTCTGTCCGAGGCCTATCAGGCAGCCGGTCAGGCGATGGCCGACAACATGCTTTTCCCCGATACTTTGGAAGGTGTCGACGCGTTTATTGAAAAGCGTGACCCGCGCTGGAAATAACCCTCTAAGTCAGGGATTCTGGATTCATCTGATCCATTGCACGGTATTGAAGCGCCTCGGCAAGGTGCTCCTCCCCAAGGGTATCGACCCCTTCAAGATCGGCGATGGTCCGCGCTACTTTTAAGATTCGGTAGTGGCCACGAAGTGAGAGCCCCAACTGCCGTACCGCGGCTTCAAGAAAACGCTGTGACGCCGAATCTAGCCGGGCTGCATGACCCAGGTCTTTTTGCGTAAGGCACGCGTTGATACATCCGGTGCGCGCTAACTGACGCTCTCGGGCGCTATGGACCCGATGTTTCACCTCAGCAGTACTCTGTGAGGGAGGCTTGTCTGCTTGCAGGGCAATGGGGTCGACTGATTGCAGCCTCACGTGGAGATCCACCCGGTCGATCAATGGGCCGGACAATCTGGACTGATACCGCCTGACCTGTTCACTCGTACACCTGCAACGACCCGAGCGGTCGCCGTTGTAGCCGCAGGCACACGGATTCATTGCGCTCACCCACTGAAAACGACTGGGATATCGAACGGTGCGCTCAGCCCGGGCTAGCGTGACCGATCCCGACTCCAATGGCTCGCGCAGCTGATCGAGAACATGGCGCGAAAACTCGGTCAGTTCATCAAGAAAGAGCACCCCATTATGCGCGAGGGAAATCTCTCCCGGGGCGACCCGCGGACCTCCTCCGACCAGGGCCGCTGCAGAAGCGCTATGGTGAGGTGCGCGAAAAGGTCGACGCTGCCAGTGCTGGCTATCAAAGCCAAGGTGGGAGACCGAATAAACAGCCGCCGTGTCGAGGGCTTCACCGGGCGTCATATCCGGCAAAATACCAGCAAGTCGCTCGGCCAGCATGGTTTTGCCGCACCCCGGAGGACCCACCATCATGAGCGAGTGGCCTCCAGCGGCAGCAATCTCAAGCGAGCGCACGCCGAAGGACTGTCCATAGACATCGCCCAGATCTCGCTCGAAAGATCGCTCCTGACGCTGTAGCGGCGACTGACCCCCTGTCTGTTCGGCAATCGGGATGCTGCCTGAAAGATGCGCGGCCGCCTGGATCAGGCTCTCGGTTGCCAGCAGGCTTGCGCCCTCGACAAGGCTCGCTTCTGCAAAGTTGGCTTCCGGCAGCATGACGGTGCGGTTCGAGGCTTTCGCGGCGAGTACCGAGGGCAGCACGCCCGTCACCGAACGGAGCTCGCCTCCAAGACCCAGTTCGCCGAGGTATTCCCCCGGCAAATCGGTGACCGCAGGCTTGATTTGGCCGGACGCGGCCAGGATGCCGAGCGCAATCGGCAGATCAAAGCGCCCTCCCTGCTTGGGGATGTCGGCCGGCGCAAGATTTGCGGTAATTCGCCGAGCCGGGAAATCAAAACCGGAATTGATCAACGCGCTGCGTACGCGCTCTCGGCTTTCCCGCACGGCGGCTTCGGGAAGCCCCACAATGGCGAATGAGGGCAATCCGCCCGAAAGATGAATCTCTACGGAAACCGGTGGCGCATCAAGGCCATTCGGCGCCCGACTTTGCAGTCTCGCGAGGGACATATTGACAGCTCCTTGTCATGATTTCCCAATCCTTGGGGCGAAAACGGCTAAGGATCAGCGCTGCGTTTGAGCGCATCCTCAAGTTCGGCAACCCGTTGCTGCAAAGATTCCAACTGGCTTCGGGTCCGTGCCAGGACTTTTTCCTGAACCTCGAGCTCTTCCCGGGTGACGAGATCCATTTTCTCAAGAGAAGACTGGACCATCGCGCGCACGTTCTTTTTAACGTCATCGGCAAGGTCACCAGGCAATACCTCTGACAGGGATTCAGCAATCTTCTTAAACGGTACCGTCATATCTCAAGTGTCCTAAATATGTGGTCTCATTCTACCAGTCGCAGAGTCCGCAACGTGTGCTCCCGTTAAGTGCAAATCTTCACAATCGTGCCACTTGACAGTGCATTGTGTGCGCCACTTGGCAAAAAGCGCATGAATTTTCCCGGTGAAGAGGGTTATCAAAGTTGGCACACAAATTGCTTGTAAGAAGGAACCAGCCGGCTTTTGGACGCGCTATTCGCCTGATTGCCGGACAGACCCTTGCCATAGGAGAACATGAATGAAACTTGTCACTGCCATTATCAAGCCGTTTCGGCTGGATGATGTTCGGGATGCCCTTGCCCGAATCGGAATACAGGGGATGACCGTTACTGAAGTTAAAGGTTTTGGTCGACAAAAAGGCCACACCGAACTCTACCGGGGAGCCGAATATGTTGTGGATTTTCTTCCCAAGGTGAAACTGGAAGTTGCGATTTCTGAAGAGTTGGTGGATCAAGCGCTGGAGGCCATCAGCGACGCGGCAAAAACGGGAAAGATTGGCGACGGAAAAATATTTGTCTACGGCATTGAGCAAGTCATCCGGATCCGTACCGGAGAGACCGGACCAGACGCACTCTGACAACAGACTGCATCGCTGACCTAACAATTTTTTATTGGAGAGACTTACAGTGGAAGATATTCTTAACCTGCGCTATGCCCTGGATACTTTTTATTTTCTTGTCATGGGCGCGTTCGTGATGTGGATGGCTGCTGGGTTTACTATGCTGGAGGCGGGACTGGTTCGCGCCAAGAACACGACAGAAATCCTCACAAAAAACGTCGCGCTTTATGCGATTGCCTGCGTCATGTACATGCTGGTGGGCTATAACCTCATGTATCCCGGCGAAGCCGTCAACAGTTTCTGGCCTGGATTGGGTTTCCTGCTTGGCTCGGATCACGATCCCGCAAGCGTCCTCAGTACGTCGGGCGCCGATTGGTACGACGGCACATATTATTCAGGACGATCCGACTTCTTTTTCCAGGTTGTTTTTGTGGCTACCGCGATGTCGATCGTGTCAGGAGCCGTAGCTGAGCGGATGAAGCTTTGGCCGTTTCTTGTCTTTTGTGTCGTTCTGACCGGATTCATCTACCCCATCCAGGGATTCTGGAAATGGGGTGGTGGCTTCCTGGACGGGCTCGGGTTTTCTGACTTTGCCGGCTCTGGCGTTGTGCACCTAACCGGCGCCACCGCGGCACTCGCAGGTGTCATTCTTGTGGGGGCGCGAAAAGGAAAGTACCGCAAAGACGGCAAAATCAACGCGCTTCCGGGCGCCAACCTGCCGTTGGCCACGTTGGGAACATTCATTCTCTGGATGGGATGGTTCGGGTTCAATGGCGGCTCTGAACTGGTGGTATCAAACGTCGGCGAAGCCAACGCCGTGGCCGCGGTCTTCGTCAACACCAACGCGGCCGCTGCGGGTGGCGTGGTTGCCGCCTTGCTTGCAGCAAAGTTCATTCTAGGCCGCGCTGACCTGACCATGGTGCTCAACGGCGCTTTGGCAGGCCTTGTCGCGATTACGGCAGAGCCACTCACCCCCTCGCCTCTGGCGGCCACCCTCATCGGAGCAGTCGGTGGGGCAATTGTCGTCTTATCCGTGCTGGGGCTGGACCGACTCAAGATTGATGATCCTGTCGGTGCCATCTCGGTTCACGGCACCGTGGGTATCTGGGGCTTGCTGGTGGTGCCCGTCACCAACACCGACGTTGCACTTTCCTCTCAATTGATCGGTGCGGGAGTGATCTTTGGCTTTGTCTTTCTGGCGAGTATTGCGACCTGGGCCATCATCAGGGGAATCGGGGGACTTCGTGTAACCGAAGAAGACGAGTATCGCGGGGTCGACGTTGCCGAGTGCGGGCTTGAGGCATACCCTGAATTCACGTCCGGCACCAAATAGGCCTAATGTTGTTTGACCGGAGAGGTCCGTAACCCAGTGACAACGCCCCAGTGCTGGGGCGCTGTCTACTCGCCGGGCCTGACCCGGTAGCGGATAAATGCCTCTTCTCGCAAAAACTGCGCCCACTGCTCGAAGGCCTCTTCAGTCTTGCGCGCACTGAGGATGCGCTCTGCCTGGCGTCGGCGCAAGGTATTGCCTACATCTTTCTCCCGTTCTGCGGTGATCTGGGCAATGTGCCAGCCAGCGGTTGTCTGAAAGACAGGGCTCACCTCGTTGACTGACAAGGGGTCCAGCGCTTGTTCAAACTCCCCTGGCAGTTCTCCCGGGCTTAGCCAACCGATATTTCCACCAAGCGCACGGGTATTGGCATCTTCAGATTGCAGCCGGGCGACTGCACCAAAATCCTCGCCCGCCACAATCCGCTCCCGAATACGCTCCAGGCGCGCTCTTAACTGTTCATCGGGCAAAAGCGCGCTGGCCCTGATCAGGATGTGCCGAACCTCCTGCTGGAGTACGAGGGTCTCTCGCTGAGACTTGCGTCCTAATACTTTCAGAAGATGCCATCCGTTGGAACTCTGAAAAACGGGTGATAATCCGCCTGGCGGCACCTCTGCTAGGGCGTCAAGAAACAGTTGTGGTAACTGCGCCGCCGTCCTAACTCCCAGCATTCCCCCTTCTGACGCCTTGGTTCCGTCCGAGTACTGCCTCGCCGCTTCGCTGAACGCCAGACCGCCGATCACCTCCTGACGAATTTTTTCAAGCCGGTCTCGAAGCTCAGAGATTTGGGATTCTGAAGCCCCCGAGGGTGATTTAAGCAGAATATGGGCCAGATCAAACTCGACTTCATCGGGTTTGTCCTCCTGCGGATTTTGCGCCAGATACTCATCAATTTCCTGATCGCTAACGTCAACTTGGCGACGGATCTGCCGATCAATCAGCTTTCGGATCGTGAGCTGCTTTCGCAAATCTGCCTCGTAGTCTTCAATTGCGACTCCTGCTTCCACGATCGCGGCCTCCAATTGGGGCAACGTCAGGCTATTTTGCCGGGCAATCGTCGTCAGCGCATAAGCCACTTCCCGGTCAGTGGCAACAATCGACGCGCGCGCCGCCGCATCCAGCAGCAAGGTATCGACGATCAACTCCTCCAGCAGACCGGAGGCCAAAACGTCACGGGGCGGCAGAGCCTGGCCCGCAGAGCGCAACTCCATCTCGGCGAGGGAAATCTCCCGGTTGAGATCAGCTTCAGTGATGACGCCGTCGTTGACGACCACCATGACACGATTAAGCGACTGGTCGGCTTGCACACTGGAACCCAGCGCCAAGGCAAAAGCTGCCGCTGCCAGCAAACACCTCTTGGGGTGTAATACGGCACCAGAAAAATATTGGAATACCTGCCTGAGATCCACCAAGACGCTGGTTAATTCCATGAGGGCGAAGCCGTTTGGATGCCCTCTGCCAATTGGTTACTGGAAATGCGCCCCAGACTCTTGAGGCTGAAAGTCGCAAGGAACTGCACACCGCCGTTGTCATCGCTCTGACTCGGACGATCCTCCAGCGCGACCTGTAGCGCCCAGCAACAGGCATCGTAGCCCACGCTGACCCGACTATAGGAGCCCGAGTTGTCGGTATCGGACTGGCCAATTAGCGCTGCTGCTCCCAGTTGCCACCGGGGCGCCAAAGGCCAGGTCAAATCCAGCTCAAGATTACTCTCGGACTCCTCCCAGCGGTACGCCGCTCCGAATTCACGGCGAAAATCCAAACTGTAGCGGCCGCCCAACCGCCACCTGCCGATCTCGCTCTCTTCCCAGTTCCAGTTGGCGAATCCATTCGTACTGATATGTTTGGTCAGCTGAAAGGTCGCATCAGCCAGCAAAGGGGAAAAGTCACTGGAGTCAGCCCCAGCCCCATCCAGCGAAACCTCGCGCTCGGCAAAATAAATCTGCTGCGCAAGTTCCCAGCTCAGTAGATCTTCCCCGGAGTCCTCCGCATAGGTCTCACTGGATAGTCCCAGCGTAAAACCCTGGAAATTCTGAATACGGTCTGCCCCCCAGAATCCGCTATCGAGAAACGCATCAGCAATGTTGTCAAATCCTACTGAACCTGAGTCAAACACGGGGAGATCATCCTGATCTTCATATGGCACGTAGTGATAGCTCAGACTCGGCACCAGGGTCTGTGTGTGATCGCTGCCCCGCCAGGTCACATCACGCTCAAGAAACAGCTTTGAACCAATCTCGAAAAGATAAATTCCCCGGGTCGGGTCGGAGGGCTGGCCCGCCGGCTGGTTTTCAACGCTGTAAGCGGTATACGCATAGGTGACTTTTGGAGTGATCTCACCGTAGGTGCGCTCCATCGGTGCCGCCAGTGACATCTGGTTATCCCATCTGATTCCTGTCGTTTTTGTGGCGGAACTGTGATCGAAATTTATCAGCTCTGTATCAAACTCTGGGCGTAGAGAAAAACGGGTCACATTATCTCGCAGATAATCTCCCGTAGAATCATGGGTCAATTGAAATTTCTTATCCCAAGTGACCTTCACCCCGGGAAGTCGGCTATAGGGCTCGTCTGCTTCAGAAACACTGCTGTCCAGAGTCTGGTATGCCGTGGCATCGGCATTGATCTGGAAATTTTCATCCTCAAGGAAGATATCCATCGGATCGATGGATAGATCCACCCGCTGGGGAATGTGGGATGCGCTGCTGACCTGAAGATTGTCCGATAAATCCTCCAAGTAGGACTTGTCGGACACTTGACCGATGTCTGCACCAAAAGAAAAACTTGAGCCTGCCTTTCGCAGGTTCTGCCGGTGCTCGTAACTCCATCCGTACCGACTGGAACCGTATTTGCTG
>Ga0181594_10002347_pt1 | contig 17422 bp, 14 predicted proteins | sample 071ome_18_FD_145603 | JGI IMG/M metagenome (GOLD analysis project Ga0181594, IMG submission 145603) | Coastal salt marsh microbial communities from the Groves Creek Marsh, Skidaway Island, Georgia - 071413BT metaG (spades assembly) | ecosystem: Environmental > Aquatic > Marine > Intertidal zone... | reverse complement strand
CTCCCAACAAGTTTGAAGCCCTCGCCGCCCACGATGCCATGGTCGAACTCTCCGGCGCCCTCAAGCGCGTCGCCGTTTCGCTCATGAAAATTGGCAATGACATTCGCATGCTCAGCAGCGGTCCCCGCTCCGGCATCGGTGAAATCATCATTCCCGACAACGAGCCCGGCTCCTCCATCATGCCCGGCAAGGTGAACCCCACCCAGCCCGAAGCTCTTACCATGGTCGCCGCCCAAGTCATGGGCAACGACGTAGCCGTGAGCATCGGCGGTGCAACCGGCCACTTTGAACTCAACGTCTTCAAGCCCGTTATCGCCGCTAACGTCCTCCAAAGCGCTCGCCTCATCGGGGACGCCTGTGTCAGTTTCGCCGATAAGTGTGCCGTCGGCATCGAGCCCAACAAGCCGGTCATCAAGCGCCACTTGGAAAACAGTTTGATGCTCGTAACGGCTCTAAACACACACATTGGCTACGACAAGGCCGCTAAAATTGCCAAGACGGCCCACGCCGAAGGCAGCACCTTGCGCGAAGCCGCCCTGAAATTGGGCTACCTCACCGATGCCGAATTTGATGCATGGGTGAAGCCGGAGGATATGTGCTGAGGGTACAAGGGATTAAGGGTTAAAGGGTTTAAGGGTTTAAGGGTGTTTCGCGCCGTGGGCGCGATTGCTCGCTCGTTTGCTCGTTTGTTGGCTAGTTCGTTTGTTGGTTGGCTGGTCATAGGGCGTGCCCTTCAACCCTTGTACCCTTCAACTCTTTTACCAGATTTTCCTAGCCCTCTAGCCACAGCGCGAAGCGCGTGCCCTCTAGCCCTCTAGCGCGCCGAAGGCGCTCTCTAGCCCTCAAGCGCGCCGCCGGCGCTCTCTAGCCAACGATCTCCGCGATGCGATCTGCGGGACGCGCGACAACGGCTTTGTCCCCAATCACCACAATGGGGCGCTGCATGAGTTTGGGGTACTCAATCATGGCGTAAATAAGCTCCTCGTCTTCCAGTTCGCTTCCGGCAAAGTGCTCTTTCCATTCGGGCTCGTTGGTGCGAATCACATCCATGGGGTCCACATTGAGCACTTGAAGGACTGAATCCAACTCCTCATACGTCAACGGCTCCGCCATGTAATTCACGACTTCGTAGGCGATGTTTTTGGCTTCTAACCAAGCGAGGGATTCGCGGCTTTTTCCGCAGCGAGGGTTGTGGTAGACTTTGGCGGTCATTGATGCGTTTTATTGAGCGTGATGCTTCCGTGGGCCTCACCCGCGGTGCCACATTGTGTGGTCCATTGAGCGACGTAAAAGTACACCCCATCGAGCAAGAGACGGTTTCGGAACCGGCCGTCCCAAGCGAAGGCAGGATCGTTGGTGGCAAAGACTTTTTGGCCCCATCGATCGTAAATGATGAGGTTGAGATCGGCAAGTGAACTGGCGGCGGCTTGATTGAGGCGGTAGAGATCGTTGAGGCCGTCGCCGTTCGGGCTGAACATGTTCGGGAACGTGACCCCATCGGGCGCATCGGGCGAAATCACCTCATAGGTCCAAACCGCCGTATCGCCCCGATCGCATAGGCTGTCCCAAACCACAACCGCGACCTCAAACGTGCCAGGGCCGGGCACTTGCCAGAGGCGCTCGCGGCCGACCAGGGCGGGCTGGGTGAAGCCATTCGGGTACCACAGCACATGGGTGGAATAATTGGCCGTCGCCTGCCCAAAAATGGCCGGCGCATCCCCGCAGGGGTTTACGATAACCTCCCCGTTGATCGCTCCCAAAGGCGGGCGGTAGGTCACCACGAAGGTGGCCGTATCCGAAGCACCACAGAGGGTATCAAAGGCAATGAGGGTAATGGTCGTCGGACCGTAGATGCCCCGGTAGTTGTGGATGAGCGGGCATTGCATGCGTTCGTAGTGGCTGCTGCCATCGCCCCAAAGGACCAAAAGCGCATTGCTCACGAGCGAATCCGTGGGGTGGAGCTCCACATGCAGCGAGGTGTCACAGGGATTGTACACGAGGTTCATGGCCGCCTTGGGGGCTTGCGGGCTTGCGATCAAGACCTGAATTTGCTGGCTGGATTGCGTGCTGCAAAGGGTATCAAAAGCGGTTACCGTCACGGTATAGGGTCCCGGCTGCGCATAGTTGTGCGTAAAGGGCGGCTGAAAATTGCCCCCCATTTTTTGAGTGTCGCCCCAATCAATGTAGACCGAATCACTCAAGCCCAAGGTGCCCAAAAGCATAGCCGCATTCCCCGCGCAAATCGTATCCTCCACAAGCTGTACATCCACTCCAGCGGCTTGGAGTTCAAAGGCAATCTGCACGCCGGCCATGTTACAGTTCCCGGCATTGTTGGTCAAGGAGTACGCGTTGTGCGGAAAGGTCGGAAGGTTGGAGTTGCCCCCGCAGCCCGCACAAATCGCCTGGTGAATGACGCCTTGCGGATCAAAGCGCGAGGTGCCTCCGTCCACGTGCTCGTAGGACGGCGATCCTCCAAAGTAGGAGGCATACAGCGGGCTCCCGTGGCGGTTGAGCACGAGGAAATAGAAGTCGCTGCCATCCGTGGTGGTTTGGAAGGCGTTGGAGGTCGTGTAGAGGTTTTGGGTATTTCCGCCGGTGTTGGCCAATCCCCCCCAGCCCGAAAAATACAAGGAGCCACATCCGTCCAGCATAAAGGCGGTTGGCGAGGTATTGATACTGCTTGTGGTTCCCGATCCAAAGGTCTGCAGTCGGTACAGGGTGTCCAGATCATAGCCCAACCAAGCCATGTACTGCGAGGACATGGATTGGCCCCAAAGACCCGGGGTAGCGGACAAAATGCCCTTGGTGTTGCCCACTATGGCGATAGCGGAGCTGTCCCCTATGGCTTTGTAGGCGCCTTCGGGATTTTGGGCAATCATAAAGCCCACATCAGGCCCTGTGGTGCCCAAGTAGGTCGTCTTCTCCAGAATGCCCGTCGCGGCGTCGATCCGCTGCACCCACGCGTCCCCCAGACCCGCATGTAAAGGCTGGTAGGCCGAGGACGTCCCCAGACTGTCTGAAAAGCTTCCACCTACGGTAAAGAGTTTGACTTGGCCTTGGTGCTCGTGAAGCGTGGCGCCGAAGATGGCATCTTGGGACGGCCCACCAAAATGAGAGGACCAACTCACAAAGTCCAAACCAGGGCTGAGCTTGACCACAAGCCCATCCTGCATGCCGTGCGCAGGCATCATCGTAGACGAGAAATTAGAAGACAGCGTGGAGGTAGCGACGTAAACCCCATCCGGAGCGACCAGCACCTCCCCGCGTGCTTGATCCCCATAGTTCATGACAAAATTGGCATTAATACCGTCGTTGCCCGTTCCGCCCAAGTAGGTCATGCCCTGAAGTATACTACCAGTGGAATCCAGGCGCAGCACATAGAGGTCCGAGCCTTGGTTAAACGATTGCCCTCCGCCATTGATGGAGCTCCCCCCCGCGTAGGTCGTGTCGTAGCCGGTGGCGGTATGCGGCAAATTCGCCGAACCCGTAATCCCCATAACGACGAGGTCTCCATTGGGCCCCACCATCATGGAATGCGGTTGTTCGCGGTTGCCCCCACCGTAGTAGGTTCCGCACAGCAAAGACGTACCATCGGGACTGAAGAGCATGAGGGCCACATCTGTCCCGCCTCCGGCAAAGCTGGACTGCACGCCATTGACTACGGGGAATTGCGCGCCAAAGGCGATGCCGCCGAGCCAGGTTCGGCCCTGCAAATCATACGTCGCCGTGTAGCCAAAATTGTCCGACACGGAGCCCGAAAAGGTCGAAAAGCGGTAGACCGGATCGATGCGCGTGGCTTTAGGCGCCACGGGCGTCCAGGTCGTGCCGCGAGACGCCCAATGCGCGTTCACCTCCCCACGCAGGCCTTCGGCACGAGGTAGATCTACTTCCAGCTGACCAACAGGCAATTCAAAGCGCACATAGCGGCCACGTGCTTCGCCCTCTGGCAGGCCTTCAAAGCGAGAAGCCACGGATTTCAAGGCTTCGGGGGAATCCGCCACCCACGTGGTTTTCAGGAAGCCATCGGCACTGAGTTCAAGCTCCAAACGCACGCCCGGGTACAACCCATCGACCGCCGCCGTTGCATACTGCGGGACTTTGGAGGCCCGGCCCGAGGGCAGGAAATACGACAAGTACCCTGGCAAACGCCCTTGGCCCTCGAAGCGACCGGGGCTCGCCCCCTCAAAGTGCTCGGTAAACACAAAGAGTCCTGCAGTGTCGGCATCTGAAGGACCCCGCAAGCTGAATCGAATGCCATCTTTGAGAATCCAGATGCGCGCCGTTTCTGTAGGAAGCTGGGCGAGCACCTCCTCGGGCCACTGCCCCTGGTTGGGGACAAAGCCAAACACCGGCCGGCTGATTTCAGTCGGCTGTGCCTGAGCGAAAAAGCTCAACAAAAGGAATATCCAGAGAATCCGGGATCGCATGCGATCCCGAAGATACGGAGGATGTCAAGGGGATGAGCGGCCAGAAAGGCTGCGCCATGCGTTTATACCCCTAAACGGCGGCTCAGTCCAAATCCAAATCGTCGTCGCCGGCGCCTGAGCCGTCCGACATCAAATAGGCCTTGAGGAATGCATCGAGCTCCCCGTCCAATACGCTGTCCGGATCGGTGCTTTCGGTGCCGGTTCGAACGTCTTTGACCAATTTATAGGGGTGCAAGACGTAGTTGCGGATCTGAGACCCCCATTCGATTTTCTTTTTGCCGGCTTCAATTTCGGAGCGCTTGGCATTGCGGGCCTCAATCTCCATCTCGTACAAGCGGGACTTCAGCAATTGAATGGCCTTTTCCTTGTTCTGCAGCTGCGAACGCGTTTCCGTGTTTTCGATCACGATGCCCGTGGGACGGTGCTTCAAACGCACACCCGTTTCCACCTTGTTGACGTTCTGGCCCCCTGCACCGCTCGAACGGAAGGTGTCCCAGTCAATTTCGGCCAGGTTGACCTGAATATCAATCGAATCGTCCACCAGCGGATACACATACACGCTTACAAAGGAGGTATGGCGGCGTGCATTGCTGTCAAAAGGACTAATGCGGACCAAACGGTGCACACCATTTTCGCCTTTCAAGTAGCCGAACACGTAGTCGCCTTCAATTTCCAGCGTCACCGTTTTGACCCCGGCTACGTCGCCTTCTTGGTAGTTGAGCTCGCGAACTTTGTGGCCGTTTCGCTCCGCCCAGCGCAGGTACATACGCATCAAAATACCCGCCCAGTCGCAGGATTCGGTACCGCCGGCCCCGGAGGTGATCTGCAGGACGGCCGACATCTTGTCTTCTTCGCCCGAAAGCATGTTCCGGAATTCCAGCGTGCTCAGCTCCTCTTCCAGTTGGTCGGCAATTTGGTCCACTTCCGCTTCCGAAAGCTCGCCCTCGCGGTAAAATTCGACCGAAAGTTCCACCTCACCCAGCATGGCCTCCAGCGCTTCATAGCCCTGAATCCAATACTTCATTTCCCGAATCTTCTTCATGACCTGCTCGGCCTTCTTAGAATCTTCCCAAAAAGACGGATCCGCCGTGCGCTCTTCTTCGTTGGCCAATTGGATGCGCTTTTCATTCAAGCGTAAGTAACTTCTCAGCCCTTTGAGGCGCTCGTGAAAATCCTTGATCTGTTCAGTGGAAACCATGGGGCAAAAGTACAACCTTGAGTACCTTGTAGCCATGATGGACGCTGACTTTCGATCCGATACGGTCACCCGACCGACCCCCGCCATGTACGCCGCTATGGCCGCCGCTCCCGTGGGCGACGATGTACTGGGCGATGACCCCACCGTCAAACGCCTGGAAGCCCTTGCTGCCGAACGCTTTGGCCAGGAAGCGGGCCTCTTCTGCCCCTCCGGCACGATGACGAACCAAATCGCCATCAACGTCCACACCCGCCCCGGCGACGAGGTCATCTGCTCCCATTTGGCCCACATCTACAACTACGAGGGCGGCGGCGTTGCCTTCAACTCCGGCGTGCAAGTCCGCACCGGGGGCGACGCCTACGGCCGCCTCAGCGCCGACGACGTGCACCGCCTGGTCCAACCCGAGATGGACGTGCACGCCGCGCCCACCCGACTCGTGGTCCTCGAAAACACCGCCAACAAGGGCGGCGGCACCAGCTTGGGGCTGCCCCTGCTCCGCGAGGTGGGCGACGCCGCCCGCTCCCACAACCTGGCCTACCACCTCGATGGGGCCCGCATCTTCAATGCGCTGGTCCGCGAAGGGGATTCGCCGGAAGATTTGGGCTTTTTTGATTCCGTGTCCATTTGCTTGAGCAAAGGGCTCGGCGCCCCGGTGGGCTCGCTACTGCTTGGCCCCAAAGACTTTATTGCGGAAGGCAAGCGCATTCGGAAGCGTTTCGGAGGCGGGATGCGCCAGGCGGGATTTTTGGCGGCCGCGGGCATCTATGCCTTGGACCATCATGTGGAGCGCTTAGCTGAAGACCATGCCAACGCCCAACGCGTCGACGGATGGCTGGCGCAACTTCCCTATGTGGTCGAACGCAAGCCTTGCCACACCAACATGGTACTCTTTAGGATCGAAGCGCCGGGCGGTGCGCCCGCGCTGCAGGCGCATTTGGCCAGCCAGGGCATTCGCATCATCGCTATGGACCGGGAATGGCTACGCGTCGTTACGCACTACGACATCCACGAGGCACATCTTTCAGCCTTGCACGAAGCACTTAAAACGTTTGCGGCATAGCTCCAGGGATGGCCGCTGCGTTCATCCCATTAGACAGAAGCGCTTAAAACGTATGCCCGGGCATACCCCATACCCTTCGGCGAGCGCGGGCTTAGGCCGACAAATCCGCCTTGGCTGTTTCAATCTCATCCCAGGTATAGCCCTTGCGCTGGGCGGCGGCTAGGGCCGACTGTTCCTCTTGGCGCGTGGCCCAGGGATAGGATTTGGCGAGGAGGGTCGTCAACGTTTGCAGGTAACTTTCGGGATCTAGTTCCGACAAGCCCAGCTGAATGCAACGGGCGGAAACTCGCTTGGCTTTGAGGTGGTGTGTGATTTTCACGCGGCCCCAGCCCTTGGCCCGGTGCTTCCCTCGCACGTAGGTACGGGCAAAGCGCTCTTCGCATAGGAAGCCTTCGCTAATGAGCTCGCCCAGCAAGTCGTCTTGTGCCGTTTGGACGATACCCATCGAACGCAGTCGCTCTTCGACCTCAGACTGGCAGCGCTCTTGGTAGGCGCAGTACTTCCGGATTTGCACCCGGGCCGTTTCGAGGTCGTAGACTTTTTCGCGTTTGAAGGCCATGGGGTAAAAATAAAACAGGCGGCCCGGAGGCCGCCTGTTTGCAAGCATTTGGTTTCGCTTATCCGAGCTTTCGGTTTTGATCGTCCGTGAAGCGGTACTCCAACATTTTAAACGCATCGCGCTCTACCATTTTCAGGCTGTGGCCGTACAATTTGGACCATTGGCGGTAACGTGCCTTCCACCAAAATCCTTTCGTGAGGTAGGCGTAAATGAAGGGATGAACGTGAAGGAAAATGGGGGATTTGTCCTTCTTGTTGCGCATCTTACCCACAATCTGGTCAAACTTCTGCTCGAGGGCATCGATCAGGGTGATCGGCGCTTCGACCAAGCTGTCTGGATTCTCTTCCTTGGTTTCCAAACGTTGAGCGGGCCGAACGCGTTGACGCGTAATCTCGACCAAGCCAAACTTGGAGGGAGGCAGAATTTTGTGGCGCGCACGGTCGGTGGCCATGACTTCCTTCATCTTCTCAAAGAGCTGCTTTCGGTGCTCCCCTTTGTGCATGTCGATGAAGTCAATGCATATGATTCCGCCCATATCGCGAAGGCGCAGCTGACGACCAATTTCTTCGGCTGCCATCATATTGACGGCCAACGCATTGTCCTCTTGGCTCTCGCCCTTGTTCGAACGGTTGCCGCTGTTCACGTCGATAACGTGCATAGCTTCCGTGTGCTCGATGATCAAGTAGGTCCCTTTGCCCATGTTTACCGTACGACCGAAGGCCGACTTCAACTGGCGGTCCACGCCGTATTGCTGGAAAACCGGCACGGCCGATTTGTGCAGTTTTACGATGCTAGCCCGCTCTGGCGCAATGGATTCCACATAGTCGTGGATTTCCTGGTGGAGCGACTCATCGTCGACCACAATTTGATCAAAGCTGTCGTTGAACACGTCGCGCAGGTAGGCGCTGGCACGGTCCATTTCACGCAACACACATTTGCGCGGCTTGGCGCTGCGCAGGTTGCGGTGGAGGGTCTTCCATTTGGACATCAAATCCGCCAAATCGGCGGTCAATTCCTCCTGGGAAACGCCCTGAGCGACGGTGCGTACAATGACGCCAAAGCCGTCGGGGCGAATGGATTGAACGAGCTTACGCAGTCGTTCCTTCTCTTTGCGCTCTCGGATTTTCTGAGAAACGGATACGCGTGTAGTGAACGGCACCAAAACGATGAACCGTCCCGCGATAGATATTTCAGACGTAACCCGAGGGCCTTTCGTCGAGATGGGTTCCTTCACCACCTGGACCAAAATTTGGTCGCCAGGCTTCAAGACCGTATCCATAGCCCCATCTTTTTCGATCAGGGGCTCCAAGGGGTACTCCGCAATGTTTGCGGGCTGCTTCCCAAGCTGGACTTTCTTGTTGAAGGACTGCCACGAAGAAATTTGAGGACCGAGATCGTGGTAGTGCAAGAAGGCATCCTTCTCGTAGCCCACGTCTACAAATGCCGCATTTAGGCTCGGTGCCAATTTGCGCACCTGACCTAAATACACGTCTCCTACGGAATACTGCTGCTTAGCATCTTCCTGTACGAGTTCCGTTAAACGGCCGTCCTTAAGAAGGGCAATAACTGCGTCCGATTCACTCGCTTGAATGATGAGTTCGGTACGCATGGCTTAGCCCTTACTTCTTCTTGTGACGATTTTTACGCAAACGCTTTTTACGCTTGTGAGTAGCCATCTTATGGCGTTTTCTTTTCTTACCGCTAGGCATAATGCTTTCGATTAAAATGAAACAATCAATTAGGTTCGTTTGCCTCCGTCGTTCCCGCTTGCAATTCCGCTAAAAGGGTCTGCAAGTTGGAGGCATCGGGTGTGTTGGGATGATTGGCTAGAAATGACTGTATTCCTTGAATGGCCCCTTCTGTATTGCCCAATTTGGATTGAGCTTGGGCCAGTCCTACAGCCGCCCAAACGTCGTCTTCATGGTGCTGAAGTACGATTTGGAAACGCTCCACCGCCTTGTCAAATTGGCCGGATAGCATCGAGAATTGTCCCAAATAAAACTGGGCATCACGGTGCGTGGAATCCTCTTCTACCACCTCGCGCAGGGCGAAAATGGCTTGCATCGGATTTCCTTCTCCAGACTCAATGATGGCAACGGCTTCTTGCACCTTCGCATCCAAAGGACTGAGTGCGGTGGCTTCGGGAGCAGCGGGCTCTTCGGTACTGGGCGCATGCGGCAATAGCCATACGCCTGCGGTCACCACAACCACAGCCGAAACAGCATATACCCAAGCGCGCTTCATGTCTACGTCTAGTTCTTACCCTTTTACCTCAACGTTGCTCTTTACTTCTTCGGCAAACGTCTTGGCGGGCTTGAACGAAGGAATATAGTGAGCGGGGATGATAAGTGTGGTGTTCTTGGAAATGTTGCGACCGGTTTTCTCTGCGCGCTTCTTCAAAACGAAGCTACCAAAACCGCGGAGGTACACATTTTCGCCGGATTCCATGCTCGACTTTACTTCGCGCATGAAGCCCTCAACTACGGCTAATACATCTGATTTTTCCAGACCAGTGCGGTCTGAGATACGCGTGACGATGTCCGCTTTAGTCATAATACTTACATTTTATAGGTATTCCCTGAGACAGCCCCCCAGGGAATAAAGGGGTTATTTTAGCGGGCGCAAAGTTAACGCATTGTGGCTGAACGAACAAGATGGAAGTTAAAGGTTCAACTCGCTCTAATCGAGTGGTTTGACCAGCATCGTCGACCTCTGCCCTGGAGGGTGGACCGCAATCCCTATGCCATTTGGCTGAGCGAAATCATCCTACAGCAGACCCGTGTCGAACAAGGCCTGCCCTATTGGGAGAAATTCCTCACCGAATTTCCCACTGTCCACGACCTCGCCGCAGCTTCCCAAGAGCGCGTTTTGCAAACCTGGGCAGGTTTGGGCTACTACAGTCGGGCACGCAACCTACACAAAGCAGCGAAAGCCTTGGCCGCCCTCCCCGAATGGCCGCAAGATGCCCCCAGCTGGCAAGCGCTTCCAGGGATTGGCCCCTACACGGCAGCCGCTGTCTCCTCCATATGCTTCGATGCCCGAGTTCCCGCCTTAGATGGCAATGCCTTCCGCGTGTACAGCCGCCTATTTGCCTATGCCGATCCCGTAGACAAGCCTGCTGCTCTCCGCTTTTTTAGCGCAGAGGCTGTCGACATTCTCGATCCAAATCGCCCCGGGGACAGCAACCAAGCCATCATGGACCTTGGGTCCCGCATCTGCACCCCCACATCGCCTTCCTGCGGGGAATGTCCACTGGCAGGGCATTGCGAAGCGAACCGCCGAGGAACGCAGACCTCCTTCCCGATTAAAACGCCCAAAAAGCCTGCAAAAAAAGTTTTCCTATCGCTCCATGTGTTGATGCGGAGTGGCAAAGTAGCTGTGGTCCGACGGCCGCAAACGGGCATTTGGGCCGGGCTCTGGTGCTTCCCAGAAGCGCCTTTGGAAGGCGTCGACTTTGGTGCAGGTTTGGAGACCGTCCACCTGTTATCGCACCGAAAGCTACACCTCGATTTTCCAGAGGCAACGGTGGACGTTCGGGCCGAGTTAGGCGCAGACCTTCACTGGGTACGCCCGGAAGAATTGGCTCAAATAGGAATACCTGTGCCGATTCGGTGGTGGTTGAAGGAAAAAAACTACATTTGATTTTTACAATTCATACAAATGGCTGGTACCCTGAATAAAGTCATGTTGATCGGCAACCTCGGGAAGGACCCCGAAGTGCGCAACTTTGACAACGGCGGCATGTTAGTCCGCTTCCCCATCGCAACGACCGAAAACTACACAGACCGCGACGGAAATCGCCGCGAAAACACCGAATGGCACACGATTGTGGTGCGTTCGCCCCGTTTGGGTGAAATCTGTGAGCGCTACCTGAAAAAAGGCGACAAAGTCTTTATTGAAGGGAAAATTCGCTCGCGCCAATGGACCGACGAATACAACCAAACGCGCTACAACGTGGAGGTGTCCGCCGATTCCATGACGATGCTGGGACCCAACCCCATGCGCAACCGAGAAGACGCCGCTGGCACGCCCCGCAGCGCCTACCGCCACAGCGACGAGGATCAGGACTACGGTCACGATGCTAGCGATGCTCAAGGAGAGGATGACTTTCCGTTCTAATCTCCACGTGTGAACCAAACGCCCTTCCTTGGACCCTGACCCGACCCTTTTACCGGATATTTTTCTTCCCTTTAGCGCAGAGGCCTTAGGCCCGATTGCGATGATGGGGCTGCTTTTAGTGGGCTCTGGAGTCGCATCGGCTTCCGAAGTGGCCTTTTTCTCCCTGACCCCCAAAGACAAAGCGGCGCTCAACGAAGAGAATAGCCCGGCGGCCGAACGCGTACTGGACGTCCTAAAGCACCCCGAGAAGCTCCTCGCCTCGCTGCTGGTGCTGAACAACCTCTTCAATTTGGCCCTCATCCTATTGTCCACCTATGTGACGGCCTTGATTTTCAACTTCGCCGACCACCCTTGGTTGGCGGTGGGCATTCAGACCGTTTTGGTGACGGCCCTCTTGTTGATTTTTGGGGAGGTGGTGCCCAAAACCTACGCGGCAAGCCACGGCCTCTCCTGGGCCAAGAGCATTTCGCCCTTCATCCAAGGCAGCATGAAGGTGCTCGAACCCATCAGCCGCGCCTTGGTCGGCTCCAGCCGCTTCATCGAACGCAGCAGCAAGAACAAATCCCTGACCGTCGAGGAACTGGAAGATGCGTTGGACTTGACTGCTGACGAAGCGACCACGCCCGAACAGCAGCGCCTCCTCCGTGAAATTGTGCGATTTGGCACGACCAGTGTCAAGCAGATCATGACCCCCCGTCAGGACGTCTTTGCCGTGGACGGCGCCAAAGACTTGCCCACCATTTTGGAGGCCGTTTCCGAAAACGGCTACTCCCGTGTCCCCGTCTACACCGAAAACCTCGACACCATCGCCGGCGTCCTGCACGCGAAGGACTTGCTCAAACATTTGGACGCTCCTGTGGATTTTTCCTGGACCGAATTGGCGCGCCCCGCCTTCTTCGTCACCGAAGGCATGAAAATCGACGACCTCCTGGGGGATTTTCGAGAGAAAAAGATGCACATGGCTCTGGTGGTGGATGAATTCGGTGGCATTTCCGGATTGGTCACCCTCGAAGATGTCATGGAAGAAATCGTCGGCGAAATCCGCGACGAATTTGATACCGAAGAGCAACTCTTCTCTCAGTTGGACGACGACACCTACGTTTTCGAGGCGCGCGCACAGCTGTCCGACCTCTTCCGCGCTGTAGATCTCGACCCAGACGCCTTGGACCCCTACCGCGGCGAGGCCGATACGGTGGCTGGTTTAATCCTAGAACAATTGAACCGAATGCCCCTCAAAGGCGAATCCATCGAAACGGGACCCGTCGCCTGGACCGTGGAAGCCTGCGACCGACGACGCATTGTTCGGGTAAAAGTTAAAGTCGACCGCGATGGCCTCTAAGCGCACTTGGCTCATTTCCTTGAGCGCCCTCCTGGGCCTCTCCATCCTGGCCGTCCTGCTCTGGCCTTCCAGCGATACCCTGCCCAAACGCGCCGGCTACATCCGCATCGAAGCGCCCGCCTTGGAACCCACCTCTTTAGCCGCCATCGCCGGCCCCGGTGCGGTCCAAAACTTCAACCTCGCCGTCCACGGCTCGGCCCAGTGGGAACGTAAAGGCGAACAAGACTGGGGCGACCTGGTCTACCCCTGGTGCCGCGGCCGCATGCAGCTTACCTACAAACCCGTCAATGGCAACCTGGGCACTCTCATCGACGATGCCCACACCCTGGCCTACAAACATTCCGTGGTAGCCGACGGCATCTCCCAAAAACTCTACGTCAACCCCGAAAAGAAGGTCTACGGCATTCTCTTCAAACTCCAAGGCAACGCCGCGTCGCCCATTCAGTTCTTTGCGACCGACAGCACCAGCCACTTCATCCGCGGTGCCGCCTATGTCTTCGCCGAACCCAACGCCGACTCCCTCGCACCCGTCAACGCCTTCTTTGAATCCGAAGTCGTGCGCTTTTTTGAGTCCCTGGAGTGGGAGGAGAGCTAGAGGGCTAGAGGGCTAGAGGGCTAGAGGGCTAGAGGGCTAGAGGGCTAGAGGGCTAGAGGGCTAGAGCTTGGCAAATCAACGGAAAGTCCCAGCGCGCAGCGAAGGTCCACCACAAGGTTTAAGGGTAAAAGAGATTAAACGTTTAAGCAAAAAGCTACAGCGCGAAGCGCGTGCTCTCTAGCTTCCTAGCCCTCTAGCTACAATGCGAAGCGCGTGCAATCTAGCTACAGGGCAACGCCCTAGCTTCCTAGCTCTCTAGCTACAGTGCGAAGCACGTGCCCTCTAGCTTCCTAGCCCTCAAGCGCGCCAGAGGCGCACCCTAGCCCTTCCGCAGCATCAACCACGCCTTGAAGGCTCCATCCACCAAGAGGAACCAGGAGATGGCGCTAAGTAATAGGTGCGCCGGTTGCATGAAGCGAGGGATGGCAAAGTAGTACATGGCGGCACCGAGGGCGGTTTCGGCCAGTAAGGCGTACAGGACCACCGCGGCACGTGCCTTGAGGCCCGCGAGCCCGAAGGACTTTCGGTACGTCCAATAGGAAAGCCCGAGGATGAGCAAGCTGAAACTGCGGTGAACCAGCAGACCGGCAGGGAGCTGGGCGATCCAATCGCTGCGGTCGGCCTCAAGACCAAAGAGCTTCACGAGGGCATCGACTTCCTCGCGGACTTGCGTGCCCATGACAATTTGGATGCTGAGCAGGGCAATAAGTCCTAGAAAGAGGCGGAAGAGGAGGCGTCGGTCGTCTTCTAAGCCTTCGACTTGAACTTCGGCCTTGAGGGCGTGGAGTTCCCATTCGCTCGAGACACTGCGGTACACGGCGGTCAAGAGGCCCAACAGCCCAAAGGCGCCGGCCATGTGGTAGGTGATTTGGTGCGGGATGAGGTTGCCGTCGACGACGACTTTGCCCAGCCAGGCTTCAAAGCCTAGTACGAAGAGGGCGGCCAGCATGGTGAGGGCCCATTTGGGATGGGCTTTGATGCGCCAAAGCGTCCAGGCGGTGGCCAACAGGACGGGCAGGCCCAAGAGGGCGCCGAGGAGGCGGTTGATGTATTCGATCCAGGTGTGTACGGGATTGAAAACGGCGTAATCGTGTCGGGTATAGGGGGTCCAATGCGCGCCGTCGTAGGCCTCGCTGCTGGTGAAGGCCGCATCGGCCATCCAGAGCGTGTCGTTCCGAACAATCATCTGCCCCTGCCCGTAAAAGGTGTTGGGCGCCCACGTAACCTGCGCCTCTTGCGTTGGGGGTACGATGAGGCCAAAGCAGGTCGGCCAATCCGGGCAGCCCATGCCGCTGCCGGTCATTCGGACCACGGAACCGGCCAAAATCACAAGCAACGTCAAAACGATAGAGGCTTGCAACAATCTGCGAAGGACCGAGGTCCATTTTGTCGTGGGACTATGTGGCATAGGTACAAAGGTAATCTACCTTTGGCGCCTCATGAATCGTTCCTTCCTCCCTTGGATCATGTTTACTGCACTGGTGTTAGTGTGGGGATCCTCCTTCATTTTGATGAAGCACGCCTTGATCGCTTTCACCGCGGTCCAAATTGGCGCCGCCCGCATCCTCTTCGCCGCCGCCCTCACGCTTTCCTTCGCGTGGCCGCAGTTCAAGCAGTTCAAGAAGGCCGACATTCCCGCCTTTCTCATCGTCGCACTGCTCGGCAATTCCATACCCTACCTCCTCTTCCCCATCGCGGTGGCGCATGTGCCTTCGGGAGTGGTGGGCATCACCAATTCGATGACCCCGCTGTTTACCTTGTTGGTGGGCCTTTTAGTATTTGGCCGAAAGCTCAACCGAATTCGCGCCCTTGGCGTCGTCGTAGGCTTTGCCGGCGCCATCTTCCTGATTAATCCCTTTGACAGCCACTCGACGGTGGGCCAAAACTGGCCTTACCTCCTGCTCGCCGTGCTCGCCGCGGCCTGCTACGGCGTCAGCATCAACACCATTGGGGATCGCCTGAAGCATCTTTCGCCCCGGGCCATAACGTTATTCGCCATGTTGGGCGCGTCGGTGCCTTCCGTGGGCATTCTGGCGGCTACGGACTTTACGGGCAACCTCACGGGCAGTTCCGAAATGTGGAGTTCCCTCGCCGCGATCGCCTTCTTGGGCATGGTGGGCACGAGCATCTCCATGGTGGTCTTCAACCGCTTGATCGCCATGACCACGCCCTTGTTTGCCGCCTCCACGACCTATGTCATTCCCATCGTCGCGCTGGGCTGGGGCTTGCTGTTTGGGGAAGACTTGCTCTTCAACCACTTTGTGGGCATGGTGACCATTTTGGTGGGCGTTTGGATGGTCAACCGCAAGTAGCCGCTGAGGTCCTCGCTAAACCCCAACTTTTAGGCATGAAAAAACCCCGAGGACGAGCCCCGGGGTTTCTGCGTTTCAGCTTAAAGGTGTGATTCAACCTATAACTCAGATCACTAAAACGATCCTTAGTTGAAAATGTTCATGTCGACTTCGCCGTTCACGACGACTTTGGTCGTTTTGACCTCGAGGTTCATGCCAGGCTGAAGGGGCACAGTGGTCACAAAGGGAAGCTTCACGCCATCCACCGTCTGGTAGTCGCCGAAGTCCACATTAATGACCTGCTCGCCTTGAGGCGTTTCGGCCACTTGACTTTGACGCACACATAGACCCGTCTTGGCGTCATAATAACGCTTCACTTCATTGCTGCCGAGGGTAACAACCAGCTCATAGCAGACGGCATCGTTGACCGTGGCAGGTGCTTCAGAGAGCACTGCATTGCCGCCTTCCCCGCCGCTCAAAAGCAATTCCGTGCACCAAGAGTCGTTGATTACGTCTTGGGCCGTGGCTTCATCGACAGGAAGGTCCTTGCCGAGCGCTTGCACGACCACCTTCTCGCCATTGTACTTCTTCACGCTACCACCCATGGGGGACTTTTGCTCCGTGAAAATGTAGTTAGGTGCCGCATAGACCGAATGGAAACTCAAGCTCATACCCATCACGCTAGCTTCTTGGGTGATGTCGATGTTCTTTACCCCCTCGATAGCCTCGCGCCCGCCCATGGCGGCGAAGGCGGCATCGATGACTTTTTGGGCCGTCAAACCCGCAGGAACCTTCGCCACAGGCGCAGTCGTAGGCTCGGCATCCAAGGTGTAGTACTCAATGGGGAAGCCCAGACGCTGCAGGCCGGGAGCAATGTCCAAAGCCTTGCCGACAATCACGATGAGGTACTGACCTTCTTCAATGTAGGTCTTGGCTACGCGCTGCACATCTGCTACAGTCACCGCTTCCAAACGCTTCAAGTAGTTGTTGTAGTAGTCTGCAGACAATCCGTACTCCTGAATGTTGGTCGCAAAACGCGCAACGGTAGCCGGGTTCTCCAAGGAGCGTCCAAAGCTGCCAGATAGGTTGTTCTTGGCAGCGCGCAAGTCCTCCGCAGAGATGGGCTCCGTGCGGATGCGGTTGAGTTCGTAGAGGAATTCCGCCACAGCTGAATCGGTGACCGCGTTGCGCACTTCGGCTTCTGCACTGAAGGATGAGGTGTACTTGCTCGTTCCGTAGCTCGAGTATGCGCCGTAGGTATAGGCCTTGTCTTCGCGCAAGTTTTGGAACAAACGTCCCGCAGAACCTGCACCCAAAACTTGGTTCATCACCGCCATGGCTTCCGCATCGGGATGACCGACCGTCAAGTGCATGGTGTTGGTTACGGTAATGCTCGACTGAACGGAGGCGTCACGGTTCACCAGGACAATGCGGGTGTTGGCCTGTTTTGCGGGTGCTGGGTAGGTCACTTCTTTCTTGAACTTGCCTTTCCAGCCGCCAAAGTGGGTTTCAGCCAACTGACGTGCTTGATCCACCGAGATATCTCCCACAATGACCAAAGTGGCAATATTGGGCTTCCAGTAGGTCTTGTAGAAGGTCTGGCAGTCCTTGAGTGTCACAGTGTTGACGGTGGCTTCCGTCACCAATTCGCCTGCGGGGTGGTTGGTGCCGTAAAGAAGCGCACGAGAAACATTGCTGCGGATGCTGCCCGGGTTGTCGCGCTCGTTTTTCAAACCGGTGATGAACTGGTTCTTCAACTTGTCAAAAGACGACGCAGGGAAGGCGGGCTTAGTCGCTACTTCAGCTGCAATGCTGAACAGCTGATCGGCGTACT
>Ga0181594_10002346_pt1 | contig 17429 bp, 14 predicted proteins | sample 071ome_18_FD_145603 | JGI IMG/M metagenome (GOLD analysis project Ga0181594, IMG submission 145603) | Coastal salt marsh microbial communities from the Groves Creek Marsh, Skidaway Island, Georgia - 071413BT metaG (spades assembly) | ecosystem: Environmental > Aquatic > Marine > Intertidal zone... | reverse complement strand
ACTTCTCGGCCGCTGTTCAGGTCTTGGACGGTCTCTCGTACCATCAGAAAACGGCCCTGATCGTCGGTGACGATGGTGGCGACGGTCGCGTGGGGCGTCCAACGGGATGTCATAACCTGCCTCTGAGTTTGAAAATGGCTGCGAAGTTTACCTGATATGGCCATCGACGCTCAAACCGATGCGTATATAGACAGGGGTTTAGGAATCTGTCATCGCGGTGTTTCTTTGCAGGGAGTGCGCTCTGTCGTTGTGGGGCGTTAAGGATTCTTGCCGTGCGAGTATCGTAGCTTGCTGCTGGCTCATTGAGCCGTTACGTCGGCGGTCTTGGTTTTGGCTTTCATGTCCGGCGTTTGCTAGTGGCCTTTGTGGCATTCCCGCCGTTATTACTCCCTGTATGTCTGACTGCATTGTTGGCCCGGGCTCGGTTGGTACTTTTGCTTGCTGTTTTGCGCGGACGGTAGGATTTCGACTTTGTCGAGGTTTTTGAGCTCTTGCTACCACTGGGTAGGTTCACCGTCAGTGCGGCGCTCATTCCTGGCGTCATTAGTTGCTCGATAGACCATGGGCCGATGGCGATACGGACCAGTCGTAGAGTGGGGTGACCGATGTGAGCAGTCATACGACGCACCTGGCGGTTACGCCCTTCGGTGATCTCGATTTTCAACCAGGTCGTCTGATCATTCTTCCGTTGGCGAATCGGCGGTGAGCGTTCCCACAAAGCTGGCGGCTCTACAATGGCCACTTTGGCGGGGCGCGTTGGGCCATCTTTTAAATGAACCCCCTTGCTTAAGGTCTCAATAACATCCGCAGTTGGGCGGCCCTCTACCTGAACCAGATAGGTTTTTGCCATCTTATGCTGAGGGTCGGCTATCCTTGCTTGTAGCGAACCTGAATTGGTCAGTAACACTAAGCCTTCGGAGTCATAGTCGAGACGTCCGGCCGGATAAAATCCGGGCTCCTTGATGTAGTCCGCTAATGTGGCGCGACCTTCGTTGTCAGTAAACTGACAGAGGACCTGAAAGGGTTTGTTGAGCAGAATGAGATTGGGCATGGCTTGTAAGAAAACTACTTATTCTTTCGTCTAGCTTGCATTTTTTGTAGAAAAACTACAAATTAGCGCCCATTAAATCTGTGCCAGAGGCACAATGAATACCGACGACTCCGGACCATGGAGTCGTTTGACGGCCGGCCAGCATCACCTCTGAAGCCACAAGCTTTCGGGGCCTGGTCTCGCGAAACAGCCACCGCTTTGACGCAACAGGAGACATAATGTCGACGCAAGATCCAAAAATCATCTACACCGAAACTGACGAGGCGCCAGCACTCGCGACATATTCACTGCTGCCGATCGTTCAAGCGTTTACCCGTTCCGCCGGTGTTGATGTTGAGACCCGCGACATCTCGTTGTCTGGCCGAATTTTGGCCAACTTCCCTGAATTTCTGACAAAAGAGCAGCGCATTCCAGACGCGCTCGCTGAGTTGGGTACGCTGGCTGGTCAGTCAGACGCCAATATCATCAAGCTTCCTAACATCTCGGCGTCGTTGCCACAGCTGAAAGAAGCGATTCAAGAATTACGTAGCAAAGGCTTTGATGTGCCTTTGTACCCAAGCAATCCTGCCACGGATGAAGATCGTGATGTGCAGGCGCGCTATGATCGAATCAAAGGCAGCGCGGTTAACCCAGTACTGCGCGAAGGTAACTCAGACCGTCGCGCACCTGCCTCCGTTAAAGAATACGCTCGCAGCAACCCACACAGCATGGGCGCGTGGTCGGCCGATTCCAAAAGCGCCGTGGCGCACATGGATGAAGGCGATTTTTACGGCAGCGAGAAGTCAGTCACTTTGGCGAAAGAAGACGTTGTTGATATTGAGTTTGTTGCTGCCGATGGCTCAGTAACGCCACTCAAAGAGGGCCTGAAGCTTCTTGAAGGTGAGGTGATCGACGCCTCTCTGATGCAAGCAGCTGCACTGCGCAGCTTCCTTGATCGTGCAATCAAAGAAGCTCGCGAGAAAGGCGTTCTGTTCTCTGTGCACCTGAAAGCGACCATGATGAAAGTCTCTGATCCGATCATTTTCGGTCACGTGGTGTCTGTGTTCTTCGCGCCTGTATTCGAAAAGTACGCTGATACGTTCGAGCGTCTGGGTGTTGATGTCAACAACGGTCTGGGTGATGTTTACGCGAAAATCGCACAGCTTGACGACGCCGAGCGTGAAGCCATTGAGGGTGATATTGCTGCCTGCTACGAGAGCCGCCCTGAGCTGGCCATGGTGAACTCAGATAAGGGCATCACCAACCTGCACGTGCCTAACGACGTGATTGTGGACGCTTCCATGCCGGCGATGATTCGTTCATCCGGCCAGATGTGGGGCGCGGATGGCAAGTTGCACGACACGATTGCTGTGATTCCGGACCGTTGTTACGCCGGTGTTTATCAGGAAACCATTAAGTTCTGTAAAGAACACGGTGCATTCGATCCACGTACCATGGGTACCGTGCCGAATGTGGGCTTGATGGCCCAGAAGGCCGAAGAGTACGGATCACACAACAAAACCTTTGAAATGACGGCCGCGGGCAAGGTTCGTGTTGTCAATGAAGCGGGTGATGTGCTGATTGAACATGACGTTGCTAAAGGCGATATCTGGCGTATGTGTCAGGCGAAAGATGCACCGATTCGTGACTGGGTACGTCTGGCGGTTAGCCGCGCTCGCGCGTCCGGTACGCCTGCGATTTTCTGGCTGGATGAGTCGCGTGCTCATGACGCCGAGCTGATTCGTAAAGTAACGACCTACCTGAAAGATCACGACACCGATGGTCTGGATATCAGTATTCTGGCGCCAGAAGAGGCGACTCGCGTGACGCTGGCGCGCATGAAGGCCGGTGAAGATACGATCTCTGTTACTGGTAATGTATTGCGTGATTATCTGACCGACTTATTTCCGATTCTCGAACTGGGTACCAGTGCCAAGATGCTGTCCATCGTACCGCTGATGAACGGCGGCGGTCTGTTTGAGACCGGTGCTGGCGGTTCTGCGCCCAAGCACGTTCAGCAGCTGCTGGAAGAAAACTTCCTGCGTTGGGATTCTTTGGGTGAGTTCATGGCGCTGTCTGCATCGTTAGAGCACCTTGCAGAACATGCTGATAATGCTCGTGCTGCAGTGCTGGCGGAAACTCTGGACGTGGCAACTGGTCGCATCCTGCAAGAAGGCAAATCGCCAGGTCGCGAAGTAGGTAACCTCGACAACCGTGGAAGCCATTTCTATCTGGCGAGCTTCTGGGCTCAGGCGCTGGCTGAGCAAAACAAGGATGCTGAGCTGGCTTCGCATTTCGCGCCACTCGCAAAAGCGCTGACCGAGAATACCGATGCGATTCTTGCAGAGCTGAATGCAGTGCAAGGTCATGCGGTCGAGATCGGTGGTTATTACCGTCCCGATCCTGCGCTGGCGGCAGAGGTGATGCGACCGAGTAAGACGCTGAATGCATTGATTGATGCGTAATCAGACATGCCAGTGAGCCTCGTCGAGCACGAGGCGCTTCTGGCGATTGCGTGAGTGGTCGTCAGTCAAAATAAAAAAACCGCCCTCGGGCGGTTTTTTATTGTTTGTTGTTCTGAGTTTGCTGCTCTTGGTTCGATGCTCTTGGTTTCGCCGACCTCAGTTCGCTGCCCGGGGGTGGCGCTCCGGCGGGCATGATCAGTGCGCAAATCTATACACGCCGGTAGTTTGCGCATGACTGGGCAAGCTACGTTAGAGTGGATGGCGGCATCTATGATGGAGTCAGCGATGGCGCGTTCGCCCTCTGTGATGGAGAGGGCGAGGATCTGGGCGAAAAGTACAATTAGTTATGCCGGCTCGGCAGTTTGCTCAGTCGCCTGTGGTGCACTGCTAGTCGATGCTTCGCTGGAAGCGCCGTCGAGTGCACGAATATTGATGGCGTGCAGTCCTTTGTCGCTCGGTTTGATGTCGAACTGGACTGTTTGGCCGGCTTTTAACGTGCGGTAGCCATCCATGTCGATGACTGAGTAGTGCGCGAAAAGATCTTCATTGGTGTCATCGCTGAGGATGAAGCCGTAGCCTTTTGCGTTGTTGAACCATTTCACTGTCCCTGTTTTCATGGGGATTCTCCTTATTTACCACGTAAATCCAGGCGCAGTAACAGAGCTGCCTTCCTGGCGACGATCAAAACACTACGCCCCTCAAAGTGGCCCGTCAAGACATTATCTGGCTCAAAACAACCTGAATTTGGTCTGCTGGTGTCGACGGCGTTATGATGTGACTAATTTGGCAAACTGCACAACCTTTTGGCGCGTCATGTATAAACATCATCTAAGCTTAACTAATCAGGATCCTCATCACGAAGACGACGGATACGCAGCGGTTCAGGAATCCCTGCCGGAACTGAAACGCCCGTCAATGTTCACCGTGGTGATGTTGAATGACGATTACACACCTATGGAGTTTGTTGTCGAAGTGCTGCAGACCTTCTTTGCGAAGACCCCTGAACAGGCAACCGACATCATGCTGACAGTACATACGAAGGGCAGTGCTGTCTGTGGCGTCTACACTAGAGATATTGCTGAAACTAAAGCAGAAATAGTGAATCAATATTCTAAAGACTGCCAACACCCGCTTAAGTGTGAGATCGCCCCGGCAGAAGACTGAAATCAGGAGGCGTTATGCTGAATAGAGAACTCGAGCAAACCCTGAATGAAGCGTTCAAGGATGCTCGTGCTAAGCGTCATGAGTTTATGACTGTAGAACACTTGCTACTTGCGTTGCTGGACAATGAAGCCGCCGCAACCGTACTGCAGGCCTGTGGCGCTGATATTCTCAAACTGCGAAAGGATCTCGATGAGTTTGTGGATTCCACCACTCCATTGATCCCCGATACCAACGGTGACCAGGAAACACAGCCTACGCTCGGTTTTCAGCGTGTGTTGCAGCGTGCTGTGTTTCATGTGCAGTCATCGGGTAAAACCGAAGTGTCTGGTGCAAATGTGCTTGTCGCGATTTTCAGCGAGCAAGAAAGCCAGGCTGTTTATTTCCTGAAACAACAGAACATTGCCCGTATTGATGTGGTGAACTACATCTCTCACGGCATTTCCAAGGTTAGTGGCCCGGACGAAAGCAGTGATCAAGCGGCTGACGCCCTGGAAGAAGAGGGTGAAAGTGGTTCCAAGTCCGCCCTCGAAGGATACGCAACCAACCTCAATCGTCAGGCTCGTGACGGTAAGATTGATCCACTGATCGGCCGTGATTTTGAAGTCAGTCGTTTGGTTCAGATTCTCGCGCGTCGTCGCAAGAATAACCCGCTGTTGGTGGGCGATTCAGGTGTGGGCAAAACTGCCATTATCGAGGGCCTGGCTAAGCGTATTGTTGATGGTGATGTGCCGGATGTGATCAGTGATGCGGTGGTGTACAGCCTCGATATGGGTGCGCTGCTTGCGGGTACAAAGTACCGTGGCGATTTTGAGAAGCGCTTCAAGGCCTTGCTAGCCGAACTTAAGCGTCAACCTCACGGCATCCTGTTTATTGATGAAATTCACACCATCATCGGTGCAGGTGCAGCCTCTGGTGGCGTGATGGATGCCAGCAACCTGCTGAAGCCGCTGTTAAGCTCGGGTGAAGTGCGTTGTATTGGCTCGACCACCTTTACTGAGTTTCGCGGCATCTTCGAAAAAGACAGTGCACTGACGCGTCGTTTCCAGAAAATCGATGTGGCAGAGCCGTCGGTAGAAGATACTTACCGCATTCTCAAAGGGCTCAAGCCTCGTTTTGAAGAACATCACAATGTGAAGTACACCGACAAAGCGCTGCGTGCTGCGGCTGAGTTGGCGGAGCGTTACATTAATGATCGCAATATGCCTGATAAGGCGATTGATGTGATCGATGAAGTCGGCGCACTGCAACAGATGGTGCCGGTCAGTAAGCGCAAGAAGCAGATCGGTGTTACCGAGATTGAGGAGGTGGTTGCTGCTATTGCTCGCATCCCGCCGAAGTCGGTATCGGCATCAGACAAAGAGCTGTTGTTCGGTCTCGAAGAGAAGCTGTCGATGGTGGTCTTTGGGCAGGATGAGGCAATCAAGACCATGTCGACCGCGATCAAGATGTCGCGTGCTGGTCTCGGGGCGCCGCAGAAACCTATTGGTTCATTCCTGTTTGCCGGCCCAACTGGGGTAGGTAAAACCGAAGTGACGCGCCAGCTGGCGTCAGTCATGGGGATGGAGTTGGTGCGTTTTGATATGTCTGAGTATATGGAGCGCCATACGGTATCCCGCCTGATCGGTGCGCCTCCGGGTTATGTTGGTTATGACCAGGGTGGTTTGCTGACGGAAGCAGTAAACAAGACGCCGCACTGCGTATTGCTGCTTGATGAGATCGAGAAGGCCCACCCAGAAGTATTTAACATTCTGCTTCAGGTGATGGATCACGGCACCCTGACCGACAATAACGGACGTAAGACGGATTTCCGTAACGTCATTCTGGTGATGACCACCAACGCCGGTGCGAGTGTGATGAGTCGCAATAGCATTGGTTTCACGCAGCAGGATCACACGACCGATGGGGCGGAAGAGCTCAAACGTTTGTTTACGCCTGAATTCCGCAATCGTCTTGATAGCGTCATTCAGTTCGCACCGCTGGGTCGTGACACCATTCTTCATGTGGTTGATAAGTTCTTGTCTGAACTGCAAGGGCAGCTGGACGACAAGGGTGTGTTGCTGAACGTTGATGATGAAGCGCGTCAGTGGCTTGCCGAGAATGGCTATGATGAGAAGATGGGTGCTCGCCCAATGGCTCGCCTGGTTCAGGATCGGATTAAGAAGCCGCTGGCAGAGATGATTCTGTTTGGCAATCTGTCGAAGGGTGGTGAGATTGATATCACCGTAGAAGCCGGTGACTTGTCACTGGAATTGCCCGAGGCGATGCCGGCCTGAGCCGGCGCCGCCCTCGGCGGCAACAATCAACGGGCGCGGTAGGTAATGCGCCCTTTGCTCAGGTCATAAGGGGTCAGTTCAACCTTAACCTTGTCACCTGTCAGAATGCGGATGTAGTTCTTACGCATTTTTCCTGAAATATGTGCGGTCACTACGTGTCCGTTCTCTAATTTTACGCGGAACATAGTGTTAGGAAGCGTGTCGATGACCTCGCCTTCCATTTCAATGTGATCGTCTTTTGCCATTCATCACCTGTGTTGTCGTACCGAACGCAATGATTTGCGTGCTACCCATGATCGTTTCGGTCGGCAGGATCTGATCTGAAGGCAGATAACGCCGAACTGTGCGCGCGAATTCTGCCCTAAAAAGCCCGGCAAGGCAAAAAACGATCAATCCAGCGACTGCCAATGACCACTTTTGATGGTTTCCAGTGGGCGGAATCGTCGCTTGTATTCCATTTTTCGGCAGCCATCCACCAGATATCCTAAGTAGTTGTAGGGCAGATTCAGGCCGGTGGCCAGTTGGTTCAGGCGGCAAATCATGACGGTGCCGACGGAATGCGAATCCAGCTCAGGGGCGTAGAAGCAGTACATGGCAGAGAGTCCGTCATCGAACTGGTCAAAGGCTAGAACACCAATCAGCTCACCTTGGTAGCGGGCACACAAAAATCGCGTATTGCCATAATGCTCCGTCAGGAACTCGCGAAACGTTGCTCGAGAAGGAGGAAACATGTCGCCGTCGGCGTGCCGCTCATTGATGTAGCGTTCGTACAAGGCGTAATACTCGTCGCCATCATTGGGTGGCTGAACCGACAACTCCCAGTGATGCGCACGTCTCAGTAGTCTTTTGAGGTTACGACTGGGTGACCACTCGCCGAGCACCAGGCGAATAGAGCGGCACTCACTGCAGTTATTGCAGGCTGGCCGATACACCAGACGTCCACTGCGACGAAAGCCAAGTCGACTGAGTTCGCTCAGATCTTGCCCTGACAACTCCGCTCTTGGATCAATGTACTGACTGTTAGCCTGACGATCAGGAAGATAGGGGCAGTCGTGGGATTCGACGGGGATAAATACGGAAAGCTGTCTCACGCAGGTCCTCCCGCGATAGAACCATGGCGTATCAGTGCAGGCAATGGGGCGATGGCTGGTTTTGAAATGCAGGCGGCCAGCGCCGATTCGAATTCAGTTCGGTTAAGCTCGATCAAGCCGAAGCGCGCAAGGTGGTCCGTTTTCATTTGGCAGTCGATAAGGTCAATGCCCAATGCAAATAAAGCTGGCGCAGCCGTTGCGAAGGCAATCTTGGATGCGCCAGCGGAGCGAGTGAACATGCTTTCGCCAAAAAAGGCGGTACCAATGGTTAACCCGTAGAAACCACCGACCAATTCGCCGCCCGGTGTCCAGCACTCAACACTGACGGCCCGCCCGCAGCGATGAAGGCGAGGCAACTCGTCGGTCAACTCCTGATCAATCCATGTCCCTTCGTTATCGGCTCGGGCGCCGGCGCAGCCTGCGACGACACGCTTAAAGGCTTGATTGCTGGTGACGGTAAGATTTGAGCTGCGGACTTCACGTGCCAGACGCTTGGGTACCCGAAACGTCTCGGGGGTGATAACGGCCCGCGGAGCTGGGGTCCACCACATGCGCACTTCTTCTGGGTCGTTCCAGGGGAAGATGCCTTTGCGATATGCAGCATCGAGCCAGGCAGGGGACACATCACCCCCGGCGGCGAGAAGGCCGGCCGGCTCGTCCAGCGTTCGGGATGTGGCAGGAAACTCGGGGACGGTGTAATCGTCTAACCAATCAATCATAGCGGTGAACAGGTCTCAGATGCCGTGGTAGACTGTCGCCAGCAGTAGCAAGCGACAACCAGTAAAAACGGACAGGACAGTATTTTGTCATCAGAACACTCTGAAATCGAACAGTCGGATACGGTGGCAGATCATGGCGGCTGGCACAAGCGCCATGATATCGGTTTTCTGGTACTTATCTCCGGATGCGTACTGCTGTTATTGGCGCTGATCACCTACGATCCGGACGACATTGCATGGTCGGTTGTGGGTGAAGGGCAGGCCGGCAATTCGGCGGGGCAGGTAGGGGCGTATATCGCGGATTTTCTTCTGCATGGGTTGGGCTATCTGGCGTTTGCATTCCCTGCATTGATTATGGGCAAGGCCTGGCAACTGTTCCGTAAGGCACCGGCGCTTGAATCCCGCATTTGGTTTCAGCGCGTTGGTGGTCTGATTCTTTTGCTGTGCACTCTGTCTGGGCTAGCGTCCCTGAGCATATGGAGTGGCGAACAGCTGCCCGCCGGTGCTGGCGGCATCCTTGGTCAGGGTTTGACCGAATTGCTGGTGCCGTTGTTTGGCTTCTACGGCGCAGTGCTTATTTATGTGTCGGTGCTTGCTGCGGCGCTGGTGTTATTTATTGAGTTCTCGTGGTTACAGTTTTTTGAGCGTTTGGGTGGTTGGGCATTAACACGCTGGTCACGCTGGACGGGCTCTCGCATCACCACGGAAGACGTCGGTGGTGCCGTAAAAACTCAACCTCAATCGGAACGCTTGCCGTTCACCGAGCGCTTACTGAAACGTACTCAGGAAAAGATCGCCGGAAGTCGAGACTCTGATACCACTAGTAAGGCTTCTGCTGGGGCGGCCGATCAGATATTGAATGAGCCGGTGAGTGATCCATTGGAAAGTGCACACAGCATGGCAAGCGCTGAGGTCGATCATGCCGCCCACCAATATGACGATGCGGATCCGCTGATGGATTACGCTGGCTTCTCAGCTACTGACGATGAGGTAAATGATTTCGCAGGATTGCAGGGGTTTGACCAGCACGAGTCCGTTAAGGCCGATCCAGTTAGTAAGGATAACACGCCAGAGCCTCCACCATTTGACGTGGACCCTGTTCCGGGTCTCTCGTCTGAACAGAGGCCTGAACAGAATCCTGCACACACCCTTGAAAACGATCGTGTTCAGGTGCCTGACTCTTCGCGTGCGGATCGCTCTACAGAACAGGCCTCGGAATTCACATCTGAATCCTCTTCTGATCTAGCTCCGGAGTTGGTGCCAGATGAGGCAGACGCACCATCGCTTAAAATTGAGCCTTTAGAGAAACGCGAATCGCGCACCAGTGATCGTGCGAAACGTGACCTTCAGGGCACGCTGTTCAAACATTCCGACCCGTTACCTTCCATTGCGTTGCTCGATCCTCCGCGCACTGATGTTCAAAGTGGTTTTTCGGAAGAACGCTTGCGGGATCTGTCAGGCCTGCTGGTGCAGAAGCTGGCCGATTTCGGCGTCAAGATCGAGGTGTCCGCGGTCGCCCCCGGGCCCGTGATTACCCGTTTTGAAATTCAGCCTGCGCCAGGCGTTAAGGCCAGCAAGATCTCGAATTTGGCGAAAGATTTAGCGCGCTCGATGGCCATGGTGGCGGTGCGCGTGGTTGAGGTCATTCCGGGTAAGTCGGTGATGGGAATTGAAGTGCCTAATGAGAATCGAGCCGTGGTGACCTTGGGCGAGGTACTGTCATCCGAAGATTACGACAAATCCAAGTCGCCACTGACATTGGCGCTGGGGCACGACATTGCCGGCAACCCAGTAATTACCGATCTTGCCAAAATGCCACATTTGTTGGTGGCGGGTACGACGGGTTCAGGTAAGTCGGTGGGCGTGAATGCCATGCTGCTGTCGTTGCTGTTTAAATCAACGCCAGAAGAGCTGCGTTTAATTCTGGTTGACCCCAAAATGCTGGAGCTGTCCGTCTATGAGGGCATTCCGCACTTGTTGACGCCAGTCATTACCGACATGAAAGAAGCCGCCAGTGGCTTGCGCTGGTCGGTCGCAGAAATGGAACGCCGCTATCAGCTGATGGCAGCCATGGGCGTTCGTAATATCGCGGGTTACAACAAAAAGGTGAAGGAGGCGATTGATGCCGGTACGCCGATTGCAGACCCGCTGTGGCAGATTGATCAGTCGTTTGATACCACGCCGCCCACTCTGGAGCCGCTGCCTTACATCGTGATCGTGATCGATGAGTTTGCCGACATGATGATGATGGTCGGTAAAAAGGTAGAGGAGCTGATCGCACGTATCGCCCAAAAAGCGCGAGCGGCTGGCATTCATATGATTCTTGCAACTCAGCGCCCATCGGTGGATGTGATTACGGGCCTGATTAAGGCCAATGTGCCTACCCGGATTGCGTTTCAGGTGTCGTCTAAGATCGACTCACGCACGATTCTGGATCAAGGTGGTGCAGAGCAGCTACTGGGTCACGGTGACATGCTATATATGCCGCCGGGCAACGCGGTGCCAGAGCGCGTGCATGGTGCCTTCGTGGATGACGATGAGGTGCATCGTCTGGTGGCTGAGTGGAAGCAGCGCGGCGAACCAAATTATCTGGAAGAAATCACGCAGATCGGTGAAGACGGTGCTGTGCCGGGTATGGCTGGCGGCGATGACAATGGCGAACAGGATGACTTATACGATCAAGCCGTTGCTTTTGTGACGGAATCCGGCAAATGCTCCATCTCATCCGTTCAGCGTAAGCTACGCATCGGTTATAACCGTGCTGCCCGTTTGGTAGAGACGATGGAGGCCGCTGGCGTGGTATCACCTCCGGCCCACAACGGCGCACGAGAAGTGATTGCGCCACCCCCGGTATGACGGGCAGTGCTGCGCTCGTAGAATAACGACAAGGCCCGCCTCGCAAACGGGTCGTGCAAAGGGCTCTGATCGTTGATCTGAACGTAGCCTCTGGTTGGCTGTAGTTGTCTGAACTGATTTGGCTTTGCTTAGATTCGTCAGGTCGGGTGAGACAGTCGGGCCGAGATAAGGTAAAAAAGACAGAGCAAGACATGTATATAGAGGATTGCCTTTGAAACGCTGGATGCAGTTATTTCCAGTCACCACTTTGGTGGCATCTTGCCTGGTGGCGCCGCTCTCATTCGCAGAGACGGCACTCCAGGAATTCACACAACGCTTGCAAGGTTTGCAGTCACTGGAAACTCAGTTTCAACAAGTCACACTGGATCAAAGTGGCGAGGTGCTGCAATCTTTGGCGGGCATGCTGACCGTAGAGCGCCCCGGGAAAATGCGTTGGCAAACTGAACCGCCTTACGAGCAGTTAGTGGTATCCGATGGCGAGCTGGTCTGGATTTATGATATGGACCTGGAGCAGGTTACCATTCGTGCGCTTGAGGCGCGCTTGCAGGACACGCCTGCACTGTTGCTGAGTGGCAATGTCGCGGAAATTGCCGACAACTATGATGTCGTACTGGATGACCTTGGTGATGCCGCCGCTCTGGATGCCCGTTACCGTTTAACGCCGCACGACCGAAGCCAACTGTTTGAAGCGCTGGAATTTGACTATCTGGGCGACAAGATTACGCACATGCGTATTTTTGATGCTGCCGGTCAGATTACTGAAATTCGCTTTGATGAGCAGGTGACGAATCCGACACTGGATCAGGCTGCGTTCTATTTCATCGTGCCTGAAGGTGTCGATGTCATCGATGGGCGCCAAGGTGGCTGATTTGTTTGGGGAGCAGCGGGTGTATGAACCCCTGGCTTCCCGGCTGCGCCCCTTAACACTGGACGATTATGTCGGACAGGAGCACGTGGTGGGCGCGGGCGCACCCTTGCGCAAGGCCCTCGATCACGGCCAGATCCATTCACTGATCCTGTGGGGGCCGCCGGGTGTCGGCAAAACCACATTGGCTCGCTTGATTGCCCATTACGTTGATGCGCGCTTCATTGCGCTCAGTGCCGTCATGTCTGGTGTGAAGGAAATACGCGAGGCCGTTGAGCAGGCTCGAATGGCGCAGGCCAGTGGTCGCAAGGCGCTGTTGTTTATCGACGAAGTACATCGCTTTAACAAGTCTCAGCAAGATGCCTTTCTGCCGTACGTTGAAGATGGCACCTTTGTGTTTGTTGGCGCCACGACTGAGAACCCATCGTTTGAACTCAATAATGCCTTACTGTCCCGTGCTCAGGTCTATGTTCTGAAAAGCTTAACCAGCGAGCGCTTGTGCGAGGTGCTGGAGCGCGGTCTTGAGACTGAAGGGATAGGTGAGTCAGACCCGGAAGCCATTAAAACCATCGCGCAAGCCGCTGATGGAGATGCACGTCGAGCCCTTAACTTGTTGGAGCAGGCATTACAGTTGAATCAGGGTCAGCCACTGACTCAGGGCGATGCGCAAGCCGTATTAGTGAGTAGCCTTAAGCGTTTCGATAAGGGCGGCGACGCCTTCTACGATCAGATTTCTGCATTGCATAAGTCTGTGCGCGGCTCGGACCCGGATGCAGCCTTGTACTGGATGGCCCGCATGCTGGAAGGAGGCTGCGATCCTTTGTACATCGCGCGCCGCCTGATTCGTATGGCCAGTGAAGATATTGGCAATGCCGATCCCCGGGCGCTGTCCATTGCGGTGAATGCCTGGGAAACACAGGAGCGTCTTGGTAGTCCCGAAGGTGATCTGACGCTTGGGCATGCGGTGGTGTATCTGGCGTGCGCACCGAAGAGCAATGCCGTGTACGTGGCCTACAAGGCGGCGCGGCGTTTAGCCAAAGAAAGCCCAAGTTATGAGGTGCCGCTGCATCTGCGCAATGCCGCGACGTCACTTATGAAATCACTCGATTATGGTGCCGAATATCGGTACGCCCACGACGAACCCAATGCCTTTGCAGCCGGTGAGGGCTATTTCCCAGAGGCGTTGCAGGGGACAACGTTCTACCAGCCAACGGATCGTGGGCTTGAACAGAAAATCGGCGCGAAGTTGCAGCATCTTCGCGCGTTGAATGCGGCCAGCCCTGTGCGGCGTTATGCTGGCCATGAAGGTGAAAAGGAATGACCTATTTCTGGATTGCTCTTGGCGGGGCGCTAGGGGCGGTAGCCCGCTATTCGTTATCGACAGCGGTGGTTCGCTGGATGGATAAACCCTTCCCCTATGGCACGCTGTCAGTGAACCTGATAGGCTCCTTCGCCATTGGGGTGGCCTATGTCTGGTTGGTTGAACAGTCGATGGGCACCGATGCTCAGCGCCAGTGGCTGATCATTGGTTTTCTGGGGGCCTTTACGACCTTCTCCACCTTCTCACTGGAAAGTATTTCTCTCCTGCAGCAAGCGCGTTACGACGCCTTTTTCGGCTACATAGCCGCCAGCCTCGTGGGTTGTTTGGCCGCAACGGCGGCAGGAATCTGGTTATCTAAATCGTTGGTTTAAAAACATGCTCGATATTAAGTACATCCGCGACCATCTTGATGATGTAAAAGCCGCTCTGGCGAAAAAAGGATATGAGTTCGATGACGTTGCGTTTCAACGCCTCGACGAGGGTCGTAAAGCGGCCATGACAGAAGCTCAGTCACTTCAGGCTGAAAAGAAAAAAGCGTCTAAGCAGATTGGCCAACTGATAGGTCAGGGGATGTCGCCAGAAGATGCTAAAGCACAAGTGATGGGCGGCCTCGATGCCAACATGTCTCGTGCTGAGCAGGCCGCCAAAGACGCCGAATCACAGCTGCGCGAGTTGTTGATGACCATTCCCAATATCCCCGTTGCTGAAGTGCCGGTTGGTTCAGATGAAGAGGACAACGTTGAGGTCCTGACCTGGGGTACGCCTCGCACCTTTGATTTTGAACCGCAGGATCACGTCGATGTGGGCGCGCCTTTGGGCCTGAACTTTGATACTGGCGCTCTGGTTGCGGGTTCCCGCTTTGCGGTAATGAGTGGTCAGATTGCTCGACTGCATCGTGCGCTGACTCAGTTCATGCTGGACGTGCATACCCTTGAGCACGGCTACGAAGAAACCTACGTGCCGTATCTGGTCAACCGCGAAGCGTTAGAAGGTACAGGTCAGCTGCCAAAATTTGAAGCAGATCTGTTCCGTATTCCACAGGCGCAGGGCGATAAAGATCTGTACATGATTCCAACGGCCGAAGTACCCGTCACCAACCTGATGCGCGATCAGGTCTTTGATGGCGAACTGCCAGTGAAGCGGGTTGCGCATACGCCGTGTTTTCGCAGCGAAGCGGGCAGCTACGGTCGCGATACTCGCGGCATGATTCGCCAGCACCAGTTCGACAAGGTTGAACTCGTGCAGTTTGTTCGTGCAGAAGACAGCGAAGCCACGTTGGAAGCACTGACCGGCCACGCGGAAGCCATTCTTCAGAAGCTGAACCTGCCATACCGCAAAGTGATTCTGTGTGGTGGTGATCTGGGCTTTTCAGCCGCTAAAACTTATGACCTGGAAGTGTGGTTGCCCGGTCAGCAGAAGTTCCGCGAAATCTCATCTTGCTCAACGTTCGGTGACTATCAGGCTCGCCGCATGCAGGCGCGCTGGCGCAACCCTGAAACCGGTAAGCCAGAGTTACTGCACACGCTGAACGGCTCTGGTCTGGCGGTTGGTCGCACCTTGGTGGCTGTATTGGAAAACTACCAGCAGCAGGACGGTTCTGTTGTTGTGCCAGAAGCCTTGCGCCCTTACCTGGGTGGCCTTGAGTTGCTGAGCGCATGACCTCCAGTCTGCCTCTGGTGATCGCCGCTGCCAAACGGCGCTTTTGGGTGATTGGTGGCGGTGTTGTTGCAGCGCGCAAAGTGAAAACCCTGGTTGACGCCGGCGCGACGGTGACTGTCATCGCGCCAGGTATTCATCAGGATATTGCGGCCTTATTAGGCAGCATCACGCTTGAACAGCGACCCGCGATGGACTCCGGCGAAGCCTATTGTGCAGGTGACTTGGTGGTGTTGGCAACGGACTCCGAAGTCGTTAATGCTCTGCAGGCGGAGGCCGCTCGTGCCGCTGGCGCCTGGGTGTGCCGTACGGATTTGCCGGCCGACAATGACTTTTCATTCCCGGCGGTGGTTGATCGTGGGGCGCTGAAGATTGCTGTCTCTACCTCTGGCAGTACGCCTGCTTTGACGCGACTGGTTCGCGCTCGACTGGAGGCGTTTATTCCTCAGGATTACGCTCGCCTGGCCTCCTGGATGGAATCCCTGCGTGAGCGCGTGCGCGGCATGTTCGACAGTCCCGCCCGCGGACGTTTCTGGCGCAGACTTGTGGCATCTCAGGCATTGGATCAGGTGTTGGCGCGCCGTGAAGACGTCGCCGACAGCATCGCAGAATCTTTGCTGCAAGGCGATGCGCACACGACGGGTGAAGCCTACCTTGTCGGTGCAGGCCCGGGCGACCCGGATTTGCTGACCTTTCGCGCTTTGCGTCTGATTCAGAGTGCAGACATCGTTTTTTACGATCGTCTCGTGAATCCTGCCATTCTGGAGTTGGTCTCGCCTCAGTGTGAACGTATCTATGTGGGAAAGGCACGCAGTGATCATGCGGTGCCGCAAGGCGATATTAACCGGCTGCTGGCAGAAGAGGCCTTGAAGGGCAAACGTGTGTTGCGCTTAAAAGGCGGCGATCCTTTTATCTTCGGACGTGGCGGTGAAGAGATCGAAGAGCTTGCTCAATCTGGCGTGCCGTTTCAGGTAGTACCGGGAATCACCGCGGCCAGCGGCTGTTCAGCGTATGCGGGCATCCCACTGACGCACCGGGATCACGCTCAGAGTGTGCGCTTTGTGACAGGGCACATGAAAGATGGCACCTGCAACTTGCCGTGGTCGGAATTGATCCATCCGCAACAAACCCTGGTGATCTACATGGGATTGGTGGGTTTGCCAGAGATATGTCGTCAGCTGATCGCTCATGGCATGCCAGAGACGACGCCCATTGCACTGATTGAGAAAGGCACCTTGCCTGATCAGCAGGTGCATACCGGTACGCTGGCTACCATGCCGGATTACGTGAAAGGCAAGACGATTCAGGCGCCGACACTGACCATTGTGGGTTCGGTAGTCTCGTTGCATGAGTCGTTGCGCTGGCGTTAAGCAGGGCAGGCGCGAAAGCTAAGCAAGACAGAGCGAAAGCTAAGCAACAGCCTGAACAATGTGGGCTAAAAAACGAAAAGGCGCGTTTTACGCGCCTTTTTGCTTGGTGCTGCTTCTTATTTGATACTACTTGGTGTCTGTTAGTTGGTTTGATGCCGACACCGGATTCAGCACTTGTTGGTTTCAGACGCCGAGGCAGGTTTTATTCCGGCTATTCCAGGCACTTTGGCACTCTGTCAGTAGGGTGTCGATATCGTCGGTCTGGCGAATAGCACACAGCGCGAGCGCAGCAGTGCGGATAACGGCGGCTTCTGCGTACTCAGAGGTCGTTGCGCCTGACCAGACATCAATAAGCCATTGACTGTCGATGGAGTCAGCCTTGTCTTCGTAATGGCTTTGAGTGTTTGGAATGACGATCTCTTTGATCTGACCACTAATGACCAGCGACGCCGTGCATTTGCGCTCAGCATTCACCTCAAACTCGCCACCTTCCCCCTTAATTACCACGGCGCGCTCGCCACAAGTGGCGGCGGCTTGTGCGTGTGTCGGGCGATAGCTTGGGTGAAAAATGCCCTGAACGGATACGGCACCTTCCGGATTGATGGTCTTCAGTACCGTG
>Ga0181594_10002338_pt1 | contig 17458 bp, 16 predicted proteins | sample 071ome_18_FD_145603 | JGI IMG/M metagenome (GOLD analysis project Ga0181594, IMG submission 145603) | Coastal salt marsh microbial communities from the Groves Creek Marsh, Skidaway Island, Georgia - 071413BT metaG (spades assembly) | ecosystem: Environmental > Aquatic > Marine > Intertidal zone... | reverse complement strand
ATTGAGTCGTATTCAGGCGGTTTTCCTGTCTTTCGGGCGCAGTTATCCCATGGCTTCTCGTCGTTCGTGGAAGATCAGGCGGTGCATGTTGTAGGCGAGGTTGGCGAGCGTGATCTTGGCCTCGGCGCGCTCGATGCCGATGGTGCGGACGAACAGGCCCATGACCGCCTTCTGATGGGCGAAGACATGCTCGACGCGGGCGCGAACCTTCGATTTGGCGGCGTTGGCCTTTGCCGTGCGTTCGGGCATCGGCCTGCCTCTGGGCTTCCTGCGATGGATACGACTGACCCGGCCTTGCCGTTTGAGCCACTTCTCGTTGGCCTGGCTGCGATAGGCGGTATCGGCCCACACGTCCGAGGCGGTGTTGTCCTTGGTGACGACATCGCGCAGCATCTTGCCGTCGAAGCGCGCCGCGTCGGTGACCTTGCCCTTGCGGATGAACCCGAAGGTCCGGCAGATCGACACGCTGCTCTTGTAGCCGAAGGCGGGAATGGCGATGTCGATCCCGGGCTTGCCGTCGGCTGTGGGCTTGGCCTTGGCGAACTTCACCGTCCAGCGCGCATCGGTGTCCTTCTGCGCCGCCTTGGCGGGCTGGTCCGGCCAGATATCGCTTGCCGTCTTGCCCTCCTTCACCGCCGCCTTCTCAGGCTCGCTGTTGCGCTGCTTGGGCGCCGCAACCAGCGTCGCATCGACGATCTGCCCGCCCATTGGCAAATAGCCGCGTTCCTTGAGCTGCCGGTCGAAGTCGGCGAACAGCAAATCGAGCGCGCCGGCCTGGGTCAGGCGCTCGCGGAACAGTCGGATCGTGTTGGCATCGGGCGTCGGTGCGCCGAGATCGAAGCCCAGAAAGCGCAGCCAGCTCAGCCGGTCGCGGATCAGATACTCCATGCGCGCGTCGCTGACATTGTTCTGCGCCGCCAGCACCAGCACCTTGAGCATCGTCACCGGGTCATAGGGCGGACGTCCGCCCTTCGTTCCGTCCGAATAACCCAGCGCCTCCACCAGCGTCGGCCGGAACGCCTCGAAATCCACAACTCGGGCCAGAACCTCAAGCGGGTCGCCATGCGCCGAAAGCCGCTTCAGATGATCCGATAACCCGAACAATCCCGCTTGCCTCATCGCCCCATCCCTTCGAACCCGAGTGAATCAGATCAGGCCAGGATTTGCGAGAGGTTTTTGGAGGTGCCCAAGTGCTCAATGGGCCGAACGAATCTCCAAACTCGCCCGAATTCGAGAAATCCCACCCAATACTGAATGGATTCCATCCCATTCCACTAGCAATAACAAATACTGACCAAACTAGGATTATAAGAAAGGCCAATCCTATCAGCCAGTCACCTTTAATCATTGGGATTGACTAAGACTAGATGAGGTAAGACAAATTGCGAACCTTGCAATTCGTTCTTGTCATCGAACCAATTGCAATAGGCTTTGCCTTCGTCCACCCAAGCAACCGTCATCACAGGGCCGCCCGATTTCAGTTGGACAAGGCTCCCTGAAATCATTGCCCCTACTCCGCAGCCTGCGCTCCGCTGCCGTCGTCGAACAGGCCCGGGCCGTCATCCTCCGCCTCGTCCGTATCGTTCGCCTTGGCCTTGCGCCGCTGGTCGAAATTGGCCCAGACGGTGTTCCAGTCGCCGCGGGTCGCGCCCTTCGAATATTCGGTCGCGCGGGTCTCGAAGAAGTTGGCGTGCTCCACCCCGTTGAGCAGCGGCGCGAGCCACGGCAGCGGGTGATCGTCGACCATGTAGATCTCGGGCAGGCCCAATTGCCGCAGCCGCCAGTCGGCGATGTAGCGGATGTACTTCTTGATGTCCTTGGCGGTCATCCCCGGCACCGGGCCCATCTCGAAGGCGAGGTCGATGAAGGCGTCTTCGAGCCGCACCGTCTTCTGGCAGCAATCGACGATGTCTTCCTTCACCGCCTTGGTCAGGCAGTTACGCTCCTTGACGAAGGTGTGAAACAGCTTGGTGATCGCCTCGCAATGCAGGCTCTCATCGCGCACCGACCATGAGACGATCTGGCCCATGCCCTTCATCTTGTTGAAGCGCGGGAAGTTCATCAGCATGGCGAAGCTGGCGAACAGCTGCAGGCCTTCCGTGAATCCTCCGAACATGGCGAGGGTGCGAGCGATGTCTTCATCGGTGTCGACGCCGAACTTCTGCAGGTAGTCGTGCTTGTCGCGCAGCTCCTGATATTCGAGGAAGGCGCCATATTCGCTCTCGGGCATGCCGATGGTGTCAAGCAGGTGCGAATAGGCGGCGATGTGCACCGTCTCCATGCTGGAGAAGGCGGTGAGCATCATCTTGATTTCGGTCGGCTTGAACACGCGGCCGTATTTGTCGTGATAGCAATCCTGCACCTCGACATCGGCCTGGGTGAAGAAGCGGAAAATCTGGGTGAGCAGGTTGCGCTCATGCTCGGAGATTTTCTGCGCCCAGTCGCGGCAATCCTCGCCCAGCGGCACTTCCTCGGGCAGCCAGTGGACCTGCTGCTGGCGCTTCCAGTACTCGTAGGCCCACGGATATTCGAACGGCTTGTAGGTCTTGCGGGCTTCGAGAAGGGGCATCGGGCGGGCCTTTCAAGCTGACTGGTTATAACATCCTTTTCGCATCGCCTTTTGCGGAAAACCGGTTCCCACTTTTCCGCGCGATGCTTTGGAGCGCAGACCATCCAAGATAGGGATGAGAGGGGCTATTTCCTACATGGCATCACGAGTTTTCCAGAGTTCTCGATTGGGGCGGATCACTATTCGGGAACCCGCGCCAGTTTCGCCGGCGGCATGTCCGGCCCGATGCCGTAGAACCGCTCGTAATCGGCGCGCGACGCCTTTCCCATGCTGGCGCCGACCTTGGCGTGGAAGCTCTCGGCAATGCGTTCCTGCGCACGCACCACGGCGGGGCGTTCTGCGATCCGCGTGCGCCAGGCGACCAGCGCCGGGTGCTCGGCCGGATCGAACTTGTGCATCTCGAGATAAAACGCCCACGGATGCATCGCCATGTCGGCGATCGAATAGGCCCCGCCCGCAAGCCACTCACGACTGGCCAGCCGGTCGTCGAGCAGGCGGTATAGCCGTTCGGCCTGAGCGCGATAGCGGGCGGTCGCATAGGGCTCGCTGCCCCGCTCCAGCGCCATGGTGAAGTGGTTGAGCTGGCCCAGCATCGGCCCGTAATTGGCCATCTGGTGCATCACCCACTGCATCGTCTCGGCGCGCGGACCGGCGGCGCTGGGCAGGAACCGCCCCTCGCGCTCGGCCAGCCAGAACAGGATCGCGCCCGATTCGGCGAGCGGCTGGCCGGGCAGCAGCGGGTCCTCGAGCACCGGCACCTTGGCCAGCGGACTGAGCGCGAGGAATTCGGGCGTGAACTGCTCCTGGTTGAACACCGCGACGTGGCGCAGCTCGTAATCGAGCTCGCATTCCTCGAGCATCAGCACCACCTTGGTGACATTGGGGCTCGACATGCCGTGGAGGATGAGAGTGTCTGTCAATGCGTCCTCCCGTCGCCGACCGGCTTGGCCGGAACGATCACGATCGCGGCGATTGCATCCTCATCGGAATCGTTGCGCCAGGCATGGACAATGCCCCGGTCCACGATGACATCGCCAGCGCGCAGCGTGGTCTCGCCGGTCTGCGTCACGAAGACCACTTCGCCCGAAACCAGAGTGATGTAATCGATCGAATCGGTGGCGTGCCAGAACGGCTCGCCATCGCCGTGATTGGGCGGGAAGGTCTGGATCATGAAGATCGATCCGCCGCCCGACAGGTCTTCCAGCCCAAAGCTGCCCGGATCGAATTCGCGCGTACCCGAGTTATCGACCGGCACGCTCTCCGTTCGCCAGATCACGCGCGAACGCCCGCCCATGCCGTTCGCTTCGGGCACTTGCCCATCGATCACGATGGCGCTTTGGCCGTCATCGCCAAGCCCCGTGACGACGCGGCGATAGCTTATCTTTGTCATATCAGACTGTCCTTCCCTTGCCGACCGGCAGCGCCGGAACGGTTACCGAAACCATGACCGCCACCTCGCTGCCGTCGTTGCGCCAGCCGTGGACGATGCCGCGATCGACGATCAGGTCGCCCGCACGCAAAACGACTTCCTCCGTCTCCAGCACCATGGTGATCTCGCCCGACATCACCGCGAGATAGTCGATGGTGTCGGTCGCGTGCATGAAGGCTTCCTGGCCCTCGACCGGCGGCATTTCGGTGAGGATGAAATTCACCCCGCCGTCGTGCAGCTGCTCCATCTCATAGCCGCCGCCCGCATCGGCATTGTCGAGGAAGTTATCGACGATCTTATCAAGCTCGCCCGTTCCGATGCCGAAGACCTGCACCATTGCGTCCGCTTCGGCCGAGTGGACAGCATCAGCGAGGACTGCGTGCGGCTCAAGGGCTGACAAATGAACCAACGTTTGGCGCGCGACCGCGCCCAACCCTAATTCCTAATTACTGGCAGGCCAGGCACTCGTCGTAGTCGGTGCTCTCGCCGCCAATCTCGAACTTAGGCGCCTCGGCCGTATTGTCCGCCTCGACCCCGCCAGCCCCGGCAAAACCGGCGCGCTGCACCGATTTCGAGCGCAGGTAATAGAGCGACTTGATGCCTCTCTCCCAAGCTTGGAAGTGTAGCATCATCAGGTCCCACTTGTCGACGTCGGCAGGGATGAACAGGTTCAGCGACTGCGCCTGATCGATATAGGGCGTGCGGTCCGCCGCGAATTCGAGCAGCCAGCGCTGGTCGATTTCGAAGCTGGTCTTGTAGGTCGCCTTTTCCTCGGGCGAGAGAAATTCGAGGTGTTGGACCGATCCGCCATGTTCGAGGATCGAGTTCCACACGTTGTTCGAATCCTTCGACTTCGCCGCCAGCAGCTTCTGCAGGTAGGGATTCTTGACGACGAACGAGCCCGACAGCGTCTTGTGCGTATAGATGTTGGCCGGGATCGGCTCGATGCAGGCCGAAGTGCCGCCGCAGATGATCGAGATCGAGGCGGTCGGCGCGATCGCCATCTTGCAGCTGAAACGCTCCATCACACCCTGATCGGCGGCATCGGGGCAAGCCCCGCGCTCCTTGGCGAGCATCATCGAGGCTTCGTTGGCCTTGGCGTTGATGTGGCGGAACATCTTGATGTTCCAACTCTTGGCCAAAGCGCTTTCGATGGCGATGTTCTTCGATTGCAGGAACGAGTGGAAGCCCATCACGCCCATGCCGACCGAACGCTCGCGCATGGCCGAATACTTCGCCCGCGCCATTTCGTCGGGCGCACGGTCGATATAGTCCTGCAACACATTGTCGAGGAAGCGCAGCACGTCTTCGACAAAACGCTCGTCCTGATGCCACTCATCCCATGTTTCGAGATTGAGCGAAGACAGGCAGCAGACCGCCGTGCGGTCATTGCCCAGATGGTCGCGACCCGTGGGCAGGGTAATTTCCGAGCACAGGTTCGAGGTCGAAACCTTGAGGCCCAGATCGCGGTGATGCGCCGGCATCATCCGGTTCACCGTGTCGGAAAAGACGATATAGGGCTCACCCGTCGCCAGCCGCGTCTCTACCAGCTTCTGGAACAGCGAGCGGGCATCGACCTTGCCGCGCACCGAGCCGTCCTTGGGGCTCTTCAGTTCGAATTCCGCACCGTCGCGCACGGCCTCCATGAACTCGTCGGTAACGAGCACGCCGTGGTGCAGGTTCAGCGCCTTGCGGTTGAAATCGCCCGAAGGCTTCCTGATTTCGAGGAATTCCTCGATCTCGGGATGGTGGATGTCAATGTAGCAGGCCGCCGAGCCGCGCCGCAGCGAGCCTTGCGAGATCGCCAGCGTCAGGCTGTCCATCACCCTTACGAACGGGATGATGCCGCTGGTCTTGCCGTTGAGGCCGACCGGCTCGCCGATTCCGCGCACCTGGCCCCAGTAAGTGCCGATGCCACCGCCTCGCGATGCGAGCCAGACGTTCTCGTTCCAGGTGTCGACGATGCCTTCGAGGCTGTCGTCGACCGAATTGAGATAGCACGAGATCGGCAGGCCGCGTCCGGTGCCGCCGTTCGAAAGCACCGGCGTTGCCGGCATGAACCACAGCCGCGAGATGTAGTCGTAGAGCCGCTGCGCATGGTCGGCATCGTCGGCATAGGCATCGGCGACACGGGCGAACAGGTCCTGATAGGTTTCGTTCGGCAGCAGGTAGCGATCGTCGAGCGTTTCCTTGCCGAAATCGGTCAGAAGTTCGTCGCGATCGGGATCGGTGGCAATCGCGAAGCGGCGGTCGCGAATTGCCTTTGAATCGTCCTCGTGCGCCTTTGCGGCAGCTTCGACCGCGCCTGCCAGCGCCTGCCCGCCCAGCGCTTCGGCTGTTCCGGCGACCAGCGCCTCTGATCCGGTATCGCTTCTCTCGGTCATGGCGATTGCTGGATTTTCGCTTTCCTCGGCTTCGGGCAGTTTGGCGGGTTTTACATCGTCGATATGGGTATTGTCGTCGCTAAATTCACCCCCGGCTCCAGCGCCGCGGTCGTCCCGGAAATCCATGCCAAACCCCCAAATTCCAATTCCGTTCGACGGGCGCGCTTCCCCAACCTCGGGCGCGCGCAAGGCTGCCCGGATATCTGGGTCAAACGCTATCGAAGCAACAGTGGCGAACCACCACTCCTAGTGGTCCGTCCCCCGTGATTCACCATCTGTTGTGGGTTTGAATCATTCCCGCCGGTCATTGTCAACGCCGCGTTAACCGGCGATTCAGGCGTGCCCGGCTCGAAAACCCGCCGCAAAGCCATGTCGGGACTCGATAATTTCCACATCAAAAAATTTCGCAGCCGGAATGGATTCAAAACGGCTGGAATTTTGGAGCTGCCGGGCGCGCGAATCGCACGCTCCTCTCCGGTCATCCAAGCACAGTGCTACTTCGGCGGGCCCGAACCGATGCCTTTGAGATATTCGACCCGCCCGGCGACGTAATCAGGATTGAGGAACAGGGCCGAATTAGCCATGCGCTCGACATGGCGCGCAGAGTCGCGGCCCACTTCCTCGCAAAGCTCGATGGCGATCTTGGCCGCGCCCATCTGCTCCGGGTTCTGTTGCGTCAGGTGACGGCAGAAATCCATCACTTCGGCTTCGAACACGTCCTCCGGCCAGACCTCGTGGACAAGCCCGATCTGCAGGGCACGCGCTGCGTCGATCGGCTTGTTCGCCATGATCATCCAGCGCGCCCAGTGCGCACCGCAATAGCGCGTCAGCCGCGAAACGCCGTTGGATGCCGGGAGCGATCCGAACTTGCCCTCGGGGAAGGCATAGGCGGCGTTTTCCGACGCCAGCCGGAAATCGCACGACAGCGATAATTCCAGACCGCCGCCCATGCACATCGCATGATGCGCGACGACGATCGGCTTTTCGATATGCTCCATCTCGTCGAGGATGTACTGCATGTTACGCTGGAGCCGGTGCATCTCGCGGATCGCGGTGGCGGTGTCGCCTCCGGCGTCGTTCTGCTGTGTTACCTTGTCGAACTGGTCGATCCCGGACGAGAAATAGCGACCGGTCGAATTGATCAGCATGACCTTGAGCTGCGGCTCGTCGCGCAGACGCAGCACCGCCGCACCCAGCCGTTCGAACAGGTCGGTGGTAAGCGCGTTCAGCTTGGCGGGGCGGTTCATCGTGCAAATGATGATGCCGTCTTCCTCACGGACCAGCAGGTGGGGTTCGTCAGACATTCGTGGTTCTCCCCTCAGCCGCGCGAGCGCGGCAGGCCAAGCGCGCGCTCGGCAATCATCGAACGGTGGATCTCGCTGGTGCCGGCCCAGATCGTGGTGGCATGCGAAAAGCGATAGGCCAGGTTGACCACGTAAGCCGCGCCTTCGCGCTTCGACAGCGACAGCGGCGCGGTCAGGTCGATCAGGTCGCTGCTGTCATAGAGATAGCGGTCGCTGGTCCACATCTTGGCCATCGGCCCGGCTGCGGGAAGGTTCTTGCCTTCGCGCGCGGACCACAGGGAGCGCAGGCCGAGCACTTCGCTCACCCAGGCATTGGCCCGGCATCGCGCGAGGCGCATCTGCGCCAGCGGATCGTCGATCAGCTTGCCCTCGCCAGTGTCGATCTCGCGGCACAGATCCTCGGCCGCGTGGATCATTTCCATCGCCTCGTCGGCAAATCCACCGCCTTGCTCCATTTCGAGCGCTACGCTCATCGCGCGTACGCCCTGATCGACCTCGCCGAGCCGATAGCTGTCGGGTATGCGCACGCCATCGTAGAAGGTGATGTTGGTGCGCTCGTCCTGGAAGGTATAAACCGGCTGGACGTCGAACCCTTCGGCATCCGTAGGAACCATGAACATCGTCAGGCCCTTGTGCTTGGGCACGTCGGGGTTGGTGCGCGTGAGCATCAGCACCCAATCCGTGATGTTGGCGCCGCTCGTGAACATCTTGGTGCCGTCGATGCGCCAGCCGTTACCTTCGGGCACAGCCTTGGTCTGGGCGGCGAACACGTCCGACCCGCTGCCGGGTTCCGAATAGCCGAGGCTGCAAATCGCCTCGCCCGCGCGGATCGGTTTCAGCGCCTTTTCCTTCAGCTCGTCGCTGCCATACCTGTCGATGATTGCCGCGACCATGGAGGTCGTTCCCTTGGCGTGAGCGGACCAGCCATATTTAGCCCAGACCTTGCCCGCCGCATGACTTGCATAGGGCGATGCCCCGCGTCCGCCCTTTTCGGGCGGCAGCTCGGGGAACAGCAATCCGGCCTTCGCCAACTTCTCGTGCACGACAGGATGGTGCCCGTCCCACGAGTGATGGGCATGGGCCTGCAGCTCCGGCGTCAGCGTTTCGGAGAAGAAAGCGTCGAGCTCGTCCGCCAGCGCCTTGGCCTCTTCGCCAAGGTCGAAATCGAAATCGACAATGCCGACATCGGGCAGCACCGCCTGTTCGCCCGCGTAGAGCCGCCGCCCGGCCGAGGCGAGCAGCCGCTGCGGATCGCCCAAAGTGAGCGGCAGCGCCTTGGCGGCGAGGTTGTAGAGATGGATATCGTACTCGGTGGTGAGGCCATAGCCGCCGAATATCCGCAAGCACTGGATTCCGGCTCGGGCGGCCACATCGGCATTGAACCACAGCGCCAGCGGAATCTTGTGGCCAACTTGGTCTCCAGCCGCGATCTCGTGAAGGATCTTCCAGACCAGCAGGTTGCCACCCTCGACAGCGCTGATGAACTCGGCAAGCGGGTGCGACATGGCCTGATAGGTTCCGATGGGGACGCCGAAGGCTTGTCGCTCGCAGGCATATTCCGCCGCGAGCATCACGGCCTGCCGCGCCACGCCGCTAAGCTGGGCCGCCGTGAGCAAGTGCCATTCCTCAAGCGCGGCGGCGAACGCATCAGTTGCGCTCTTGCCCGTGCCGAGGACGGTCTGCGTGGCCGCGCCAAGGTCCAGTTCGGCAAGGCCGTTGTCGGCGAGCGTCTCCTCGGTCTTGCGCTCACCCGGCGTAACCAGCACGACATCGTCGCCTCTGCGCGCCACCACGAGGTCAGCGCTGGCCCCGCCCGCAACCCATTGCACCGGCCGCGAGGCCAGATCGTGATGCGCGAGAGTTGCGACCTTCGCGCCTGAGGCCACTTCATCCAGGTCACCGCCCAGCTGGCCGGTCACGCGCGCAGCGACGATCGCTTCGGCGACCGGACCCGATGCCAGAGTGCGGCCCGCTTCCTCGCAGACCAGTGCGGCGTCGAGACTGCCAAGGCCCAGACCGCCCGCTTGCTCGGGCACACGCATGGCAAAAGTGCCCAATTCGGCCAGCCCCTCCCACAGGTCACGATCGAAGCCGCCTGCCGCCTTGGCCTTGCGCACCCGCTCCATGCTCGAATGCTCGTCGAGAAAGCGCGCGAAAGTATCGCGCAGCATCTGCTGGTCGTCCTTGAGCGATAGATCCATGGTGGTTTTCGTCCTTTCCCGGTCTTGCGGCCATGCCGCGTCTGCTTGCGCAGCCTTCGCATTGCCATATGCTTGCTCTTCGCCAACGCAAGAGGAGTCCTCCATGATAAACATCATCGGCGCGATACTGAGCGGCCTGATCGTCGGCGTGCTGGCGCGCTGGTTCTACCCGGGTGCAGTCGACATGGGCTGGATCTCAACGATCCTGCTCGGCATCGGCGGCTCGCTGCTTGCAGGGCTGATCACGTCGCGTGGAGCCCGCGAGTTCAACCGCGCCGGATGCCTCGCGTCGCTGCTCGGCGCGATGGCGCTCATATTCCTTGGTCGGCTTGCCGGAATCGGCTGATGCTGAGCACGCGAGATGCCCTGCGCCGCACATTCAGTCCGCCAATTGTGACGCGATCGCTGATGGTGGCCGTGGTGGTCGGCACCGCGCTCAACCTCATCAACCAGGGCCCGGAACTGTGGCGCGGGGAGCCGCTGGTCGTGTGGAAACTGGTGATGACCTTCTGCGTGCCGTTCCTCGTCGCCAGCTATGGCGCCCTATCGGCCCTGCGATCAGGCTGAGCCCCGCGTTAACGGTGAAGAGGCGCTGTTCCAGTCCCCATGGTGAGAGGGGAACGCGGCAATGGCAGGAGCTTTGGCAGGAAAGGTCGCGCTGGTAACCGGCGCATCCTCGGGCATCGGACAAGGCATTGCCCTGGCGCTCGCCGGAGCGGGCGCGAACGTGGCGCTGGCGGCGCGGCGGGTCGATCGGCTTGAGGCTCTGGCCGAGAAGATCGAGGCGGAAGGCGGCAAGGCGCTTGCGCTGCCCGGCGACATGACCGTGGAAGCAGAAGCTGCGCAAGCCGTTGCCGACACGGTGGCACGGCTCGGCAAGATCGACATTCTCATCAACTCAGCGGGCGTCATTCAGGCGGGTGGCATCGAAAACGCCGATCTCGACGAATACCGCCGCGTGTTCGACATCAACCTGTTCGCCACGCTCTATTGCTGTCAGGCGGCGGTGCCGCACATGCTGGCCCAGGGCGAGGGTGACGTAATCAACATCAGCTCGCTTGCCGCGCGGAAGGGCGGCCGTGCGACCAATGCCTACGCCGCGAGCAAGAGCGCGCTCAACGCCTTGACCGATGCGATGCGCCAGGAACTGGGTGAGCGGAACATCCGCGTCTCGATCCTGATGCCGGGCGCGACGCGTAGCGAGGTCGCCGAGGGCATTTCCAATCCCGCCTTCCGCGAGGCGATCCGCGCCCATGTCGGCAAGGAGGAAGCGATGCAGCCCGAGGAAGTCGCCGCAGCCGTGGTGTTCATGCTCAGCTTGCCGCGGCGCACGAACATCTCGGAAATTTCCATGCGCCCGACGATCGATGTGATGGGCTAATTCGGCGGGGAGGGACGGAAATGGCAGGCAGGCTTCAGGACAAGGTCGCAGTCATCACCGGCGCCGGATCGGGCATGGGCAAGGCCATGGCCGAACTGTTTGCGGCGGAAGGCGCAAAGCTGGTGCTTGGCGATGTCAGTGGCGAGCAGGACGCGGTCACCGAGGCCATCGGAGAGGCCGCCTTGGCAGTGCACTGCGACGTCTCGAACGAAGACCAGATCAAGGCGTTGATCGCCACGGCGACCGAGCGCTTCGGGCGGCTCGACGTGCTGTGCAACAACGCCGGGTTCGGCGGCGGTACCGCACCTCTGCACGAACAGAGCGCCGAACACTGGGACCGGGTCCACGCCACCAATATCAGGGGCGTGTTCCTTGGCATGAAATACGGGATCGCGGCCATGCTGGAAGGCGGCGGCGGCGTGGTGGTCAACACCGGCTCGGCCTCTGCCGTGGTCGGCTGGAAGCACCATGGCGTCTATGCCAGCGCCAAGGCCGGCGTGCATCACATGACCAAGGTGGCCGCGCTCGATTATTCGGACCGCAATATCCGGGTCAACGCGATCGCGCCGGGCACGATGTGGACCGGACTGGTCCCCGCCTCGAAAGACCACGACGAACCGCCCGAGGGCTACCCGGTGCTGGCGGGGATTCCGATGGGCCGCTGGGGCAACGCCATGGATGTCGCCAAGGCCGCGCTGTTCCTCGCCAGCGACGACGCGGCCTATATCACCGGCGTCGTGCTGCCGGTCGACGGTGGCTATTCGATCGGCTTTTCGGGCATGGGCGCGGAACGGCCGGGAGTGATCGGCTAGGGTTCCAGCGCAGCCGATGGGATGGGCTCAACCATAGGCAAGGCAGCACGCTCGCGCCGGGGCCGCATACCAATTGCGACAAAATTGGTCTTGTCCTGCTCGCTGCTCGGCCAATAGAACCCGTCCTTGCGGCAGTTGCACGCCGCGGAGTGCCGCAACATTCCAACAAGGATACGGCAAGGCTGATCTTCGATTACGGCGGTTGGCCCAAGAGGATGGAGCGTGAGGGCGTTGGAAGATGGAAAGGGACCGGATTCGGTCGGGAGCTCACGCGCTGGCATAAATCCTCGGGGTGACGAGCACCTGTCGTTCGCCGCCCTGCTGGCTTACGGACTACCCACCACAGGGGCATCATTCATTGCCTTCCTGCTGATTCTCTACATTTTCAAGTATGCGACGGACGTCCTGCTGATAGCGCCGGCGGTCATGGGATTCCTCTTCGCGCTCGCGCGAATTTGGGACGCCATTTCGGACCTGCTGGTTGGCTACCTGTCGGACCGGACCAAGACGCGGTTTGGCCGTAGACGGCCCTGGCTGTTCGCGTCTGTCCTCCCGTTCGCGCTGGTCCCGGTCTTGTTGTGGAGTCCCCCCGCCTTCCTTGAAGGTTTCTGGCTCATCGTCTGGATCGCCATAGCCCTGCTCGCCTACGAAACGGTGCTCACCATCTTCTTCGTGCCGCATCTCGCATTGGGCGGCGAACTGAGCATGGACCCGCACGAGCGAACGAGGGTGTTTGCCTTTCGCCAGGTTCCGTGGAGCCTGGGCTTCTTTGCCTGCGTAGGCGCGGTCTACTTGCTGCAAACCGCCGAGGACGAACGCGCCATGGCTTTCCTTGTCTCGGGGGTGGGCGGGCTTGTCGCGGCGGCGCTCATCTTCTTCGCGACATTGCGGCTGAGGGAGCACGCTTCGCATATCGGCAAAGGTGCAAGTTCACCCATAAAGGCATTCACCGACGTGATGCAGAACCCGCCGGCCCGGATGTTGCTTGTCGTCTATCTGATCGAGTTTCTCGGCATGGCCACGCTCGGCATCGTGGCGCCCTATTTCCTGCAATATGTGATCAAGGCGGAAACAGCCTATTCCCTGATGTTGCTGTTCAACTTCGTGCCCTCGATTTTGATGATCCCGGTCGCCGTGTTGCTCGCCCGGCGATTCGGTAAGAAGCCGGTGTGGGGCGCGTCGATGGTCATCGCCGGCGTATCCTACGGCGCGAATTTCTTCGCGGGCGAAGGCGATCTCGCATGGGTCCTGTTCTGGGTGATGGGCACGGGCATTGCCCTGGGTGTCAGCCAGGTCCTTGGTCCTTCGCTCCAAGCCGATATCGTCGACTACGACGAGCATCGGACGGGCGAGCGCAAGGAGGGTGCCTATTTCGCGCTGTGGAACTTCGTTCGCAAGGCAGCGAACGGGATTACCGGCGCGCTGACCGGGCTGGCGCTGCAATACTCCGGTTTCACACCCAATGTGGAGCAGAGCGAGGACGCCATTTTTGCAATTCGCTTTCTTTATGCGGGCGTGCCGGCGATCGCCATGGCCATAGGGGCGTTCCTGTTCTTCACCCGCTTCAATTTCGACGCGTCGGACCATGAGCGCATTCGCGCCGAGATCGATCGACGCGCTGGAGAAGAGCGCGGCCAACCGACCTGAAGGGTGCGCAAAACCGGCCCCTGCCAGCCCTACCGTGGCACCAGCACCGTGTCCTTCGCCACCAGCAGCGTATCGGGATAGTCGAGCGTGTAGTGCAAGCCCCGGCTTTCGTGCCGTTTAAGAGCGCTGCGCACGATCAGCTCGGCGGTGGCAAGCAGGTTCCTCAGTTCGATCAGATCGGTGCCGACGCGGAAGTGCGCGTAATATTCGTCGACCTCGTCGGTTAGCAGCTTGATCCGGTGCTTGGCGCGCTCGAGCCGCTTGGTGGTGCGCACGATGCCGACATAGTTCCACATGAAGCGGCGGATCTCGGTCCAGTTCTGCTTGATGACGACTTCCTCGTCGGAGTCGGTGACGCGGCTTGAATCCCAGGCACGCACATGCGGCGGAGCCTCGAACTCCTCCCAGCTGGCAAGGATGTCCGCTGCCGCCGCTTCCCCGAACACGAAGCATTCGAGCAGCGAATTGGATGCCAGCCGGTTCGCCCCGTGCAGCCCGCTCTCGCTGCATTCGCCCGCCGCATAGAGGCCGGGCAAGTCGGTGCGCCCGGCAAGATCGATCATCACGCCGCCACAGGTGTAATGCTGCGCGGGCACCACCGGGATCGGCTCCCTGGTCATGTCGATGCCGAGCGAAAGCAGCTTCTCGTTGATGGTCGGGAAATGCGTCCGCACAAAATCGGCGGGCTGGTGGCTGATATCGAGATGGACATAGTCGAGGCCGAAGCGCTTGATCTGGTCGTCGATGGCGCGGGCGACGACATCGCGCGGGGCAAGCTCAAGCCGCTCGTCGTATTTGGCCATGAAACGCTCGCCGGTTTCAGGATGCTTGAGGTGCCCGCCCTCGCCACGCACCGCCTCGGTGATGAGGAAGTTCTTGACCTCGAGATTATAGAGGCAGGTCGGGTGGAACTGCATCATTTCCATGTTGGCGACTCGCGCACCCGCGCGCCAGGCCATGGCGATGCCGTCTCCGGTCGCGCCGCGCGGAGCGGTGCTGAACTGATAGACGCGACCCGCGCCGCCGGTCGCAAGAACGGTCGCGCGCGCGACATGCGCCTCCACCTGCCCGGTCGCCTCGTCGAGCGCATAGACGCCCCAGATCCGCCCGGAGCCGGAATACTTCTCCTCGTGCCTGCCGGTGATGAGGTCGATCGCGGCGCGGCCCGGCAGCAGCGTGATGTTGGGATTGGCCTGTGCCGCCTCGAGCAATGCCGACTGCACCGCCCAGCCGGTCGCGTCGTTGACGTGGACAATCCGGCGGTGCGAATGCCCGCCCTCACGCGTCAGGTGCAGCGCGCCTTCCTCGGTGTTGAACGGCACACCGAGCTCGACCAGCCGGTTGATCGCATGCGGCGCGCGCTCGATCACATATTCGACCGTTTCCTGCCGGTTGAGACCCGCGCCGGCGACCATGGTGTCGCGAATGTGCTCCGCGAAAGTGTCCCCGGCATCGAGCACGGCGGCGATTCCGCCTTGCGCCCAGGCGGTGGAGCCGCCGGTGAGCGAGCCCTTGGCGAGGACCAGCACGCGCAGTTTCTCGGCAAGCGCCAGCGCCGCGGTCAGACCAGCCGCTCCTGAACCGATGACGATGACGTCGTGCTGTGCGGATTCCTCGCCCATGACACTTTCATGGCGGGCAAGTCACGCTCCCGCAAGCATTTGCGCGTGTGTGCGAGCAGCGCGGACTAGCGGCCCTGCGTCGTCAGGCTGACGAATACGTCTTCCAGGTCCGGCTCGCGCGTGGTCACGTCCTCGATCGCATAGCCATGCTGCTGAACCGCGGCGAGTACCTGACCTGCGCTCAACCGGTCGCGGTCATAGGTGATCTCCAGTGTACGCGAATCGACCACCTGAGCCTTGAGGAAAGCTTCCTCCATCACCGGCCCGGCCAGGTCCTTGTCGAGAGTCACACGCACGATCTTCTCCCGCGCCATTTCGACCAGCTCGCGCGTGGTCTTGTTGGCGATCAGCTGGCCGTGGTTGATGATGGCGATCCGCTCGCAGAGTTCCTCGGCTTCTTCGAGATAATGCGTGGTCAGCACCACGGTGACGCCGCGTGCGTTCATCTCGCGCACCAGCTCCCAAAGCTGGCGGCGCAGTTCGACATCGACCCCGGCAGTCGGCTCGTCGAGCACGAGAACCGGCGGCGCATGGACCAGCGCCTTTGCGATCAACAGACGACGGCGCATGCCGCCCGAAAGCGTGCGCGCATAGGCCTTGGCCTTGTCCTCGAGGTGGACCGCGCGCAGCAGGTCCATCGAGCGGCGCAGTTCCTTTCTTACGCCGTAGAGCCCGGCCTGGTTCTCGAGCACTTCAAAGGGTGTGAAAAACGGATCGAACACCACCTCCTGTGGCACGATGCCGATCGACCGCTTGGCGTTGCGCATATCGTGGTCGATGTCGAAACCCCAGATCGAGACGTGGCCCGAGGTCTTCTTGACCATGCCCGCAAGCACGTTGATGAGCGTCGACTTGCCCGCGCCGTTGGGTCCGAGCAGGCCGAAGACACCGCCTTCGGGCACGTCGAAGCTGACGCCGCCTAGCGCAAGCTTGCCTTCCCCGTTTCCAGCCGGGGCATAGCGTTTGACGAGATCGCGGATGGCAATGGCGGGCTGGTCGGACATTGTGCGCCCCTGTGGGCCACTATTGCGGCGCGGTAAAGACCTCGCGCCGGGATCGGGCCTCTATCGTCGGGGTCGATAGCGAATGTCGGCGCGTCCGGTAGCGCGCACCGGCATGTAGAGGCCCTGCCCGTAGGCCGTGATCTCGCCAGTCTCGAATTTCTCGATCCGGGTGCGGATCAGCAAGGGGCCTTCGCGCTTCTCGGCAAGGGCAAGGCGAATCTTGCCTTCCAGCTCTTCAAGGTCGTTCGTGAAATTCTGCGCCAGCGCATCGGCGATTATTTCGGAGAACGAGAATTGCTCGGCCACCTTGACCAGCAGGGTGCCACCGAAGGTATCGGTCTTGCCGCGAACGAGGACATTGGCGAATTTCACATGGGCAGATCCGGCCTCGGTCACTGGCGTCGCCGTGAGCCAGACCTTGCCGCTGGTCACCTCGTCGGGGTCCGAGACCTGCTGCGCTGACAGATCGATGCCGACGGCCAGGCGTCCGCCTTCGGTCGCATAGACCTCGACCGCCGAAAAGTCGGCCGTGACTTCGCCAAGCGCGGGCAATGTGAAAGGTTTGGCCTGGCGCTTTTGCAGGGCTCTCAGGATCACCGGTTCGAGCTGGTCATAATTCGCGATCACAGGCAGGAAGAAATCGAGGCCGCTGTCGCGAATGTTTTTCCCCGGCATTGGCAGCGGGCCGGGCTCCGGTGGCTCCGGCTTCTCCCCCACGAACGTCTCGGTCTTCGCTTCAAGACCGAGGTTGAGCGTGATCGTGTCGCGGCGGAACGAATAGCCGCCGTAGTGCACCTTGAGTGGGGTAAGCCGCATCCAGACCGGCGGGTTTTTCTCGTTGAGCGAAAGCACGGTGAAGCCCGAACGCCACAGGTCGGCCACCTGCGGGCGCAACTGCAATTTCTTCAGTTCGCGCGGAAGCTCGCGCTCAAGCCGGCGCACGATCGGCTGAAGGGCCTTGTCGGCCTGTTTGGTGAACGCGATGCGCTGGCCAAGAAAATCGATGCCGGGTTCGCGCGTCCAGTTGGAGCGCAACCTGACTTTCGCCTGCGGCGACCAGTCAGAAGCGAGGTCGAGCCGGATGCGCGCCTGCGCCATGGCCGAA
>Ga0181594_10002334_pt1 | contig 17464 bp, 3 predicted proteins | sample 071ome_18_FD_145603 | JGI IMG/M metagenome (GOLD analysis project Ga0181594, IMG submission 145603) | Coastal salt marsh microbial communities from the Groves Creek Marsh, Skidaway Island, Georgia - 071413BT metaG (spades assembly) | ecosystem: Environmental > Aquatic > Marine > Intertidal zone... | reverse complement strand
CAGACGGGTGTGCCTTACGACGGCACAAACAAGTTGGCGCGACGGCTCTCCCCCTTCACCCTTCGGCTCATCGTCCCAGAGGTGTTGGTGGAGTCGATGGGGTCATCGGCCCCTGATGTGAACCTCATTGGCAGGGCCACCACGGAGGCCAACGACTACTCGGATCAAGCGAACCAGATCCGATCGGCCATTGGCATCCCACAGGTGACGGGGGACAGCGGGGCGTCCAACCTGAGCAGCCTCCGGTCCACGCTATCGGCGGGGCAAGCACTCCTGACCACGAACGGGACCACGAATAGAGCAGTGCTCACTGACCTCGTGACGGTCGCGGACATTCAGTACCAAGTGGAGAAGATGTTGAATGTCCCTCCTCTGACGCTGTTCGTGAACCCCAACAGCCTGTCCATCAGCCACTCCACGGTCCAGCAGTACACCAACCGCTCACGGCACGGGTACATCTTTGAGCGGTGGGGCGAGGGTCAGGTCACGCTGTCGATCTCGGGTTCGACCGGAGCGTTTGCTGCCGGAAACCCCACGGCCACAGCGAACGCCAACCGGGCCACGACCTCTGGTCTGGGGTCATTCTCCAACACGGAGAATGATGTGCCCACTGGTGTTCAGTTTGCCAGCAAGCGGGACTCGGCAGCCTTCCAGCAGTTGATGTCGCTGCTCCACATCTATCGCAGCAACGGCTACATCTACGACACAGTAGGTGGTAGCGAGGCTCACCTGATGATCGGGTCGGTTGCTATCGACTACGATCAGATGACCTACATCGGCCACATCGACTCGTTTGAGTATTCGTACCAAGAAGCGATGCCCCATCGGATCGAGTGGTCGATGGAGTTCGTTGTCACCCGCATGTATGACCACGCGGAGGAACCTGTAGTTGTGGCTCCGCAGAGCACTCCCACGCCGGGTCCGGGTGGCTTGTCCGACGCGGAGTTGGCGAGGTCGATCGCAAGTACCCCGACGCGGAACAGCATCGGGACAGGCGATCCGAGTTGGATCTCCGTATCTGGCACAGAGCAGTTCCAGCCGGGGGAGGGGCAGACCCCTCTCGATGTGGTCGGGGCCTATTTCACGCCCACCGGGCTTCTTGGGTAGAGGTGGTGCATGGCTATCGGTGACCGTCCATATGTCGGGTCGTGGGAAATCGGCAAGCAAACCATCGTGAAGCATACGCCAGATGCGCGTGTGCTGATCAATGGACAGGCTGAGTTCGCAATCTGCGCGACCTGCAATAAGAAAACGGACTTCAACAAGTACATCACCTCCGTCTCATGTGACCCCAGCACCGACCCGATCTCAGGTGCAAGCGTCTCTCTGTCCATCCCACGGCACGCGACAGATGTGTTCAGCCATGACGGCAACTATGTTCTGGAGCCGGGGCTGGAGGTCGTGATCCAGATGCGCGGCTACTTCCCGGTCAAGGGCTACGCCGCCAAGGGGCAAGATTCTTCGGAGAGCAGTGCAGACGACACCCCTGTCTACCCCTACTACCAAGTGTTCCGGGGTGTGGTGACCGAGGTGAGCCACGAGTTCAGCGGGGGGTTCTACAACGCTTCGTTGTCGTGCCAGAACATCCTCCACTTCTGGCAGTATCTATACCTGAGCACCAACGGCTCTGTGTTTGGCAAGAAGCCTCCGAACTCGGGGATTCAGGTAGACTTGACCGGTCACCGGTTCACCGGCATGAGCCCCTACGGAATCATCTACACGCTGATGCGGGTCGGCTTCGGTGCAGCCTTCGGGGTCAACTGGACGATCTCGCAGACCACGAACATCAGCGCGGTGGATGAGGATACCGGAGAGTCCCTGTTCAAGCACTCCGCGCAGTGGTGGATGAAGCGGTGGGAGGACTCGTCCATGCGGCTCCGCATGTACGGGTTCGATGGAACCCTGTTCAACGCTTTTGAGCAGGCGTACCTCGGTCTTTTCGACACGAAATCGAGAAAGAATGCGGGACTGGTCAACAAGTTCACGATCCGCAACACGAAAGACCTCAATCCCCAACAGTTGACCAAGGAGGTCGGCAACGCCGCCCGAGAGGTCGGGTACGCGGGGACAGAGGGAACCGCAGCCATCATGGACAAGAAGGGCTACCGGCTGGATGCAGCCAAGATGCAGGCGTACACGCTGGACCTTGGCCGCATCGGCTCGGTGAACTTCTTTGAGTCCGAATACATGAGCAAACTGGAGATTGCCAACGCGGTCAAAGAGATCACGGGGTTTGAGTTCTACCAAGATGTCGATGGGGACATCGTATTCAAGCCCCCGTACTACAACCTCGACACTTCGTCCGACCCCGTGTACCGAATCGAAGACCGGGACTTGATCTCGATCTCCGAGTCGGAGTCGGAACCCGAAGCCACCTATGTCAAGGGGAGCGGGTCTACATTTGCCAACTTCACAGGCATCCTGTCGGGCGAGTTCGGAACGCGAGGCGCAAACCATGTGGACTGGCGGCTGGTGGCGAAGTTCGGCTGGAAAGAGACCTCCTTTGAGTCCAACTACTACTCGTCATCGACCCAGATGTATGTCGGTGCGATCATGCGGCTGGACACCGCGAACATGGAGATGCGTTCCGCCTCCATCACCATCCCACTCCGACCGGAAATGCGACCCGGCTACCCGGTGTATGTCGAGCACCTTGACTGCTACTTCTATGTCAAGTCGATGTCCCACTCGTTCTCTCCGGGCGGGTCGTGTCAGACGACGCTGACCTGCGCGGCGAAGCGGGCGAAGTGGCTTCCGCCCGGTCTCCCCAACCGGGCGGAAGGGGGGAGCCCTCTCCCGCGTCTGGATCAAGTGCGGTTGTCCCAGCCGGGCGACTACCCTCCGATGCCTCTGTACGCTTTCTCTGAGGACATGGCAGGCAACACGGAGGGCGGCAGCGGACCTCCGCGAATCATTGGATACCCCAATGTGGTGCTTGCCCTTGATCCTGACAAGATCAACCCCCGGACCATTCCGGGGATGCCCACACTGACAGACAAATCGCTGTTCGATGTGGCGCTTGCCGTTGGTGCCTTGCGGCGGAATCCCGACGACCCCGACAACTCGTACCTGCTCGCTTCTACCGACGATCCATCTCAGAGCGAGGTCATCCAGAAGTCAGCCTTGCTGACCGCATACACCTCTGTTGCAGAGGCTTTGAGGAACACCGGAAGCACAGACATCACCGCAGCCATTGAGTCCGAGGTGGCCGATGAGCGGCTTGGTCAGGTGCTCAATGTGGTATTCCAGTCCGATTTCTCGGCCATCGAGGATGCCGACAACCTGTCTCGGTACATGGCCCTTCAGCGCAACCTCAAGAATGTGTTTGGGGCGAGCAAAGAGGCGGGCGAGTACCGCTACTATTCATCTTCGGCACCCGACGAGATCGACCAATCTCCCTCTGAGTTCCTGTATGACCAAGAGACGGACTCAGTGACGAGGACGGTCCCCGGACCTGCTGATGCCAGCATCTCGCCCAACGAAATCACGCTGCTACGGCAGCGGGGTGACCGCATCGCGGTGGAGTCGGGACGACCGACTCGTGGGTTCCGTGTCTACGGGCTGTCTCCTGATTCAGACGGGAACCCGTATGTGGATGTGACCACGAGAGACATCCGGTTCATCAACTTCTCCCGTCATGTCACCCGAGTCAGAATCAAAGTGTCCGAGAAGGCCGACACAGACCTTGGGCGTCTGCCTCTCGACATCAAGGGGATGAAGAGGGCCTTCACATCGGAACTGATCACATATGCCACAGCCAAGATGGCCGAGAGCGACCCAAATACCATCAAGGTGGACGAACTGTTTGGGTCTGGGGATGCGTTCACCACTGGTGCCTACCTGAAACTCTACACGGCGCTCAATACCTACATGACCAGCCTCGGAATCACTTCCGAGAAGGTGAGCGGGCTTGCCACCTTCACAGAATCGTTCAAGGCATACACCTACACGGTGACTGAGGGGGGGTCGGATGCTGTCGTAGAGTCAGACGCCGATGGCGTGGAAACAGTGCTGGAGGAGGCGGTGCCTCCGACCCAGAGGACGGTGCCTCGGACCAAAACGGGCACCATCAAGGAAGTCACGGGGTACTCAAAGGATCGGGGCATTGGAAAACTTGCAGCCAAGATCGGCAACACCCTCGGTGCGGCTTTGGGCGTCGTGCAAAGTGTTCTGATGAACACTACCTCGCGAGAGGTAGGCTTTGACCTTTCGGCTGCGTTGGCGGCCCGCACCGCGTTCCTCAAGTCATTCACGGGCTATGAGGAGACAGGCGGGGGTGAGGTCAAGGTTGTCACGGCGCAGTACAAGGAGACTCCGCACCACACGGTGGTGCTCCCTGTGAGCGACAACCGGGGCTATGAGGTCTACGGCACCATGGCCTACGGGCGTGGATTGAACATCGCCTCGTATGCCACTCTGCTCGCCACCGAGGGCTCCCCAACAGTGGCATCTTCGATGCTGGCGGTAGAGACCTTCTTTGCGAGCCTCGCCCGCAACGGGGCTGATGTCCCCGCCGCTCTGATGGCGTTGGATGAGGAGACGAAGGCGGAACTGGCGACGGCTCTGGGCACCGACACCAACAATCTCCAAGAAACCATCAGGGCAATCACCTCAGATGACTCGGATCGGGTCTTCATCCGAAACACGCCGGTAACCTCACGGAGCCGGGGGATGTCGAGCACCGAGGCAGCGGTCATCGCAGGTCTGGCCGATCTGAGCGGAGACGGCAACACAGTCTGTTTGTGCAAGGGTGTGGAAGCGACCCACTTCCTGCAAGCCTTCACGGGCGACTTCGTTGAACTCACCGGAGACGAGGCAGTCAACGACTTCCTGACCACCGAAGCCATTGTGTCCGGCGAGGCGTACAAGGTGACCAAACAAGCACTCGCGGGTCAGGTGCTCGACACCCGCTTCCGCAACGAGTTGGAGCGTGTTGGAAAGAACGCTCTGGGCAACACGATCAGTCTCGGCCAAACAGCGGCGGACGCGGCGGGGTCCGCGTTTGGTGGCGTGGCGGGTGCTTTTGACGCCCTTCTGTCTCCGACAGCCGTGCAGGCAGACCTCACTGATGGGGAGGGGTGACCATGATGAAGGGAAAAGTCACAGAGGGTGACATCAAGCGCGAGGTCGGGGCCAGCAACCTTGAGGTATCGAACCTCCGTGGTGGCCGGAACTTCCCGATCAGGTACGGCAAGATCACTCGTGTGGATGCCAAGCGCATGGTGGTCGATCTCGTCCTCATCAGCCAGACGAATGTGGACTTCACCAATGTCCCCATCACATTCCCCGGAGCGGGAGCACGCCATTTCTTCGGTGCGATGCCAGAGGTGGGAGACTTGTGCCTCGTAGGACAACAGCCTGCGGAGTCTGGGCGGTCGAAGCGTCCGGTGATCCTTGGTTGGTATGTTCCCAGCACACAGGCTGGCTATGACTGGCTCAATGTCCGATCCCATGCCCCGGATGAACTCGACCTGACCCCGAAGCAGAAGCAGGCGTTGGACGGCATCGCCTTTGAGAGGCGTCACAAGTTGAGGCAGATGGAGCCGGGCAATGTGGTGGCGTCGTCCTCACAGGGGGCGGACCTGCTGCTCACGGAGTCCGCCACACTGACCAACCGTCGAGGCAACGAGGTCATCCTTCGGGATCAGGATCAAGCCCTTGTGGTCAGGAGCCTCCAGCAGTTCCATGCGGGTGCCGGGTTCCGCACCTACAGCGGAATGGTACAGCGGGATGCGAACCTGCTCCCGACACAGGTGGTCAAGGACTCGGTTGACTGGACCTCTGACCGTCAGGTGAATGGAGAAGGTGCTCCGCTCGATGTGTCGGAACTCGATGAGAACGACGATGCAGGCAGTCCGCAGTACCCTTCGGTGTTCTCCGGGCTGATCACAACAGAGGCGACAGACCCCACTGAGGTGCTTCGCCGGGGTCTGTTCCTCGACCTCGACGGCAACTTCCTTGTAGACCCTTCCAACGACGGAGCATCCGTCTACGGCGGAAAGAAGGTCATCCGGGTCGCCGCTGACCTGAGCGGCAACGCTACCGCACGACCGGGGGTGGAGACTTTCTCCGAATACCGGGTCGAGGTGTCCCACACGAGCACGGGCGTGCTGCCCGTCACGGAACAGACAGACGGCATCGACATCGACCGCCTGCTGACGACACCCCCCTCCACCGACGACGAGGCAACAGGAGGCAACCAGTCAGGCACGACGGATGCGACCCTTCTCTCCCCCAACAGCCCGATGATCGAGTTTGTGCTCGGCACGGCGGTCGGCAACAACTACGCCTTCAAGCCCGAAGAATACGGGCTCCCTCTCGTGGCGAAGGTGACCACGGAGAGCGGTGAGCAGCAGACGGTGATCCGGGCCTACGACCCGGAGTCCGACACGATTCAGGACCAGATCGCGTTCCTGATTCGGTCGCGTGACCCGGAAGACACGACCAAAGAGAGTTTTCTGGCTCTCACCAAGGGGGGTGCATGGCTGACCTCGCTTCAGGGTCAGGGGTCCAAGGTTACGCAGGAGAATCTTCGGACGGGCAAGGTGTCGTTCTACGGAACGGATGCGGACGGACATAGCCGTATTCTGAATGCGTCCGGGGCTGTGTCCATCAAGTCCTTGACAGGCCGACCAACCGACAATGTGGGAGTCGAGATCAAGTCGGACAAAGGTGCCGTCTCCATCTACGGTGGTGGCCCCAACTCCGAGGGTGCAGCAGACGGGTCGCAGAACCCGAACAGCCCGTCGAACAGCAAGATGGCGCTCAAACTGGAGAGTGCCAACGGAGCGCAACTCCAAGCCGCAGAGCAGATCAAGGTCGCAGCCCCCGAGATCAACCTCACCGAAAACAAGACCACCAATGTCTCCGCGTCAAGTGCGTTCAATGTGAACGCCGGGGATACGATTTCCTTGTCGAGCAAGACTCTCGGTATGACCATCAACGGGGCTGCTGAGTATGTCTTCGGCGGACCTCTGGATGGTCTGGCGACCAACGGGGCTACCCGAAACACATCGTTCACAGGCACTCCTCTGACAGGGGCTCTGGGCGGGTCCGTAGACGACTACAAGGTGACATTCGGCGGGCGTAGTGAGTTGTTTCGGGTCGGGCGTGATGTGCAGGTGATCAATGTTGGGATGGTGGATCTACGCACAATGGGTCCGGCCACACCAGCCTTCACTCCCGGTGCGGGGCTGTCCTTTGTGACCGGCTTCCCGTTCATCGACAACGGGTTTAGTGCGAGTCCAGTCACGGGAACCACTGTCGCATCGAAGATCGGAGCGACCTCCGTGAGATCCGCTGGAGGGCCTGTTTCGATCACAGGAACCACGGGAACATTCATCACATCCATCGCCAAGACCCAGATTTCCGCTCCCTATGTCAATGTCATCGCCCCCCTGAGTCCGTTCGGTGGTGTGCTCACCGATGGGTGTCTGGACTCTCTGACCGGTCGCCCGTTCCTGCTCTCGGGCAGCATTGGGGCACCGACATTCCGAGTGGGGCCGTAGGGTGGCGGTCACCCCTCCGACGCTCGCTGCGGCGATCATGGTGGCTGCTCCCGCGTTGAAGGGACCGGCATGGTTCCAGTTGTGTACGGGCATCGCGACGGGGGTTGTCGTGTGGGCGGTGATCCCGTCCAATGTGGTGCTCGTGGGGTCAGTCAACGGGACGCTGGGAGGCGGTGCCGTCACAGGCAAGTTCGTGTTGCCCCCTGTGCCTGCTCCTGTATTGGCGAGCGTCACCGGGGCGGGTCTGGTGGGTGTCTCGGCTCCTCAGATTGCCACAGCGGTCGGGCTGGGCATCGGCAACGCCTACTCGGCAACCGGGCAATACATTGGCACCTCGACGGGAGCCATCGGAGCAGACATCAGCAAGGTCGTGTTCGCCAACCCGGCTACACTGACCCCGCTTCTGGTGTCCTCTCTGGCTGCACAGGGTGTCGTTGGTCCCGCCGCCGCGCAGTTGTGTGCGGGTTTGGCTCCCGGTATTGCGTCTATGTTTCTCACAGGGTTCGGGACTGGTGTTGCTGCGGGGCCTACAGGCCCGTCACCGGGTACTGGTGTGAGCAAGTCCAGCGTGCTTTGAAGGTGACCCAGTGAGTTTCGATCTCGACGGCTATGTCCTCCGACCCGCCCGTGCAGCCACGGGCAACGCCTCCAAGACGGACGAAGCCACGACCGGGGTAGACCGGGATCACATCTACCCGGATCAGTCGGGGTTCACTCCCTACCTCGCCCGTCCCACCGAGGGTCCAGTTGAGCCATATGCCGATATGTACCGGGCTGCGGTGCTGCTCCAGCCTGAGTCTCGTGCGGCGACACAGGAATACTGCTTCTTCGCGGCCACCACGGGCTCCCTGAGCACTATCGAGGCTGCTACCTCCACGGTGCTTGGTGGTCGTGACTCCGTGCAGGTGATTTCTGGCACGCTCCCCGTGGATGGGGGCTCCTACAACGACGGCACGATCTCGTTCTACCTGCGAGACGAGGGTGCCAAGGACATCAGCACGAAGACCGCCACCAGCGGGAGTGTGGTCATCAAGCCCGGCAACGGGAGCGTGACTCTCTGCTCCGTGACCTCGTTCGATGCCCTGACTGGGCGGGTTGAGATCGACGGGTCGTCCATCGGTGGTGGGTACTCCGAGGAGCGTGGCGACACCATCGTGGGTGCCTACTACATTCTCGCTGGTGTCACCTTCTGGTGGACACGGAACGACGCGGCAGACGGGGTGACCCGGTTCGGCTGGGATGGGAAGTTGCAGAAGTGGCTTCCGTTGAAGGGCACCCCGGCACGGTCGCTGGGCATGGTGGATCCAGATGACGAGTACGCCTTGGAGCCTGCACCGACACGGTTCCAGATTGGCGATGTGCTCCCCTTCGATGCCGCGAAGTCGGGGGCGGGTGACTACGACTACTACGCGCTGGTGCGTGTGGGTCTGTACTACGACAAGGACTCCGCACCGCTGGAGATCCGGGTGGTGTCCGACGACACCGCCGACAACGGCTGGGACGGCGGCACAGGTGACGCCATTGTGGGTGTAGACAGCGGAGTGCTGGTTCTGAGCCCTGACTTCATCGAGGCCAACGCGGGTCGGGAACTCTGGTACAACGCGGAGACATTCGTGCCAGAAGCCGACGGCGACATGGGTGCGGTGGCTGACCTCCCCACGGACACCAATCAAGGCTTCCCGGTGCTCTCTCCGGTGCCGGGGCCGACCGAGCGGCCTTTCCTTCGCATCGGCAATCGGCAATACCTGACCCCGGTGTCGGTCGCCACGGACGGAGTGCTCCCCAACCCGAGTGGCGTGAGCACGGGTGAGTTCTACTGGTCGCGCACGACGGGCAAGGTCGTCCTGTCCGAGACGGACATCAACCGCTGTACGCCGGGTGCGCCGGGCTATGAGGTGTCTCACCTTGGGGCTCGCCTGTTCTTCGACGGTGTGGCGATGACCACGCAGGCGGTTCCGGTCAAGGCTCCGTCCTACGCGCTGGACGAAGACGGCAACGACATCGACGGGGACACCGTTGGGGTGCCCTCGTCGGGCGACCTGTATGTCAAGAAGGCGGCTCCGCTCCCTCCTCCGGGCACGAGTGGGATCACATGGGTACCGGACGGCAGCGGTGATGTGCCCACGGGCTCCGCGCCCCCGGCGACTCTCCCCCAGACGCGCCCCAACGGTTCCGGTCTGGTTCGACAGGTGAAGGGTGAAGCGGGCGACACCTTCTTCTTCAACGGCAACACGGGGGGCACAGGCTACGCCTACGAGAATGTCGATGTGGTCGAGTACGACGACGACCTGACCGTATTGAAGATCAAGGTTCCCAAGACCGATGTGGAGGTGTCCCGGCAGTCGTTGAACCCGCCGACGGGACACCCGTATGCCTCTCGGATTCAAATGCGGCGGCGTCCGGTCAAGGGTGATGCCCTGTTCTTCCGGCAGACGATGGTGATGCCGTGCGTCTACATGAACGAGACACGGCTGTACTCGCGATTCTCGGAGCCCTACACGCTGGATGGGACGGAGGTGCTTCGGTACGCGGTTGGGGCCACCGTGTACACATGGAACGCTCCAAGCGCGGGTGATTTCTCGGCAGAGGACATCGCGGCCTCGTTCCCGGCTGGTCATGCGGGCGTGGAGCGTGGTCGGTTGTACTTGGAGGACACAAGCGGGACGAACATCGAGATCGGGTGGGTCGAGGACGACCGCTTCAACCTCTCCGGTCACGCGGCACTTGGCTTCCTTCCGGGGTGGAAGGTGATGCCGGATAGCGAGTTTTGCTGGCTCCCTGACAACGGGTCATCGCTGGGTGTGTTCCGCTCTCCCGCGAACCTCGACCGTAGCGAGCCGACGCCCGACATCCGTGCCAAGTCCCGGTTCAACAACCGGGTGCTGACCGACAACATCCCGGCTGTCCCGTTCGTCACCATCAACCAGCCCCCGTTGGAGGACATTCCCGGATACGAGGCTGACTCGCACTTCCGGGTGCGGGCTGGGCTGCTGCGGCTGAACCTCAAGAACTACCGGACGGTACGGGGCGTGGGGCTCAAGTACGACTGGCCCAACGACCGCTTCCAGTGGATCACGAACGGGGAGACGAGCGCGACCGAGATCCCGTACCCGACTCCGACCTTCCAGATGACCGATGTGGGCCTCGTGCCCGAGTCGGTGTCGTCGGACGCGATGCTGGACTCAGCGTTCGGCCTGTACTTCAAGAACGCCACCGCAACGACCTTCACCGAGTTGGAGCAAGGGACTGATTTCTTGCTCCCCGGCGACGGTCAGCCCGGTCAGGCGGTCAATGTGACGGTCGAGGGTGAGATCACGGCACAGGGTGGCAACGGGACATTCACCGAGGGAGGCACGGGTTTCAGTGATCCCAATACCTCTACGGGTCTGGTGCTCCCCGGATACCTCCTGCACATCCTCAACGGAGACGCGGAAGGGGTCTACACCTTCACGGGGGGCTCCAATGTGGAGCCCCCGTTCCCGGCTTCGGCGGGTGGTGGTGCCCCTCCAGCACAGTGGCGCATCTACAAGGCCAAGACGCGGGCAGACCTCGACAACACCTTGCTCGCAGATGTGCAGTTGGTCACCACGAACCACTTGCCAGAGGAGCCGTTCAAGATTCGGCTGCTCACGGCGGCGGGCACGGTCGGTGGCGCTCTCACGGTGGATCCGGTGGACGCGCTGCGGTCGGGACGCATCACGAGCGTCCGCTTCGGTCTGGACGCGGGGTCACCCGAAGCGGCCCCGGCGTATCTGGTGCGCGGGACCAATCTGGGGACGGTGGTGGAGGAGGGTCTGTCGGTTGATCCCACAGACCCCCATGTGGGGAACTCGACTCCCGGTTCGGTCTACTTCCAGATCCGCATCGGTGCAGAAATCTACACGCCTACGGTGGATGGCTCCGGTCTGGTTGATGTGGACACCATCACGGGAGAGGTGACCATTGACTCGTCGGTGGTCGCAGCGCAGTCGGGCAGCACGGTCTTCTACGACCAGTCGTTCCTCGACCCGACGCTCCTGAGCGCGGGGGCGTGTGAGATCAACGCGGCAGATGGCAGCGTGAACATCTCGGCTGCTGATGCCGCTGCCAACGCGGACGCGACGGCGTACTTCGTAGAGCAGATGGTCACGGAGAACGACCTCGATGTGACGACCTCCCCATTGAACGGGAGCGTGCTGTTCAACAAGCCTCTGCGGGCGGGGCAGATTGTCGAGGTCAACTACTTCAAGGCCGACACCAACGGCGACAAGGCACTGGACGACGACGGCAACCCCATTGAGATCACGGAGTTTCTGGCTCTCGTGGTTCGACTGGAGGAGGCCACCCGCGTAGACGCCTACACCTACACCTACAACCCGACCGGTCGCTCCCTGTCCGACACGGTGGAGAACTTCATCTGGGTCGGTGTGGAGTTGCAGAACTTCGCTGGGGTCACGACCTGTTCGGCAGAGGGCGGCACCATCAAGTTCCTGTCCGCCGTGGACGAGACGGACAAGGTTCAGATCAACTACGGCGTGCTGGAAGCCTTTGGGGGTGAGCAGGCGTACACGGTGAGCAACCCACCCGTGTACCGCAAGCCCTTCTGGTTGGAGGTGGGGCAGGACACCTTCACGCTGGAGACCGACCGGACGATGGACTTCCTCGTCGGTGATCTCATGGTGCTGGGTCCGGTGCCCTTCTACATCGACGCTGTGTCCTACGACGGAGCCTCGGACACCACTACGGTCACGGTCTTCCCGACCCCCAAGGTCGAGGTGGGCAGCCGTGCGGTGGGTCGGGACGCGGGGCTGACGCTCTCGGACTTCACGGTGTCGGTGAGCCGTGGCGGTGCGGAGGGCTTCATGCCCTTGCTGAACACCGACCCGGTGACCGGGACGCCCCTGCTTCCGGCAGACCGTGGACAGTTGGCTGTGGCCTTCTACGGCGATGTGCGCCAGTACATGCGGGCAGACCACTTGTTGGAGATCGGCGGCTACCCCTACTACATCGTGGGGGCTACGCAGTCGGATGATGGGCGGAACACCGTCGTCAACCTCGCCACACCCCTCTACAAGGATCACGACAACACAGACACGGTGCGTGTCAGTGTGCGCCCCGTCTACAACCCCAACCCGGTCGAGTTCACCGGGCTGGCTCCATTCGTGGCGACAGAGGACTACGACCTGTTCCTGTTGGGGCGTGTGGACTCGGCGGGTGATCCCATCCCCGGCAAGCAGTTGGTCGAGGGTGTCCACTACACCATCGACACGAGCAACGGCGATGTGGCCTTCCAGTTCCCGACGCAGGGGGCATTGAACCCCGGCGAGTACCTGCACTTCCGGCACACGCGGTTGGTCGAGGTGCGGCCAGAAATCGTGGATGGTGCCCTGCTGTATCCGCTCTACAAGGCTGGCTACCTCTACATCACGACGCCCTCACGGCGGAACAGGACTCTCGGCAAGGTGCTCCGAGCCAAGTACACCTACCGGAACCAAGACTCGTTCTACTACTCGGTGATGCCGCTCATTGACTACCTCCCCGAGGTGGAGTCCGCTTCGTCGTCGCAGGGGATCACGCCCATCGGTGGTGGTGCCGTGGTCGCGACACCGGGGTCAGTGGATCTGAGCAAGCAGGGCAGACTTGGGTTGCGTGGTGACGCCCATGACATCTTGGATCAAGACAGGGCAGCACGAGCCTACATCAGCCTGTTCAACGGCATGGTGCTGGCCTTTGAGCAGGTATTGGAAGCCCTCGACGGTCGGGTCATCGGTGACCGGGACGGCAAGTTCAAGTTCTTCATCGGGCGCGGCAAGCGGTATGTCCGGGGTGGCTGGGAAGACCAGATCACCGGATTTCTGCGGACGCGGTTGATCTGGCGTGAGGTGGTGAACAACTGGGCACCGGACTCGTTTGAGGGCTGGTACAAGACCTCCGACCCTGCATATGACCCGACGACCGCAGAGGAGCCTGAGCCCGCTGACCGCCCCGGTGAGACGGATGGTGAGACGCCCAACCCCGATGTGCTGGAGTTCTTCACCAAGAAGCAGCGGAAGCGGGTGAAGAACGACATGGACGACCGCCTGCTGATTGGCTTCGGTCGTCCGCGTGGGTTCGCTGCGCTGGTCCCGAGCATGGATGTGCCCGGTCTGTTCAAGCAGATGTGGGAGGATCACCCGTACTCGCGGCTGTTCCCAGAGCGCACCAAGCACTTCACGCGGCTGTTCCCCGGTCTGGAGGCGGTGTTCAACGCACAGGGTCAGATCACTGATCCCGGCTACTACACATCGGGTCGCAAGGTCACGGTTCCCGGTCCCGAGCCGGGCGAGGAAACCGAGCAGACGGTCAAGACTCGTGGCTCGACCATCGGGGTCATCGCGAACCCGGCTCTCGGTGAGATCAACAACATCATCGAGGTCTTCGCACAAGACAGGCTTCCCCGTGCGCGGGTGTGGGCGTTCTACCCCAACGGGTCGGATGCCCTGCAAGCCGCCCTTGATGACTTCTTCGACCCTGACCCCAACCCCTACACCGTCACAGGCCGTGCGGTCATGGTGGCGACCCCCCTCCCCCTGTCGGAGTTCCCCACCGACCCCGACAACGGGTTCCCTGACTTCTCGCAGTTGCTCTCCAGCGACACCAGTGGTTCCCTGTCCTCGCTGGAGTCCGGTGACGCTGATCTCTCGACCCCGGCCTTTGAACCGGGACAGCGGGTGGACTACGGGGTGCCTTCTGGTGTGACCTACGCCCTGTCTGATTCCAGCGGCAACGGGGTCTTCGTTGACGGGGTGCTGGTCGGGTGTGTGCTCACCTTCAAGGATGCCAAGGACGCGCCCCTCACTGGCTCCAACATGCTGGTCAATGGGTCTGTGCCTGTGGCCGACAAGGCGAGCGACAACGACGGGTACGGCGACACGGTGTTCGTGGTACCTCCGGTCTACGACATTGAGGACTTGCCCGAAGAGGGTGATGCTCTCTCATTGGAGGAGAACCAGAAGGTCGTGGGATCAATCCCCGACTACCGCATCCAGTTCGACCTCAAGGTGGGTCGTCGCGCAGGCGAGTTCATCGACAACTCGCTGCCGACCAAGGACGACACCTTCCCGCTGCCCTTGCAGGACTGGTTCGGGCAGAACCCTCCCGGCCCCACTTCCTGCATCGAAGGGCGGGTCGAGTTCGCCAACACGGACACGGAGCCGCTGAGACTGCCGTGCCTGTTGGGTGAGGACAAGGACGACTCTGGGGACAACCAGATCCCCTACCTGCGGAGCACCGACACCGAGTTGGTGGTGCTTGGACGGGTCGCGGACACCATCGAGGCGGTGTTTGTGACGAGCGGTGCGGCTCTACCTGTCCCGGTCGCCCTTCCGAGTGACGAGCAGCAGGATTGGGACTTCGTGTACCCCGACGAGATCCGGTTCACGGACGGTGCGCTCTACGAGGTGGGTTCGTACTTGGGATACCCCCAGAACCCCGCCACGCTCTACACGGGTACAGACCTCGCCCCGTACCCGGACGCGAGCGGTCTGGCCGTGGGTGATGTGCGGAAGTTCGACCTCATGTTCGTGCAGGTGACCCAGCCGTCTGCGGCGTTGCCGGGTGGTGCCACGGGCATCCTGACCGTCGGTGATGTGGAAACGGACATCACGGGTGCGCCCACGGGGTTGAGCACACTGGAGCCGCCTCGGTTCGTCGCCCACTGTCGGGAAGGGGATCGGCACTTCTACACGCTGCGGGCGTTCAACGCACAGGTGAGCGATGGGGTCAGTGACGGGGTGCTCACCACTGAGGTTCCATCCGGTGGCATCAGAACGGTGACTTGGCGTTTCACCGCATCTCAGGACGCCGACTTCACGGGCCTTTCTCTGGTTGGTGGGGGGAACGCACTGGTGATCCGGTACTACGCCACGGACTCGTCTGCGGACCCGTTCATCGGTGCGGTGGTGATCCCAGTGAGGAATCCGGGCCAGAACATCCATGTGTGGAACCACCAGACATCCACTCACACGCTGGTTCCGCTTGCCCCTCTGCCGTTCGGCTCCGGGGTGAACTTCTCGACAGACACGGTGCCCGACCCGGATGAAGGCATCGTGACTGCCGACTTGGGGCTGGTGTCGAGCATTGTGACCCTGTTGGGTCTGACACCGGGAGACAGGTACACCTACGCCCTCGACCTCGACACCTACATCGACTCCACGACGGACGGCTACACGAACAACCTTCTGGGTGTGGGTTCGGGTTTGGGATCGACCACTTGCAGCGTGCTGCCCGACCGACTGACCTTCACGGAAGCACTGGATCTGTTCAACGCCCGACCCCGTGGGACGGAGGTGCCCAACACGGGCACCGTCTACGACATCGGGATGGAGTTGGCTCTCCACCAGATCACGCTTGGTGGTGTGCCGGGCATCACGGTCAATGCCCCGGCAGAAATCAACGGGGGTGCGTACCTGTCGTTCCTGACTCGGTACGGACCATCACCGGACGGGACTGTCGGTGCCACCGTTGACTATGTGGGTACTCCCGGTGGTCAGGTTCGGGCGATGGCATGGGAAGGCCACAGCAACACCCCGCTGGCACCCGACGAAGGGATCAAGGTGTCCGTGGCACCGACCTCGGATGTAAACGAGACGGAGGAGATTCTGGAGGGCGTGGCTGAGATCCCCGACGGGGACTCCGACACGGCTGTCGCGACTGTCGGGACATTCGACTTGGAGGGCAACCGCAACTACCTTCTGTTCGACCCTGTGTTCACCCCCACCAGTGGCAGTCTCGCCAATGTGGAGCGGGGTGATCTGGTTGTCGCCCGTAGCCACGACTCGCCCTCGCTCAACGATGGAGCGGTCAAGGAAGGCACCTACCTTGTGCGCCATGCGGTAGTGGGCGACCCCGCAGCCCTGTCCGACCCGGCGAGTGCGTTTGGTGCGCGTCGGATGCTTCCGGCCACTCAGAACCCGAGCACCACGGACAAGCCGTTCGTGACGGCGGGTGGGGATGGGGTGCTCGACCTCTCATTCCCGGTGGTGGTGGAGGCTGTGGCTCCCGGCCCGATCATTCCGGGTCGCGTGGTGTTGCGTGGAGTCAAGCCTGTTCCGGGTGCCCCCAACGGCCACGGGTGGGCATCGTCGGGTCGGGTCTACATCAGCATGAAGGAACAGTACGCGGCATACTCGGCAGACGCATACGGGTCGGGGAGCCCCGGTTGGGAGGTTGACCCTGACTCCGTGTACTCGGTCAGGTACACCAGCATCGTCACCTATGACGCAGCGACCGAGACCCTGACCGTCTCGGTTCCGGCAGCACCCTTTGTCGCCACATTGGGAGCCGATGGCAACACCATCGGCAGCCCCACCGACACAGCGGGGTTGGTGTTCTACAACGAGGCTGTGGGGCGCAAGGCGTCGGGGATGGTCTACTTCGCCATCGGGCAGATGGGATCACACTTCCCTGCGAACAATGTGGTTGGGGCAGACGCGCTGGGTGGACCATTCCCGCTCCAAGCAGGGTGGCAGGCGCTCACCGTGCGGAACATGCTCCCGTCCATCATCAACTCGTTGCCGACAACCCCGTCCTACTCGGTGGTTGCCAAGACATACAACGCAATCACCGGGAACCTGACCAACGATGTGAACGGAGCCCCCACAACGGATGACGCGGTGGTCGGGGTGCCCGTACCAGAGGACAACACGGTCTTCTATGAGGACAAGCGGACGCCTGTGTACGGGCGCATCCACGACCCGGCAGGGGCAACTGTGGCGGGTGTGGCGACCTACATCGACCTGAGCAATCTCGACACGCCCGCGCCCTACAACACGACCGATGCGTGGTACACCACTCGGTTCGGGACAACCGGAGGGGCATCCCCCCTCAACGCTTACGACCCGAGCGGAGCAATCATCCCCAGCCTGTTGGGAGTGGCCTGTCTGCTCCCCGGTGACCGCTTCGTGGTGGGTGGGGACATCGACCCCACAGCCGTGGCC
>Ga0181594_10002330_pt1 | contig 17490 bp, 3 predicted proteins | sample 071ome_18_FD_145603 | JGI IMG/M metagenome (GOLD analysis project Ga0181594, IMG submission 145603) | Coastal salt marsh microbial communities from the Groves Creek Marsh, Skidaway Island, Georgia - 071413BT metaG (spades assembly) | ecosystem: Environmental > Aquatic > Marine > Intertidal zone... | reverse complement strand
CTTGCCCCCCCGCCAGCCCCCCCCCCCCTGCACCTCCTCCATCACCTCCTCCATCACCTCCCCCCTGCGTGTCACCTAAGAGCGCTGACCGAGTCTCTCGGAGCACATCAAGCGGGCTGATCACGTGACCGACCAGCGCGCCTCCCTCTGGGTCACGGTAGGCGTACAGGTGGCGCGTGAGCTGATCTAAACCTCTCACCAGCGCTAAATCCTTCACCCCGTACACACCCGCTGTGTCGATCACGAGCTGAGCTGAGGCGACCCCCCCTAACGCTTGATCTACCTCGCGGACCGCCACTTTAATCGGCTCATCATCAGGCAGGGTCTCAAGGTCGTCATGCCAGACCTCAATCCGGCTCACCCCCACCATGGCGAGGGTGATGAGACCACAGCTCACCACGAAGACAGTCGCGCGTCCCCGGGCCCCAGCTGACAAGCTCACCATCCAAGACAGCGCCCGGTCAATCACATCGCCACCCTGCTCAGGCTCACCCGAACGCGTGGGCTCGTCTCCCTTCACCCAGCTCATAAAGATCGGCAAGGTGACCACAGAGTGACCGAAGGCGAAGATCACCCCCACCCCTCCCGCGAGCCCCATCTGCTTGACCGCCGTGACGGTCGCGAAGTGAAAGCTAAACAGCCCGATCATCGTCGTGAGCGAGGTGAAGAGCACAGGGGGACCTGTTAGGCCACACGCGAGCGGGATCGCCTCCTCAGATGAGACCCCCTGTCTCCTCAAGCTCCGATAAATCGATTGAACGTGAACCGAGTCACCAAGACCGACACAGAGCAGGAAGGCAGGCAGGATGCTCGAGAGGATGTTTAACCCCATCCCAAGGCCCGCCATCACCCCCACGGTCCAGAGCACAGAGACGCTGACGACTAACATTGGACCTACGATCAGCCAGCCTCGACGGAAGAGCCAAACCAGCGCCAGTAACATCGCGACCCCGCTCAAGATGAGGAGCTTTGAGAGGTCATTCAACACGAGCTGGTTCAGCGCGGCGTTGACCGCAGGGGGACCGGTCACCCTGACCCTAAACCCCTCCTGATCATATGCCTTCACGAGCTCCTCTAGCGCGTAATAAACGCGCCCGAGGTCATGGTCATGCATAAAGGCTACCCGCACCAAGATCACGCTCATCTCGCCGGCGTCATCGACGAGCCTCCGCCTCAGCTGTCGATCTTGAAGCGCGAGCTTCGCTCTTCGTTGAAGCTCCTCTCCTTGCGGGACTGGGTTAAACCAGCGCTCAACGACCAAGGAGCCCCCTCTGTTGAGCGTACGATGCGCGCTGATCAAGGAGGTCGTCTGCTCAATGACGCTCCCTCCTTCCTCGTCTCCCCAGCCCTCCTCCTCATCCTCAAAGTCTCCGAGCTCCTCAAGCTCTTGGTCAGGCGCGGCTCGCCCTCTTCGATACCCTAAGGTCTCCACCTCAATAGAGAGCTCCTTGACCTCCGACTCAAGGCGCTGGAGGCGATTGAGATAGTCGACGGTAAAGACCTCACCCTTCACAGAGATCATAAACAGGTCATCACGCCCAAAGAGGTCACGGTAGCGCGCTCGGCTACGCATCACCTCCGCCTCCGCTGGCGCGAAGACCTCAAGGCTGTTATCCACGACCAGCTCGCTCACGATCAACCACACAGACAGCGCGCTCACCAGCAAGGTGGTGCCTAGAGTGATCCGCTGGTGTGCGATGACCCAGCGCGCGAGCCTCACAAAGTGAGGGTTTGGGGTCTCGTGATCTGTGATGTGCTCTGACATCGTCACTCCTTTGCGTCGCTCAGAGGCGATCAGCTGTGGGCGGGTGAGAGATCAGACACCGCAGGGCTCGGGCCGTCGCGCCCAGCTCACATGAAGCCCGCGCACAGCTCCTCGCTGAGGGTCCACAGGCGGTTCGCGTGCTCTGGGTTCACCGCGTCGGGCTTCGCCTCGATCTGCTTACACTTGTCATAATAGCCTCCGCTGAGCCCCTCAACCTCAGGTGAGGTCGCGAGGTAGAGGCTGGTCTGGGCTCCCTCCTCTGCGGTGATCGAGATGAGCCCAAAGACGCGGGTCGCGAGGTTAAAGATCCCGCCGTAGTCTCGGCCGAAGCCCGTCTTCACGACCCCAGGGTGAAGGCAGTTTGCGGTCACCTTGCTCCCTTGAGCTTTGAGTCGCCTCGCGAGCTCGACCGTGAAGAGGATGTTAAGGAGCTTGCTGGTCCCATACACGACAAAGGGGCCAATGAGCGGGATCCCAAAGGTCCTCCTGCGCCTAAAATTCAGGTCATCGAGGTCAAGTGAGCCCTTCTCATGAGCGCGTGAGGCTACGCTCACCACGCGACCGGCGGGCGCAGCCTCAAGCAGAGGCAAGAGGTGGTGGGTGAGCAGGAAGTAATTGAGGTGATTGAGGGCTAGGGTCAGCTCGTAGCCCTGAGCGCTCTCAATGTACTTAGGGAAATGACCGCCCGCGTTATTTACGAGCACGTCGATCCGCTCATGAGAGGCCTTCACCTCGTCTGCGACCCGCTTGATTTGGGAGAGATCGGAGAGGTCAGCGAGGTAGAGGGTAGGGCGGTGGCCTGTCTGCGCCTCGATCTCGGAGACGGCGGCCTCGCCCTTCTCAGCGCTTCGGCAGATCATCAGGACCTCCGCGCCCCGCGCGCTCAGCTCACGCGCCGTGACCAACCCGATCCCTGAGTTGGCGCCTGTGACGAGGCAGACGGTACCGTTCATGTCTTGTGTGACGTCGCTCATCATGTGCTCCTTACTCCGCTAGGGTGTCGACGCGCTCTTGGAGTCGTCTAATCTGCTCGATGGCGTCCGCGATGTTTGCCTTAGTCTCCTCGATCACCTTTGGTGGAGCCTTGGCTGTAAACCCAGGGCTGTTGAGCCTCCGCTCAAGGCTACTCTGTCGCTTAGCGAGCTTCTCAATCTCCTTCGTGAGGCGCTCACGCTCCGCAGCGAAGTCGATGAGCCCCTCTAAGATGATCACGACGTCTACATCCGCGCTTGAGTTGATCGCGGCCTGCTTAGGGACCTCGAAGGCGCCCTTCGCGTACACAGACAGCTCGCTCACCTGTGCCATACGCTTCAGCTCACTCTCAAAGGCGCTGAGCGCGCCCTTGAGCCCCTCATGATCCGTGACAACCACGAGCGGCGCCTTCTTCTGGATCGGGAGCCCCGACTCATGTCGCGCGTTGCGGGCCATGGTCAGGGTCTCTTGGAGCTGGCTCATGCTCTCCTCGGCCTCGGAGTCGATCCACTCCTCGAGGACGCTTGGGTATGAAGCCTCAGCGCAGAACGCGACATCGGGCCAGCGCACGTCACGCCCAGGGAGCTTCTGCCAGATCTCTTCGGTCTGGAACGGGCAGAAGGGGTGTAAGAGGCGCATGCTTTGATCAAGAGTATAGAAGAAAACGCTCGCTGAGGCCTCCTTCACCTCGGCGGGCGCGCGGTCGTTCAAGGTGCCCTTGGCGAGCTCGATATACCAATCACAGAGCTCAGACCAAAAGAACTGGTAGATCGCGTCTGCGGCCTCGTTAAAGCGATAGCCTTCGACCGCCTCATTCACCCTCTGAGTCGCGACTTGTAGGCGAGAGAGGATCCAGCGATCAGCGAGGCTTAAGTGGGCTTTCACGTCGCTGAGCGCGCGCGCCTCAACGCCCTCCGAGCGCATCAATCCAAAGCGGGTCGCGTTCCAGATCTTGTTGAGGAAGGCGCGGTAGCCCGCCACGCGAGGGATCGAGAGCTTGATGTCACGGCCTTGACCCGAGAGGCTCGCGAGGGTGAAGCGCAGGCCGTCTGCCCCTGAGGAGGGGATGCCCTCTGGGAACTCTTGGGCGAGCCCCTCAAGTACCTTCGGTAACAGCTTCTCGGGGACAGGGTAGGTCTTTGTCTTCTCGGTCAGCTCATTGAGCGTCACGCCACGAATGACGTCGAGCGGGTCGATGGTGTTACCGAGCGACTTTGACATCTTTCGCCCATGGGCGTCGCGCACCATCGCGTGCAGATAGACGTCCGCGAAGGGGGCGTCCCCCATAAAATAGGTCCCCATCATCATCATGCGAGCGACCCAGAAGAACAAGATGTCAAAGCCTGTCTCAAGCACCGCTCCTGGATAGAAGCGCGCGAGGTCAGGGGTCTCATCAGGCCAGCCTAAGGTAGAGAAGGGCCAGAGCCCTGAGCTGAACCAAGTGTCAAGGACGTCCTCTTCTTGTACAAAGCGGGCGCTTCTCCCGCCCTCCGTGAGGTCGGTCACGCTCGCGCTAGAGACCTGCCGGATCAGCTCATCGGCGACGGTGTTGAGGGCGACGCTCAGCGCGGAGCGCATCGCCTCCACGCGCGCCTCACCGCTGAGGGCCTCAGCGGTCTCAAGTCGCTCCAGCGCCTCAGTGCGACCCCCTTTAGCCTCAGCGTCCGCGCGGATCACGCTTGGGAGCGCCTCAAGGTCATAGTACACTGGGATCCTGTGGCCCCACCACAGCTGTCGACTGATGCACCAGTCGCGGATGTTGTCCATGAAGTGATCCCAGGTCTTGACCCACGACTCTGGGATGATCCGCGTCTCACCTGAGCGGAGCGCCGTGTTCGCTTTCTCAGCGAGGGGCTTGGTCTTGACGAAAAACTGACGGCTGAGCATTGGCTCGATGACCTCACCAGAGCGCTGAGAGACGCTCACGTTATGGACGAGCTCCTCTGTCCCGCGCGCCCAGCCGAGCTCCTCGAGCTTAGCCTTAATCTGTCGGCGCGCCTCATAGCGGTCAAGCCCTGCGTACTCCCCCCCCTGCTCGTTCACTCGAGCGTCGAGGGTGAAGATGTTGATCATAGGTAAGCTGTGTCGCTGGCCCATCTCAAAGTCGTTCGGGTCGTGCGCAGGGGTGATCTTCACCGCGCCTGTCCCAAAGGCAGGGTCCACATAGCTGTCGGCGACGAGCGGGATCACGCGCTCAGGGAAGAAGGGGTGCCTCAGGAGCTTACCGACCTGCGCGGCGTAGCGCTCATCATCAGGGTGCACCGCGACGGCCGTGTCACCGAGCATCGTCTCAGGGCGAGTGGTCGCGACCACGACCTCCCCTGAGCCGTCCGCGAAGGGGTAGGCGAAGCGCCACAGCTCTCCCTTGCGCTCCTCGTGCTCAACCTCCTCATCGCTCAGCGCGGTGTGGGCCTTCGGATCCCAGTTTACGAGACGCTCGCCACGGTAGATAAGCCCGTCCTCCCACATACGCACGAAGGCCTCTGTGACCGCACGAGAGCACTGCTCATCCATGGTGAAGCGCTGGCGATCCCAGTCAGCGCTGACCCCCAAGGTCATCAGCTGCTCAACGATCCGTGAGCCATTTTTCTCCTTCCAGCTCCAGACCCGCTCGAGGAAGGCCTCACGACCTAACTCATGGCGCGTCTTCCCCTCGTGGCGAGCGAGCTCACGCTCCACGACCGACTGGGTCGCGATCCCAGCGTGGTCAGTGCCCGGGAGGTAGAGCGTGTTCATCCCCCTCATACGGTGGTAGCGCACGAGTATATCTTGGATCGTAGCGGTCAGAGCGTGCCCCATGTGCAGGCTCCCCGTCACGTTCGGCGGGGGCATCATGATGACGTAGCTGGGCGCGTCTACGCTTGGATCTCGGTCAGAGCGAGGCTTAAACACCCCCGCCTCTCGCCACTGTTGATACCAACGGCCCTCGGCCTCGCTAGGTTGATACACCTTAGGGAGGAGCTCTGCCTCAGTCTCATGCGCCTCTGTGCTCATTGGGACACCTCTTCTAATTTCTGCGTGTGGGGGTGAGCGTGCTCACGGGCGCGCATACTAAGGAGCGCGCTAAGCGCTGTCAATCCGCTCTCATGTGTACCCTCAGCGCGCTCTCTTTTACCAAGAACCGAGTCACTCAAGGTCTTGTTTTATCGTACGGAAGCTTCGAAAGTGAGTCACAGTGTGCTATCCATCACACAACCCATATCTTACACCCTCCCGAAGGCTTAATAGAGTTGAATCTCCATAACATCATGACTTTACGTGAAGTTTACTTAGCGAGCTCGTTTTTTACTCTGTGCGCTTGCTCAGAGATGACCTATGTCCCCCCTGACCTGGGTCCAGTCAGCGCAGGGTACTTATACAAAGGAGAGGCTGGCACGACAGAGGGTGGCTCCCTTGGGGGGAGCACAGCCGGCGTGGAGGGAGGTGAGAACGCAGGAGTAGGCGCGGGGAGCCTTGTCGCAGGGGTCGAGTCAGGCGCCCAAGCGGGGAGTCAAGTGAGCCCGCTGGGAGGAGCTCAGCTCTCGATCTCTGATTGGGGTGTCGGCGGTCAATCTACGGTCAGCGCACGCCAATGTGGCGCGCTCACTTGTGATGAGCACGCTCAATGTATGGGGAGCGCAGGTCAGCTCAGCTGTGTATGTGAGCCTCGCTATGAGGGCGATGGGCAGACCTGTGACCCACAGGAGTGCCCAGAGCACGCCTCAGGGGCGCCAGCGTGCGCCTGTGATGAGGGCTATGAAGGCGAGCTCACCTATGAGCTCGGCGCGCGCGCCTGGATGGGGCAGTGCCTGAGCTTAGATCGCGACTGTGATGAAGGAGAGCTCGTCCAGACGAGCTGTGGGGTTGGCGCCTGCCGTACGCAGGGCGTCTCCCGCTGTGAGGAGGGCGCCTGGGTTGAGTATTGTGAGCCTCTTGAGCCTACGAGCGCGGAGGACCTCTGCGATGGCTTAGATGAGGACTGTGACGGGGCCTTTGATGAGGACTTTAGCCCTGAGGTCACCTCTTGTGGGCTGGGGGCTTGTGAGGCGACAGGGCAGCTGAGCTGTGAGCAGGGTCGCGTCCTAAACAGCTGTCGCTCAGCTGAGCCGATCGGGGATGACAGCTCCTGTGACCGGGTCGATGATGACTGTGATGGGCAGTATGACGAAGCCTATGAGCCGCTCTTCGTGAGCTGTGGGCAGGGGGTCTGTGAGGCGAGCGGGCGTGTCGTCTGCGAGGCAGGCAACACCCAAGTCCTGTGTGCGCCTAGCAGCCCCACCGGGGGCGACGCCGACTGTGACGGCCTCGACAATGACTGTGATGGCGCTACAGATGAGAGCTTTGTGGGCGCCCCTGTGACCTGCGGGGTGGGCGCCTGCCTCTATGATGGGCTCACGCGCTGTATCAACGGCGTCACTCAAGAGGAGTGTGTCCCCGGAGAGCCCGCCGAAGATGACCAGAGCTGTGATGGGGTCGATGATGACTGTGACGGTCGGGTAGATGAAGAGTATGAAGAGGGCGTTACGAGCTGTGGGTTAGGCGTCTGTGTCGCTACGGGGCGCGCCTGGTGTGAGGGGGGTGAGGAGCTCAGCGAGTGTATCGAGGGCACACCTACTGGGGACGACAGGAGCTGTAATGGGGTTGATGAAGACTGTGATGGGCTCCTTGATGAGTCGTATGTGAGTGAGCTGGTCGCCTGTGACGGCGCGGGCGACTACGCCTGCCCTGTACGCGCTGAGACGAGCTGTGTGAGCGCGACCGTCACCTATGACTGTGAGGCCACCATCGCCACCCAAGAGGATGTGAGCTGTGATGGGGTAGACGATGACTGCGACGGGGCCCTTGATGAGGCCTATGTCTCCGTTGAGGTCACCTGTGGCCTCGGGGTCTGCTCAGACACCTCAACCACGAGCTGTGTTGAGGGCGTCGTGACCGATCGCTGTGTTGAGCGCTCACCCAGCGGAGATGACAGCGACTGTGATGGGCGTGATGATGACTGCGATGGGCTCGTGGATGAGTCCTTTGTCGAGGGCCCCATCTCCTGTGGCCTTGGGGTCTGTGTAGCGCAAGGTGTAGCTCGCTGTGTCGAGGGAGAGCAGCAAGTGGACTGCTCTCCCAACGCGCCCGTCGACCCAGATGAGGCCTCCTGCGATGGCCTAGACAATGACTGCGATGGGCGCGTGGATGAGGCGTACCTGTCCACCCCCAACGTGTGTGGTGATGGGGTCTGCTTCGCGCGCGGTAGTAGCAGCTGTGCTCAAGGCGTCGAGGTGATGAACTGCGCGCCGCTCCCCGCGACGGGCGACGACGCCGACTGTGACGGCCTTGATAATGACTGTGACGCGACCACCGATGAAGACTACCCACCCGTCGTGGACGCTTGTGGGATCGGCGTCTGCTATAACACCGCCGACTCAAGCTGTGTGGAGGGCGCCGTGCAGAACAACTGTGTTGAGCTCTCGCCAACCGGTAATGACGCCGACTGTGACGCGCTCGACAACGACTGTGACGGGAGCAATGACGAGAGTTACCCCCCTCAGGTCGACGCCTGTGGCGTGGGGGTCTGCGCCAGCTCCGCGCCCTCCTCCTGTGTCGCGGGGGCCGTGATCAACAACTGTGTTGAGCTTCAGCCAACAGGCAACGACGCGGACTGTGACGGGCTAGACAACGACTGTGACGGATCTAGTGACGAAGACTACCCCCCTGAGACCGACTCATGTGGGGTGGGGGTCTGCTTCAACACCGCCGCCTCAAGCTGTGTGGGTGGCCAGCGCCAAAACAACTGCGTTGAGCTCCAGCCGACCGGTGATGACAGCGTTTGTAATGGCCTAGATGATGACTGTGACGGGCTCGTCGATGAGGGGTACGTGCCTACCTCTACCTTCTGCACCTTTGGTACGATCTGTGTGGAGGAGGGCTTCAGGGAGTGCGTCAATGGTCAGCTCGTCGACGTCTGTGACCCCCCAGCGCACTTCACGGGCTCCGACGCGAGCTGTAACGGACAAGACAACGACTGTGATGGCCGAACAGACGAGGCCTACAGCGGTGGGCAGTACTTCTGTGGCACAGGGGTCTGTCGACGAAGCGCCTTTAAGAGCTGCGTGAACGGCGTTGAGTCAGATGATGGCTGTGTGCAGGGGGACCCCAACGGTAATGACACGGTCTGTGATGGGGACGACAACGACTGTGATGGGAGCACGGACGAGAGCTTTAACGTCACGGGCTCTAGCTGTGGGACAGGCGCCTGCGCCTCGACAGGCGCCTACACCTGCGTGGGAGGCTCAGTCCGGGACTCTTGCCGTGAGCGTGACCCGACAGGAGATGACACCGATAACGATGGGGTAGATGACGACTGTGATGGTCAAGCCGATGAGGACTATGTGCCCTCGACCCCTGACACGGTCTGTGATGGGATCGACAGCGATCAAGATGGCGAGGTTGATGAGGCCGTGCCTGTGACCGCCTCGAGCTGCGGAGAGGGCGCTTGTGCCTCAACGGGCGCCGTGACCTGCGTGAATGGGAGCTTTATTGACTCCTGTAGCGAGGACCTTAGCCAGCAGAGCCCAGACACGACCTGTGATGGGGTCGATGACGACTGTGATGGGTCCACTGACGAGGCCTACAACGGCGGGCCCGATTACTGTGGCGTAGGGGCGTGTAAGCGCCAAGGCTCGTATGTCTGCTCGGGTGGGCAAATCAGCCTAGACTGCGTTGAGGGCTCCCCGAGCGACCCCATCGCTGGGAATAACATAGATGAGGACTGTGATGGGTCCATCGATGAGGGCGCCCCTCCTGCCAACTGTGGAGTCAGCATCTGGGCAGTCTCACGAGGCTACGAGAGCCTTGACGCAGTGTGTACGCACACGAGCTGGCCACGTAACACCGGGATTCGCATGCACCCTCTGACGTACAGCGAGGCCCTAAACACCTTGATCTGTACGAACTCAGGTGCCCCCTTCGCGGGCGGTAACCTCTATTACGTCACCTGGGCGGTCAACACACTAGAGTTTGACTATTGGCAGATCGACCCGAGTGGCTTTGTCCGCTCAAATGGCACACACACATGTGGTGGGATTGGAGGAGAGCGTTAATGAAGATGTCTCATGTCACGAAGCTTTCACTAGCAATGGTATTCAGCGTAACGACCTCAGCGGCGGCGCTCGCAGACCCGCTCACCTTGACCCCAATCCCCTGGATTCAAGGGGACGCTGAGGCGCCTCACATCGCGGTCCGTGGTGAGTCCACCGCGCTCCAGGCGATCGTAGAGGGTGGGGAGTGTGATGGGCGTTATGAGTACCGCTGGGACTGGAACGGGGACGGTGACTTCGCGGACGTGAACGAGTGGTTCTTCGACGCGAACAGCGCTGACTACGGTGGCTACTTCGCCCCGCTCCCGCTCGACGTCACGCTCCCCAACACGCCGGGGGATCACCTGTTTTATCCAAAGGTGGAGGTCCGCTGTGGCGCAGAGGTCGCGCGCGCCGTGATGCCCGTCATCTCCTTCTCTGAGTCGCTGTGCCCTGGTTACATGGAGGGCGCGCGAAGCCCTGACTGTCAAGCAGGAGACCGCCTCCGATTTACCCGTAACATCTACACAGCGCGCGCCATCGACCGCGCGCTGTGGTACCTGTTCCTCCAGATGGAGCACCAGACAGGGGACGGTCAAGGGCACGCCGACGCGCACCTCTGTCGGCTCGACGCCGCGAAGACGATGTACGCTCTTGGCCACGCGCTCACCGCGTTCCTGCGTCGTGGCCATGGTCACGGTGAAGGTCGAGACGACGACCCATACTACCGACACGCTACAGAGTGTGGCCTCAACAGCCTGCTCACCACGATGAGCTTAGGGCCCGTCCAGTTTGATGACGTGGATGACCGTGGGTTTATCGGTGAGGGGCTCAGCTTTAGCGCCGCTAACGGCCTCGCGTCTCAGTATTGGTCGAGCTATGAGTCTACCGCGTGGGCGGAGCCGATCGCCCTGTTTGGGGCCTCAGACTATGTGGTCACCGTAGGGGGACCAGGCACCTTCGGCCGTCAGCTCTCCGAGGTCGCCCAAGACCTCACCGATGGGTTGATCGACTGTATGGGCGCCGACAGCGCGTGGCCTTACCTGTGTGCACAGGGCCAAGGGACCACCGTCGACGCCTCCTCCAACGGCTGGGCGCCCGAGGCGCTCCGCCTGCTCAACCGCGCTTATGGCGTAGAGACATACAGCGCCGCGCGAGATGGCCAGCGCGCGTGGGTCAACCTCAACTGTCCAGGCGGGGTCTGCCCGTATCAAGGTGGGGGCACCAAGCTCGCGGGGAACGCGCTTGTGAGCTATGGCTGGACTGAGGCTGAGCTCTTTGACCCGAACAGCGAGAGTGGTAGCGCGTGGAGCGCGCTTGGGCAGTGGTATGACTCCGGCGCGCTCTGGGGCCTCTATTATGTGTACGCCTCCGCGAAGGGCCTCCGCTCCTTCACACCTGAGCTCACGGAGCTCCCTAACGGCGTTCACTTCACCGAGTCGCTCGTTGATTTCTTTGTGACCGGTGAGGACGCGACTCACCTCGACGCGAGCGCTCGACAGCTCGAGGACGGCTCGTGGTCATGGCGTGGGGACTGGGTTTGGGGCAATCAAGTCTCAGAGCCCGAGGTCACCGCGATCGTCACTCAAATGCTCCAGAGCTGGCTCGAGGTCTCGCCCGTAGCGCGCGCCTTCCCTACCGAGGTCGGCCCAGGTGAGAGCGTGACCTTCGATCACAGCCTCACCCACCTGCTGTCCTACAGCGTGAGCGTAGATCGCTACCGTTGGGATGTCGGGAGCTACATCTTCCCCGCAGAGCCTTTCTGCGACCAAGGGGTGAGCGGTTGCCAAGACCTGAACGGCGACGGAGACTGTGGAGACGCGATTGAGCGCTGTAACGAGGACCGTAACGGAGATGGGCTCGTCACAGAGGATGAGGTCGCTTGGGAGCTCGACACCGCTGACCCTGATGAGCAGCTCACCCACACCTATCTTGAGGAGCTCGACTGGGGGGAGTCGACGACCCACACCGCCCTGCTTGAGGTCACGGACTCCAATGGCCGTGTCGCGACCGACGACGTCTCTGTTGAGGTCAGCGTCTCGCTCGCGAACCACCCCCCGATCCCCGTCCCTCACCCCGCCGGGCGCGACGTGAGCTACGTCGCTCACCCAGGCGCACCGCTGACTTTAGATGGTCGGGCCTCTTATGACCCTGACGCGCTCAGGGACCCTTACCCAGGCGACAACGACCGAGCCCCAGGCGTCCGTGACTCCATCACCTCCATCGCCTTCGACCTCAACTTTGACGGGGATTATGATGACGAAGGTGAGGACGCGCTCGACGCGCCTGTCCAGTACCTCCTCCCAGAGGACGTTGAGCTTGGAGACCGCCTGACCGTCTCGATGCGGGTCTGTGATGATGGGCAGTGGAGCAACCAGTGCTTAGATGGCGTCGACCAAGCGGACTGTAGCCGTTGCGCGTATGGGAGCGCGGTCATAGAGGTGGTCCCGAACTTGAACCCACCAGTCATCGACACCTGCCCACAAGGCCAAGACTGTGAGGATGGGTACACCGCCGTAGTTGATGGTCCTATCGTAGGTACGGTTCAGCTCGACCTCAGCGAGAGCTATGACCCTGATGGGGACCTCGGTCTGAGCTACACCTATGAGGTGATCGAGGGCGCAGGTGAGCTCTTAGAGGCGGGCGACTTCCCCGGTGACATGGGCGCCCGCCCCCTCTATCTGCCCACAGGAGAGGGGGTCCGAGTAGACAGGATCCTCGCGACAGTCACTGACAGCACAGGTCTGACCGACTCCGCGGTCATTGAGATCGCGATCCCTAACGTGACCCCAAGCGTGGCGTGGGGGGACTTTGACATCCAGTATAATCCCCCGCTCATCATCCGCGCCGAGGGTCGGAATGAGTGGAGCGGGCGCTTCCGTGTGGTGGTCGACGCGCGCGTCATCCATGGCGCAGGGGTGTCTGCCCAGCCTGACACCTACGACGCAGGTGACAGCTACACCGTTTTCTTTGACTATGATGATGATGGGGTCGCTGATCAGGTGATCAGCAGTGATGAGCTCTTCGCTGGCGCGCCCCCTTACAGCGTCGATGACGGGTATACGTCAGACGTCACGGTCTGGTGCGAAGATGATGATGGCGCAGAGAGCAACCGAGCCAAGGCGCTCCTCACTGTAGCGAGCAAGAGCGAGGACCTGATCTTCCGCTTTGACGTGGGCGCAGACGGGATCTGGGAGGAGGACGGGACCCTTGAGAATTATCATGAGTTCTTTGAGAATGACCCCACCCTTGAGTCGATCCCGATCGAGATTGAGGTGATCGATGACCTCGGGGCGACCGCGCGGACCCTGGTTGAGGTCTCGCTCCTGAACCGCCCCCCTGAGTTTATCCTGACCCAGGCCACCCCTGAGGACTACACGGTCACCTTCGTCACCTCAGCGCTTGACCCTGATCTCGACCCGCTCACCTATACCTTCACCCCAGGGGACGGTGGCGCTCAGCAGGTGAACAGCTCAGGGGTCTTCGCTTACAACTACCCTGAAGCGCAGGCGAGCTACAGCGCCGAGGTGGTGGTGAGCGATGGGCGAGGAGGTGAGGACCGCCACACCTTTGAGGTCTCCTTCTTACCCCCAGTAGATCTGCCCCCTGTGATCGACCTGCTCACCGCCTCAGCGGGCCCTGGTGGAGACGCGGAGGCGATCGTTGAGGCCCATGACCCTGAGAATCAACAGATCACGGTCACCTTAGATTGGGGCGACAGCGAGGCTCCCTCACGAGTGGTAGGAGGCAGAGCGACCCGCGCCCTCGCCTACCGCCCTGAGCCATACCAGCTCACGGCCCTAGTCACCGACCCAAGTGGCCAAACAGACAGCGAGACCTTAGCGCTCCAGCTGGTGGACCAACCGACGGTGATCAGCGCCGCTCAGCAGAGCCTTTTGAGCTCAGGTGAGCGGATGTTCACGGTCATCGCTCGCGACCTAGACAGCCCTCAGCTCGAGTACTTCTGGGACTATGATGGGGATGGGGTCTGGGAGGAGGAGGCCACCGCGCCCAACGTGGCGACCTACCTGTACCCTGATCGTGAGGCCTACAGCGCTCGCGTTGGGGTCCGTGACCCTTGGTCCGGCGTCATGACCGAGGTGACCATCGAGGTCCCCGCGACCCTCCCGCTCCCCCCAGAGATCATCAACCTCACTCTGCGACAAGGCCCAGCGGGTCACCTAGACGTCGTCATCGAGGCCCGTGACCTTGACAGCGAGGAGCTCACGTATGAGGTCACCTGGGGTGACACGGCCGGTGAGCGCCTTACGGTCGCGCCGCTCGGGATCGCTGAACACAGCTACGCCTTCCGTAGCGAGCCTTACGTCTTCACCGCGCGGGTCACAGACCCTGATGGTCTGTATGTTGAAGAGGAGCGCCTCGTACAGCTCGAGGACCTCCCGACATTGATCAACGCCTCGGGCGTGTGGCTAGAGGGTAGCTCGCTCTATGATCTAGAGGTCACCGCGAGCGACCTCGACAGCCCTGTTATGCTTTATTATTGGGACTTCGATAACGATGGGAGCTGGGACCTGAGCGACCAGCTCGACCGTCGCCTCACCCATCGCTTTGAGTCTAATGAGCCTCGCGTAGTGCGCGTGGGTGCCCTGGATCAATGGTCTCGGCTCATCACCGAGACCTTAATAGAGGTAGATGGCAACCAACCTCCCCAAATCACAGACATCCGGCTCAGCTACGCCCCAAGAGGGCAGACCACGATCGAGGTCGACGCCCTTGACCCAGAGGGGACCGCGCTCCGCTATGAGATCTGGTGGGGTGACACGCCTACAGCGGAGGGGGAAGGGCGCCCTTATCTCCCACTCCCGCGCGCCACTGGCGAGCACAGCTACCCCTTCGCGGAGGCCGGCTATGGCGGGTGGGTGAAGGTCACAGACGCAGATGGGCTGTACAGCGAGGCGCCCTTCATCGCGACCATCCAAGACAGCCCAACCGAGCTCCGTGAGCTCACGCTGAACCGCCTGAGTGGGGGTGAGGTGGAGCTCAGGGTCGTGGGCGAGGACCTCGACAGCCCGCGGTCCCTGCTCTTGAGCGTGGATGTCTACGCAGACGGCGAATGGGAGGTCACTGATCAGCTCGAGCTGAGCACCTCGTTCACCTTTGAGCAGGCTGGGGTCTACCCTGTGCAGGTTAAGCTCCTCGACCCTTGGTCAGGGCGTGGCGCCGAGGCGACCTTTGACCTCACCGTCCCCGCATGGGTGCGCGAGGCGATCAATGAGGACCACGTGATCGGTGAGGAGGGGGGCTGTGTCGTCTTCCGCGTCGGCGCGGTCGCGGGGGTGATCGACTCTAAGGTTGACCCTGAGCGCTGTGAGGCCCCGCTCAATCCAAGCCCAGAGGAGGCGCTCTGGCGCTGGCGCTTTGGTGATGGAGAGAGCCTCAACGGCGTTGAGGTAGGCCACCGCTACCTTGAGGATGGGGTCTACCTTGTCGAGCTCGACAAGCTCGACCCGCTCGCCCCGCTCCACTCCACCATCCAAGCCTATATCTCTAACGTCGCGCCGAGCTTCCTCTCGGAGCCTGTGACCTCGATCGTCGCAGGTGAGCGCTACTCCTATCGAGTGCGCCTCGATGACCCTGGTCAAACAGATGAGCTGAAGCTGAGCATTGTCTCTCAGCTCACCGAGGGGATGACCCTCACCCCGATTGAGGGCTCCCCACGGGAGTGGCTGATCGAGTGGCAGACCCCAAGGCTCAGCCAAGAAGACGAGCTGTTTGTTGAGCTCAAGGTTGAGGACGGACACACCGACGCTGAGGGCGTGTGGCGCCCCGATGGGGGTGAGGCGCGCCAGCGATGGAAGATCCGCCTCAGTGAGACCCCATTCGATCCAACCCCAGAGGGGAGCACCTTCGCGGGGACAGGGGCCGCCCCTCAGGGCTGTGACCAAGCGCAACGGAGCCCGAGCACAGGCGTACTGTGGGCGCTCTTGATGCTCGCATTGCTCGCGCTCAAGCGTCGCAAGAGCACGCTCTCCTCAGGTGTCTTAACGCTAGGGCTTGGGTTCCTTGCCTCCCTTTTGGGCGCGCGAGCTACCCAAGCGCAAGACCTCCAGCTCTTCACGCCGAGCAGTGGAGACTGGAACTACATGAACGCTGAGGGCGCGCACATCATCGGCACGGGAGAGTGGGCGGTGTCGAGCGCGGTGAGCTATGGCCGTAACCCGCTAGTCCGCCTTGATGACCAAGGCCGTATCCTTGAGGTCGTCGTCGACTACGTGACCGCCGCTGAGCTCAGCGCCGTGATCGGGGTGTTCGATCGACTTGAGCTCGGGGTGCACGTCCCCTACCTCTTTAGCTCAGGGCTGAGCCAGCCTTATGAGGTAGATGACGCCAGCGGACCTGGCGACATCAGGCTCACGAGCAAGGTTGGCCTCTATCGCGCGAGAGAGAAGGAGGGCTTTAGCGCCTCTCTCAACTGGCTGAACCACCTCCCAACGGGTGACGCGCGTAACCCTGACTCGCGCAGAGGGTATGTCACAGAGGGTCGACTCAGCGGAGAGTATCGCGCATCAAAATGGCGGACAGCGCTGAACGCGAGCTACCGCTACCGACCCACCAACAGCCCGCTCACCGAGCTCATGAGTTCAAACGGACCCACGCTTGGCCTCGCCGCGGGCTACCTGCTCCTCGAGAAGCTAGAGCTCCTCGGTGAGTACACGCAACGCTACATGACCTATGATCGAAGCCCCTTCGAGGTCTTATTTGCGCTCAGAGCGCGCCCTAAAGAGAAGCGCCCTGAGACGCTCAGCGTGACCCTTGGTGGTGGCTTCGGGCTCGGGACTGACTACAGTAGCGTAGAGATGAGGCTGTTCGCTGGGCTCACCTGGCGACCTGGTGAGGACGCGCCTGTCGCGGTCAGCTGTCAAGGGGTCAGCGCGGTCACACCTGCGAGCGCTGACCAAGACGGCGACGGCGTCAGTGATCAGTTTGATCGATGCCCAAGCGTCGCAGAGGACCGTGATGGCTTCGAGGACGCTGACGGTTGCCCTGACACCGACAATGACCACGACGGGATCGTAGACGCGCTTGACCAGTGTATGAATGACCCTGAGGTCAAGAACGGCTTCCAAGATGAAGATGGTTGCCCTGACACCAAACCGGAGCACGCCCAAGATGAGCATGAGGAGGAGGGTCAGCTCCTTGATATCACGGAGCGTGTTTTCTTTAAGCACAACGAGAGCGAGCTCCTCCCGAAGAGCTTCCCGACCCTCAAGCAGATCTCAGATCTAATGGCTCGCTACCCACAAATTGAGGAGCTTCGAGTTGAGGGGCACACGGACGACACGGGCGCCAAAGAGTTTAACCTCACCCTCTCTCGTGATCGGGCTGCGGCGGTGCGTCGCTACCTCATCAAGTCAGGGGTCAAGGCGTCTCGTCTCACCTCAATCGGCTACGGTGATGAGCGACCGATCGCCTCCAATGACACCGCTGAGGGTCGAGCGCTCAACCGTCGCGTTAACTTCCGTATCACCAAGGGGCCTCAAGAGATCTTCGTGGTTCAAGATGACGCGCCAGAGGAGCCCGTCAAGGAGCGAGCTCAGCCCACGCCTGTCAAGGAGCCTGAGGGCCTTAAAGAGCCCGACCTGTTCAATGAAGAGCCCGCCACCGAGCCTGCGCTGAAGGAGCCTGAGCTGAAGGAGCCTGAGCTGAAGGAGCCTGAGCTGAAGGAGCCTGCGCTGAAGGAGCCTG
>Ga0181594_10002328_pt1 | contig 17491 bp, 16 predicted proteins | sample 071ome_18_FD_145603 | JGI IMG/M metagenome (GOLD analysis project Ga0181594, IMG submission 145603) | Coastal salt marsh microbial communities from the Groves Creek Marsh, Skidaway Island, Georgia - 071413BT metaG (spades assembly) | ecosystem: Environmental > Aquatic > Marine > Intertidal zone... | reverse complement strand
GGAGTGTGCTCGCTCTGGCGAGACCCCGCGGACCCGGGGCACGAAATTCTGACGACGACCATTATCACCTGCGATGCAAATGCCGTGATGGCGCCTGTTCACCATCGCATGCCCGTCATCGTGGAACGTGACGACATTGACGAGTGGCTTGACGAGGGCACGCCGAACCTGTTGCGACCAGCTGCAGATGGTGTCCTCACGGTGGCCGAAGTCAGCACGCGCGTGAATGACGCGCGCAACGAGGGCCCTGACCTGCTCACCGTCAGCGAAGCGCCACCGCAACTGTTCTGACATCGACTCACACCGCACGCCGCACCAGATGGCGACGAGCGGGCACGCCAGCAGAGTCAGTCGACGAGAGCTTGGTACACCAACTGTTTCAGTTCCGGACGGATTGGGTGGGTGCTCGATGGGAGCAGCTGGGTCAAGAAGACCACGATCAGGTCCTCCACCGGATCGATCCAGAACGCTGTGGAGGCGGCACCTCCCCACGCCATCTCTCCGACCGATGACGGAACACGGTTGGCGACCGGATCAATGACTATCGAGTAACCGAGCCCGAATCCCACGCCGTCGAAGGATGTCTCCGCGAACAGTGGCCGACCGACCTGTTCAAGATCTGCACCACCCGGCAGATGATTCGACCCCATGTAGTCCACCGTGTGTCGACCGAGCAGTCGAACTTCGCCACGGCAGCCGCCTCCGGCGACCATGCGGCAGAACTCCAGATAGTCCTGAGCCGTACCGAAGAGCCCGCCACCGCCGGACAACATCGTCGGGGCGGTGCTCTGCGAAAGCACATCAGGAGCCGCGAGCGCGGTGAGATCAGCCGGATTGGGGATGTACAGCTGCGCGAGGCGTCCCCGACGCTCATCGTCGGTCACCGAAAACGCAGTATCGACCATGCCCAGAGGGGTGGTGATGCGGTCGCGCATCACCTCATCGAGCGGTCTGCCCTCGACAACTTCGACGACGCGACCCAGGACGTCGGTCGACACGCCGTAGTTCCATTCGGAACCGGGCTGGAACACCAGGGGCAACTGGGCCCATCGGGCACAACACTCGGCGAGATCCGCACCCGCGGGCGACCCCCATTCAAAGCCGGCAGCGCGATACATCGCGTCAACCGGATGAGTGTTGTGAAAGCCATAGGTGAGCCCCGACATATGGGTGAGCAGATGCCAGATCCGAATGGGTTCAACCTGCGGTTCGGTCACCGGTCGCAGGTGCGAACCCGAGCGGTACACGGCGGTGTCGGCGAATTCGCTGATGTACTTCGACACCGGATCCTTCAGCCCGATGCGACCCTCCTCATGGAGCATCATGGCCAGCACCGAGGTCAGCGGCTTGGTCATCGAATACAGGCGAACGATCGTGTCCGGGGTGAACTCGGCGCCCGCCTCGCGATCGCGCCATCCGCGACAGCGGTTATACACGACATCGCCGTGACGGGCCACAAGCACCTGCCAACCCGGAAGACGCCCGTCATCGATGTACCGGGTGAAGTGGGTATCGATTCGTTCCAACCGCGCAGTATCGAGGCCGACCTCGGTCGAGTTGCGATCGATGGCGCCATCGTGACGAGGAACGGCGTTCATGATGCAACCTCTGCGTGTCCACTACGTGACAGTTCGCCACGGATAGCCGCCGCTGCACGGTCTAAGTCCTCGCGATCCACCGACGGAGCGGCGGAGGCAAAGGAGAGTTCGCCGATGTCATTCGTGGGCACAACGTGGATGTGCACGTGGGGGACCTCGTAACCGGCGATGATCACGCCGACCTTCTCGCAGCCGAACGCGGCTTCTTGGGCCCGACCCACATGCCGCGCAACGCGGAACAGGTGACCGCACAGATCGTCATCGAGATCGACCCAGTGATCAATCTCTGCACGCGGAACCACGAGTGCATGTCCGTGAGCCATTGGGTTGATCGACAAAAACACGACACAGTGCTCATCACGCCAGAGGAACGTGCCGGGCAGTTCCCCATCGATGATTCGGGTGAAGATTGTGGGCATCAGCCCAGCGTAGGCTCAGCCCCGTGGCTGTCGACGATCCCGCTGCTGCACCGATGTGGACACGCCAGTCCCTGTTGACCGTGCCCAATCTGGTCACCGCCCTACGCCTGTGCTGCCTTCCTGTGTTCGTCTGGCTGCTTTTCGGACCTCAGAATCGTCAGGCGGCTGCGTGGCTGCTGGGAATACTCGGCGCTACCGACTGGGTCGATGGCTACCTTGCCCGCCGGCTGGGCCAAACGAGTGAATTCGGCAAGGTGTTCGACCCGACCGTCGATCGGCTGCTCTTTGTCGTCGGCATCGTGAGTTTGATCATCGACGGGTCGGTACCGATGTGGTTCGCCGTCGCCGTGCTCGCCCGAGAAGTCGTCGTCGGCATCACAATGGTCGTGGCCACAGCAGTGTTCAAGATGGAGCGTTTCGATGTCACGTGGTGGGGCAAGACCGCGACGTTTCTGTTGATGTTCACCTTCCCCGGCTTCTTGATGGCCGAGAGCAACATCGCAATCGCCGATGCCTTCGGCGTCGCCGCCTGGATCATGGGCCCGCCCGGATTGGTGCTGTCGTGGTACACCGCAGTGGCCTACATCCCACTCGTCCGCGATGGCATCCGGCGTGGCCGACAAAAGGACGAACCAGCACCCAGTCAGGCGTGACCCGCGGGCCCAGAGGGGCTACCGTGGGAGGCGTGAACGTGCCCGATGATCTCCGCTACTCGAACGACCATGAGTGGGTTCGCGTCCTCGACGACGGATGCTGGAGGGTCGGCATCACCGACTACGCCCAAGACTCTCTCGGCGATGTCGTGTTCGTGGAACCACCAGCACAGGGCAGCACCGTGAACGCCGGCGATCCCTGCGGCGAAATCGAAAGCACCAAGTCGGTGTCGGAGGTGTACACACCGGTTGCCGGCACCGTCACCGGCGTAAATAGCGCCCTCGAGCAGGACCCCGCCCTGCTGAACTCCGACCCCTACGGCGAGGGGTGGATCTATGAGATGCAACCCGATGCAGCAGCCAGTCTTGAATCGCTCCTCACCGCCGACGCCTACCGGGCCCTGATCGGTGAGTGACGCCGACACCGTGTCGTACGTGTTCTGCAATCAATGCGGTCATCGCAATCCACCGGGCAGCAACTTCTGCTCCAGTTGCGGCTCGGCGCTTGATGTTCTCGACGATCGCACCATCACCCTGATCAGCGTCGACCCACTTCAAGACGCTGCCGGGCCGAGCGACGATATTGCCGTTCCCGTCGGGGAACTCGCCCGTGGCGTTGGCGTGCTCATCGTGCGTTCCGGAGGGTTGGCCGGTCACCGTTTCGCCATGACGGGGGAGACAACACGCATCGGACGGCATCCCGACTCCGAACTGGCCCTTGACGACATCACGGTCTCGCGGCGCCACGCCGAGATCATGCGGCGCGACGATGGATACGAGATTCTCGATTCGGGGTCGCTCAACGGCACCTACGTGAACCAGCAGCGCATCGAAGCAGCTGTGTTGCGCCACGGCGATGAGGTCCAAATCGGTAAGTTCCGTCTTGTCTTCTTCGAGCGTTCCGATGCCTGAGGCACAGACATCGCCGTACCTGTCGATTGGGGATGTTCTCGGGATCCTGCTCGAGGAGTTTCCCGACGTCACAATCTCCAAGATCCGCTTTCTCGAGAGCCAGGGGCTGATCTCGCCGGAGCGCACTGCCTCTGGTTATCGCAAGTTCTACGAAACAGATGTCGACCTGCTGCGGGTGATCCTCAGCGAGCAACGTGAGAACTACCTGCCGTTACGGGTCATCAAAGACCGACTCGACTCTGGTGAGATCGACCCGACCGGAGAGCACAGCCGACCACGAGGCATTCCCCGGCCCGACACCGACCCAGACGCATCTGGGCCGCTACCACGACCAGAAGATGTGCCCGCGAGCGCGCTGGACACCCACCCGGCTGCGGGAAATTCCGAGCGACCGCCCATTCGACCCTCCGTGTCGCCGCCGCGCCCACGACTAGAGGCCGCACCCGCGCAACTGCTCCCAGGCGTGCACCTCGATCGCAACGAATTCTGCGCAATGACCGGCCTACGCGAGAACGAACTCGACAGCCTGGAGGAGTTCGGCATCATCCGTCCGATCCGCGGATCGGGTCGGCCGACATATGGCGACCTTCAGGTGCGGGTGGGAGTTGCCGCCCGCGACATGATCGCGGCTGGGTGCGAGGTGCGGCATCTGCGGGCGTGGCGTACCTCGGCCGAACGCGAGATCTCCTTGTTCGAACAACTGGCGGGGCCACGGCTCCGACATCGTGACCCAGGCGTGCGTGCCGAATCGGTTCGTCGAGCAGCTGATCTCGCCGGCCTCGGTGCCGCCCTGCGCGGTGCGCTCGTCGATGAAGGCATCGAGGCGCTTGGCCACCACTGACGTCACCGCTCCGCACCGCCGTCGAGCATGAACTAGATTCGGCGTTGTGCAGGCGATGGATCTCGTAGGTGTGCGGGTGGAAATCCCCGCGAATACGCCAATGATGCTGCTGCGCGAGCGCAACGGGAAACATCGCATCCTTCCGATCTACATCGGGAATCCCGAGGCCGCCGCAATACACGCCGCGATGGAAGGGATTGAACCGCCCCGGCCGATGACCCACGACCTCATGCGGACGGTGATCGACGAGCTTGGCGGCGTATGGGAGAGCGTGAATATCACCGAAGTACGTGACCACACCTTCTTCGCCGAACTGGTCCTCACCACCAGCGACGGCACATCACTGCATATCTCGGCACGGCCCTCTGATGCATGCGCACTTGCCATCAGGGCCAACGTGCCGATCTTCGCAGCCGATGACGTGCTGGCCGACGCCGGCCGGACCGATGACGACGACACGAGCGAGGAAGGCACCGCCGAGATCATCGACGAGTTCCAATCCTTCCTCGAGAACGTCAACCCCGAGGACTTCGCCCCCTAAGCAGGGGATTGACGACGCAGCGACCCACCCGTAGGCTCTCGGGGTCACAGCGGCGTAGTTTCGCCCTTGTCACCCGATGGGAGCAACCATGGATGTGAACTCGATCGATATCGACGCGGGCTACAGCGGTCGTCAGGCGGCGACGGTCGTTGGCATCTCCTACCGCCAACTCGACTACTGGGCCCGGACCGACCTGATCCGACCGTCATTGACCGACGCGGCCGGTAGTGGGTCGCGTCGTCGATACAGCTACCGAGATCTGCTGGAGCTGCGCATGGTGAAGACGTTGCTGGATGCCGGCATCCGCCTCGAATCGGTGCGGACGGTGTTCGACTATCTTCGCAACCATGTCGAAGGTGACATCACCTCGGCTCATATCGTGATCAGTGGGCAGTCCGTGGTGCTGGCCGATGGCGAGGAACTCGTTGACGCGGTTCGATCAGGCCAGGGTGTGCTCAATGTGTTGTCACTTGCTGGCGTGAAGAACGACGTTGATGCCCAATTGGTGCCGCTTCACGGTGACGATGGCGTCGCTGCGGCTGCGGTCTGACTGGGGCGTCACCGATGGCCTCCGCGACTGGTGACAATCTTCGCCTGTCGCCACTCGACGCGTTGCACCGCGCGGCGGGAGCCAAGATGGCTCCCTTCGGTGGATGGGACATGCCACTGGAGTACAGCGGAGCGGTTGCCGAGCACCAGGCCTGCCGCGACGAGGCGGCGGCATTTGACGTGTCACATCTGGGAACCGTTGAGCTACCCGCCGGGGACGACACTGTAGAACTGGTTCGGTCGACCCTCACCAACGACATCACCCGCATCTCACCGGGGCGCGCGCAGTACACACACCTCCTCGATGAGCATGGCGGCGTCGTCGACGACATCATTATCTGGTGGCTGCCGTCCGGCCAGATGCACGTCATGCCAAATGCGTCCAACACCTCACGGGTCATCGAGGTCATCGGCGGTATCGACATCACCGAGTCGCGGGCCGTGATTGCCGTGCAGGGACCAGCTGTCAAGGATCGCCTTGGAGCGCGATGGCCCGCCATCGCCGATGTCGGGCGTTTCCGGGTGCACGCCTGTGATCTAGATGGCACCCAATGCCATGTGGCCGGCACCGGCTATACGGGCGGACCGGGTGTGGAAATCGCGGTTCCTGCCGATGCTGCGCCGGCGATATGGGCATCGATACTTGACTGTGGCGTTACTCCGGCAGGTCTTGCCGCGCGCGACACGCTGCGACTCGAGGCGGGCCTCCCGCTGCATGGCAACGAGATCGGGCCCGATATCACGCCGCTGCAAGCCGGCCTCGGGTGGGTCGTGGCTATGGACACCCCCTTTATCGGTCGCGAGGCGATCATGGCCGAGTCGGCGGATGGACCGCATCGGGTCCTGCATGGTCTGGACACCACCCAGCGCCGTCCGATTCGGCACGGCTACGAGATCCTGCACAATGGCGTGGTCATCGCCCAGGTGACATCGGGAAACTACGTGGCCAGCCTCGGACGCGCGGTCGGCATGGCATTACTTCCGGCCGGGCTCGCAGTAGGCGCCACCGTCGACGTACGGGTGCGTGGCACCGACGTTCCGGCAACCGTGGTGGACCTGCCGTTCACCACGTGAGCAGCACTGGCGCCCACGCGACTGCGCCGTACCATCGGCGGTGACGCAGGCACCGATGGTGGGGTTACTTCGTTGCCGCGGTCTTCTTTGACGCGGTCTTCTTCGCAACAGCTTTCTTCGCGGTGGTCTTCTTGGCTGCGGTCGTCTTCGCTATCGGCTTCTTGGCTGCGGTCTTCTTCGCCACGGTCGTCGTGGTCGCGGGGGCGGTCGCCGTGCTGGCAGTCGTTGATGCTCCACTCGATGCCTGACGGCTACCGAACATGCCCGCCGCCCCCTGGGCCATCATCAGTAACGGCCCGAGGCCGTCGGCAAGACCTCCAAGCCGCGAGGCCAACGTACGTAACTGAGGTCCGAGGTCCTCGGGCGCATCGGCCAACACCTCCTCGAGCACCCCAACCAGTTGATCGATCAGCGGGGCGGCGCGCCGGAGGGGGGCCTCGATCTCATCGAGCAGACCGACGACACGACGACCGACGTCGCGCGCCCGTTGCAATTCAGCACACAGTTCTTCCATATGACGCTTGGCATCGGCACGTCGTGTGGCCGCATCGGAGGCCAATTTGGCGCCAGCGGACACCGGCCCCGCCAGTCGATTGATGAGTTCGGTAAGAAGTTCTCCGGTGCGGTCACGCTCGGCCATGGCCGCAACCTACTGCGCGTTCATTGCTGCGTACACCTCGAGCGGTTCACAGGTGCAGACCAGATTGCGATCGCCCGACGCCGCATCGATGCGCGAGACCGGAGGGAAATACTTGTCGACGCGCGCGGACACGCTGGGGTAGGCACCGAGATCACGGGGATAGGGACGATCCCAATCGCCGATCAGATCCTCCGCTGTATGAGGGGCCATACGCAGCGGCGAGGTGTCCAGCGGCCACTCACCGCGGGCGACTCTGTCGATTTCGGCACGAATCGACAACATCGCATCGCAGAAGCGGTCGATCTCGGCCAGGTCTTCGCTTTCGGTTGGTTCCACCATCAAGGTGCCGGCCACCGGGAACGACATCGTGGGAGCATGTAGTCCGTGGTCCATGAGGCGCTTGGCCACATCATCCACCGTCACCCCAGTGCTCTTCGTGATCGCGCGCAGATCGAGAATGCATTCGTGCGCGACGCGGCCTGAGCGCCCCGTGTAGAGAATTGGGTAGGCATCACCCAGTCGCGTGGCGACATAATTTGCGGCACAGATGGCCACCTCTGTCGCCCGGCGTAGGCCATCTGGCCCCATGAGGTGGAGGTACACCCATGGAATCGGCAAGATGCCTGCCGATCCGAATGGGGCGGCCGATACCGGCCCAACCGGTGCGTCGTCGTCGAGTGGGTGCCCCGGGAGAAATGGCGCGAGGTGTGCAGCAACTGCCACCGGCCCCACTCCCGGCCCGCCACCGCCATGTGGAATACAGAACGTCTTGTGCAAATTCAGATGACTCACGTCGGCGCCAAATGCTCCGGGGCGCGCGACGCCCACGAGGGCGTTCAGGTTCGCGCCGTCAACGTAGACCTGGCCTCCTGCAGCGTGGACGATGTCGCAGAGTTCCCCGATTCCCGCCTCGAATACACCATGTGTCGACGGGTACGTCACCATGGCCGCGGCCACCCGGTCACCGTGGGTGTCGATAGCGGCCGAAAGATCTACGAGATCGACATCGCCGTTGTCGTCACAGGACACCACGTGCACCCGCATGCCAGCCATTACGGCACTCGCCGCATTAGTGCCATGAGCGCTGGAGGGAATCAGACACACATCGCGCTGCGTATCGCCCTGGCTTCGGTGATAGGCGCGGATTGCCAACAGGCCGGCGAATTCGCCCTGACTGCCGGCATTTGGCTGCAGGCTGACCGCCGCGTACCCCGTGATGTCGGCGAGCATGGCCTCGAGGTCCGCGATCATGCGCTGGTAGCCCTGCAGGCGGTCGATGGGGGAGAAGGGGTGCACCTCGGCGAAGGCCGGCCACGTGATGGGCTCCATCTCGGTGGTGGCATTCAACTTCATTGTGCATGAACCCAGCGGGATCATGGTTCGATCAAGAGCCAGGTCGCGATCGGCGCATCGGCGCAGGTAGCGCAGCATTGCGTGCTCGCTGCGGTAGGCCGTGAACGCGGCCTGTTGAAGAATTTCGTCATGACGTAATTGGTCATCGGTGGGCGAGAAACGCGACACATCCAGTGGCACCACTGCGGCCACTCCGATCGCCGCCAGCAACTGGGACACGACCGTGGCATCGGTGGTCTCATCAACTGTCATTGCCACGCTGGTGTCATCGACGCGCCGGATGTCGATATCGGCGGCAGCAGCAGCTGCCACCCACGCATCAGCATCAATCCCATTGACGCACACCGTGTCGATGAACGGGGAGTGGCGCACCGCATATCCGGCCGCGGCGAACGACTCGGCCAGAACTACCGCATGGCCATGCATCCGATCAACGATTGCTCGCAGACCCTCAATCCCATGCCACGAGGCATACAGCCCGGCGATATTGGCCAAGAGAACCTGCGCCGTGCAGATATTCGAGGTGGCACGTTCACGACGAATGTGCTGCTCACGTGTTTGCAACGCCAATCGCAGCGCGGGGCGTCCTGCGGCGTCGACGCTGACCCCGACCAGACGGCCCGGCAGCGACCGCGCATATTCCGAACGCACCGCAATAAACGCCGCATGGGGGCCGCCGAAACCCATGGGCACGCCGAATCGCTGCGCCGAACCAATAGCGATGTCGGCCCCCTGCGCACCTGCACTCCGCAGCCGCACCGCGGCGAGTGGATCCACGGCCATGATCACCACGCCACCGTTGGCGTGCATCGCGTCGATCAATGCCGAGTGATCCAACACTCCTCCAGTCGATGACGGACACGAGACCAGCACACCGAAACAACCATCGGCCTCGTCGAGACCACCGACGACGATCTCTACACCGACCGGTTCTGCTCGCGTTCGCAGCACGTTCACAATCTGAGGATGGGTGTCGTGGTGCACGAGGAACCGTTCACCCGGTGCCGACGCAACCCGGCGGGCAACGGTCATGGCCTCTGCTGCCGCCGTGGCTTCGTCCAGCAGCGACGCATTGGCCACCTCGAGGCCGGTCAACTCGCAGATCAACGTCTGGAAGTTCAACAGTGTCTCGAGGCGTCCCTGAGAGATCTCTGGTTGGTATGGGGTGTAGGCGGTATACCAAGCCGGATTCTCGAGCACATTGCGCCGGATGACCCCCGGCAGAATGCACGGGCTATACCCCATGCCGATCATCGACCGACGCGGGCGATTCAACGCCGCGAGTTCGGACAATTGTGCGAGAGCCGCTACCTCGCTCACCGCATGAGGCACGTTGAGTGGCTCCGAGCTCAAAATGGACGCTGGCACGGTCTCAGCGATCAGGTCGTCGAGCGAGGACGCCCCGATAGCGGACAGCATCCGATCGATCTCACGCGATCCGGGCGCAATATGACGATCGGTGAAGGTGTCGGCAGGGTGATCGAAATCAGGCACAGGGCTCTCCAGACGGCGTGGTCGGTTCCCCCGCTGTCATCTGACCTGAGAGTTTCACCGCCGTGGCGGCTTTCCCCGTCGGCGAGCCGAAGCTCTCTCCAGCGTCACCGCCCCCGACCGGTCCTGTGGCCTGAGAGATTCCGGGGAGGTTGCTCCTTCGGCGCCGGCGAACCGACTCTCCCGGACGGGTGTCTCGGTGATATGTCACTGCGAACGCTAGCCCAGGTTCACCCCAACGGAGGGACTCCTGTGGCCAACAAGATGAGACGATCGACACCGAGCGACGCCATCTGCTGCCGCTCTGGGTGGTCGGGATCGATGAGCGCATCATCCCAATTGGCATAGACCGTGCGTACAAAGCTGCGATCACCAGACGCCACGCTTGCCGCATCGAGCAATTCACGGCATCGCGGGTGGCTCCATCGAACGTTCACACCATCGGCGCGTTGCCCGGCCAATGTCGCCAACGCTGTGGAATTCACACCGATGATCACCCGCGGGATATGTCGGGGGCGGGGAAACGTTGGAAAGCGCTCAGCGGCATCATCGGCATGCCACATCGCCTCGGTCAGATCGAGAAGTTCACCAACACGGGCATGACGATCAGCCATCGCGTCAACGATCGGCGCCGCGACCATCTGCTGCTCCCAGGCAAAGGAACTTCGCGGGGATGTGCCCGCCCCGACACCGAACCACACCGGTCGATCAGCGATGGCGGCCACACTTGCCGCCCCAACGACCGCGACACCGATGCTGCGATTCCACACGTTGACCACAAGCGAACCGATCTCGATGGTCGATGTCGCAGCAGCCAAGGCACCCATCCACGTGTAGGCCTCAAGCGCATTGTCTCCGTTCATCGAACGCCCGGCAAGATGGTCAACCACCCACACGGCGGAGTACCCACCGGCCTCGGCGGCCAGGGTCGCATCGAGCAGGCGTGGCCACTCCACGGCGCCGGCGGTGAACTGGACGTCGAGGCGGATGCCGTCAGCTGAGGTCATCGCAGCGAGGATAGGACGCGGTGCTCAATCATGCACCGGTGGGCGTGGCCTCATCGGGGCCGTACCCATCGACCGAATCACCAATGGCATCGGTGGCCACGTCGTCGGTGTCATCACCGTTCATCGCTGTCGCCGCGGCCTCTGTGGTGTTGGCGACGCCAGACTGGTCCGCATCGGCGTCATCCGTTGCCGCTGGAACATCCACCGTGCCGTCCGAGGCAGCGGCCTCCGAGTCGTCGACCTCCGACTCGGTGGCCACCGACACACCGTCGATCACGACCGGTTCGGTGACGTGGCACGCGTCCACAGCCTTCACGATCGGATAGGGGTTGATCGCCGCACCACCCTGTGGGTGAATCTCCAAGTGGAGGTGAGGGGTGCCACTGTTGCCGGTGCTCCCGATGTAACCAACCACCTGCCCCGCGCGCACTTCGGCACCCTCGACGATGCCCTCGGCCACATGGGTGAAGTGGGCGTAGAAGAAGTAGGTACCGTCCTCAGCCGTCAGGCGAATGCCGTTACCAGACAGCGAGCCGGGGCGGTCCTCGTACACCTTGGTGATCACGCCGTCGGTGACGGCGTACACCAGGTTGCCCTCCGCTGCGATGATGTCAACGCCCAGATGCAGACGCCCACCAGAGCGCTCGGCATGCCAGGTATCGCTGAATCCACAGCGGCCCTGCACCGGGAAGACATCGATCGACGCTGCAGCGACCGGCGAGTCAGCCGGTACCGCTGCGGTTGCGAGGCCGAGAATCTCAGCCGTGGCGGCGTCGATCACCCCGGTCACTCGCAGGCCATTCGCACGCTGCACATCCATCACTGCGGCAGCGGTTGCCGACCCAAACACTCCGTCAACACCGCCGCGCAGGCGAACGCCGGCATCGACGAGGGCCTGCTGTGCCGCAATGACACGCGAGCCACGCTCGCCGTACACCGCCCAGCCGTCGCGACCGTCAACCACCGCCTCATCATCGGCGACATCCGCGTTGGACACCGCCAGGGCATCAGCAGTGGCGGTGTCGACAATCCCGTCGGCCGTGAGACCACGCTGCTCCTGGAAGGACCGAACCGCATCGGCAGTCGCGGGCCCGAACACACCGTCTGCACCACCACGAACGCCCACGCCGAGGTCGAGCAGACGCTGCTGCAGCGTCGCAACAGCCTCACCCAATGCACCCGGACGGAGACCGACCAGCTGGGTGTAGGGATGCGACGCCGCAGCAGCGAGCGGGGTGGACTGCGCAGACCGCAGTGCCGACAGGGTGGCGGCGTCGACGCGACCAGATGCGTCAAGACCAGCCGAGGATTGGAACTGTGCCAGAGCATCACGGGTGGCCGCACCGAAGAGACCATCTGCGCCACCGTGCACGTCGACACCAGCGGCAATCAGAAGTTCTTGCACCTGCGCAACCGCGTCGCCCCAGTCGCCGTAGGCGAGCCCAAGCACATCGTCATCACCGGGCATCGCCTCGACCACCAATTCAGCATCCGCAACCACTGCCTCCTCAGCAACGGCATCATCACCCGGGCCCATCAATGGAGCACCGCCGAGAAGGCGAGACGCTGTCACGGCATCCACCACTCCGGTGGCCTCAAATCCCACCAATATTTGCCATTCACGCAGCGCAGCCGCCGTGGCAGGCCCAAAGACACCGTCAGCGCCACCACGGGGGCGAACACCTTCCGCAATGAGCGCTCTCTGAAGACGCACGACAGCTTCGCCCTGCGCCCCCTCCGCGAGACCTTCAATCGTCGCGGTCACAGACATGAGCGCCAGTTGCGTCTCGATGGTTACTGCGTCGGTTAACGGCAATCCAACTGCCATCTGAAACTCATGAAGAGCCTCAAGTGTCCGTGGGCCAAAGACACCGTCGACGCCGCCGACGACACTCACACCGTTCGCAATGAGAGCGCGCTGCAGTTGCACTACAGATTCGCCCCGAGCGCCGATCGACAGGCCCTCGATCAACGATGCTGACACAACAGCAGGGGCGGGAAGCGGCAGCACTCCGCTAAGTGCAGTGGCGCCAAGGCCGAGGCCAAGACCGAGCGCGAGAACGCGGCGGCGGGGGAGGTGGGGTGTTGAGATCATGTCGTGTCTCCTGTCTGGGTGCAGGAGTTCCATCGACAAAAAGTGGGGAAGACTGCAGAGATCGAGCCTCAGCCCGTTGCCAACTTCCACGTGAGGCACACCGACTGCCCCGGAAAACCCAATAACCACGCGATCTGAGGGGGAGTGGGTGCACTTCGGCGCATTCCCACTCGACTTGGATCTGTTTGACATAACGGAGATTATGGGCGTTGAGGCTGTGAGGGTGCCGCGGGGACCATCTTCATCGGGAACCCATGCCGGCCCTGCCGGCGCCCACCAAGCTCTCAGCGTGGGTCGACCATCGTCGCCCTCGCATCGTGGCCGATGGCGTCGTGTCTGCCATCGGCCTGGTTACACGCGCGGGCCGCAGCCTCAGGCTCGAGGCCCCACAAACCGGGTACACGACGACTATCAGCGCGCCGCGTACACGACCACCACACCGAGGTCCGGATCTCCTTCTGAATACCCGACCGGCGGTCGCGTGGGCGACGTGACCGGACCTCTAACCCCGCACCCAGAACTCAGGCGGCCGTGAATTTCGTCATGACGTTTTTCGGGGTGTGGGGATAGGTGCAGAGAATTCTCGATCCCGTAGCGGCAATGCGGCCTCGAGAAGCCAGTCGAGCATGCTGCGCAAATCCTTGGCGGTGTGACGCGCATTCCCGTCGTCAAGATCGCGTTGGGTGTCATCGACGGCGCATGCCAACACGTAGAGATCATCATGAAGTACATCGAGTTCGGTTCGCGCAATCACCAACTCGTCCTCGCTGAGTTCAAGCTCGCGAGCGCGCTGCCGTGCCACCCAGTCCCACTGCCGACACCGCTGGGAACAGAACTGCTTCGGACGTCCCCTACCCGCCCGCTCGGGAAGCACGCGTCGACACCACCGGCATCGATCGATTTTCGTCATGACGAAATAGTAGTTGGCCGACCAGATCAGTCGACGGCAATGGTCTCCAACATCAGATCGGGCTCGTCATTCTCAAGGCGCTGCAGCCGGTATCGGCTTTCGAACAACGCGACCAAACGGCCGTCGCCGCGGCGCAGAATCCGAATGCCCCCCACCTCGCGCAGCCGAGACGCGCTGGTGTCATCGGTGAAGCGGATCGCCTCATACGGGGCAGGCAATACTTCCGACGGGGCGTTGAACTCGATATCCAAGCGATCAGCGAAGACATCGAACTGCAACTGGCCGACCGCGGCCAGCACCGGGTTGGCATCGCCGGCCAATGGGTCACGCAACACCTGTACCACGCCCTCGGTATCGAGCTGATCGAGCCCGCGGCGAAACTGCTTGTATTTGCCGGTGTCAAGAGGACGCGCTGTCGCGAAGACTTCCGGTGCGAATCGCGGAATCGGCGGAAAGTCAACCGGATCGCCCACATACAAGGTGTCGCCAATCTGCAGATCCGTGGCGTTCACCAACCCCACGACGTCACCCGGGTGGGCACTATCGACCGTGGAGCGTTCGGCGCCGAACACCTGCGATGCGTACTTGGTCGCAAACGGCTTTCCAGTGCGCGAGTTCGTCAGCACCATGCCGCGCTCGAACTCACCGGAACACACCCGGACAAACGCAATCCGATCACGATGGGCGCGGTCCATATTTGCCTGCACCTTGAACACGAACGCGGAGCATCCCGCATCGAGCGGGCGCGGCACACCATCCGCGTCAGGTCGGGCCATGGCCGGAGGTGCAAGCTCGGCCAGGGCATCGAGGACGTGACGCACACCAAAGTTCGTCAGCGCGGACCCCACAAACACCGGCGTTGACTCCCCGGCCAGAAAGCTCTCGCTGTCGACCTCGGCCCCGACGGCATCGAGAAGCCCACACTCGTCCATGCTGCGCTCCCAGTCAGCGCCTTCCTCCTGGGCGGCACGATCAGCGGGAACAATTTCTTCCGGGGCGATCTGCGCGCCGCGCACCGTGCGGGTGAAGCGGGTGAAATCACCCCCCACCCTGTCGATGACCCCCTTGAATTCGCCCGAGCGACCCACCGGCCATGTTACCGGTGTTGGCCGGAGCCCAATCATCGATTCGATCTCATCGAGCAACTCGAGCGGCTCACGACCAGGACGGTCGTATTTATTTAAGAAGGTGATCACCGGCAGTGAACGCTGGCGGCAGACCTCGAAGAGTTTCAAGGTCTGGGGTTCGATGCCCTTCGCGGCATCGAGCACCATCACCACAGAGTCGACCGCAGCGAGCACCCGGTAGGTGTCTTCAGAGAAGTCACGGTGCCCCGGGGTATCGAGCAGGTTGAACTGCAGACCGTGATATTCAAACGACAACGCCGTCGAGGAGATGGAGATGCCACGCTTGCGCTCCATCTCCATCCAGTCACTTGTCGCGCCGCGACGACCCTCACGGGCCTTCACCGCACCCGCATCGTTCAGCGCTCCGGCATAGAGGAGGAACTTCTCGGTGAGCGTGGTTTTGCCGGCATCGGGATGCGAGATGATGGCAAAGGTCCGACGGCGCGCGGCATGTTCGGAGGGTTCGGACACGCCCCGCAGGCTACCGAGCCCCATAATGGGTGCATGCTGCTCCCCGATCCCCCCGCGTGCGCGTTCGCATCCGATAACGCTGCCGGCGCGCACCCCGACATCATCGAGGCGATCCAGCGCGCAAACCATGGCCACGCACTCGCCTACGGCGATGATGTTCACACCCGCTCATGCGAGCAGGCCTTCAACGAGCTCTTCGGACAACCGGTGACCACTCTGCTGGCATTGAACGGCACCGGCGCAAATGTCTTGGCCATGGGTGCCGCGCTGCGCACCGCGGAGGCCGTGCTGTGTTCAGAGTGGTCGCATATCAACCTGGACGAGACAGGAGCACCTGAACGCATCCTCGGCACGAAACTGCTCACCGCTCCGGCACCTGATGGTCGCCTCTCCCCCGATGCCATCGATACCGCCGCACGCGATATCGGGGTCATGCACCATGCACAGCCCGGCCTCGTCTCCATCACCCAAGCCACCGAATGGGGAACGCTCTATTCCACCGATGACATCGCAGCCATCTGCGATCGTGCTCATGCACACGGGATGCGCGTCCACCTCGACGGCGCCCGACTTGCCAACGCTGTCGCTGCTGCAGGCAAAGGACCCGACGGATTGCGCGACATGGTCGTGGCGACCGGCGTCGACGTCCTCAGTTTCGGCGGCACTAAAAATGGTCTCCTCGGCGCCGAGGCGGTGGTCTTCATCAATCGCGACCTCGCCCACCGTGCGATCTACCTCCGCAAACAGGTCAACCAGTTGGCGTCGAAGATGCGTTTCATCGCGGCGCAATTCAGCACCTATTTGGCGGACGACCGTTGGCTCACCTGGGCAACTCACGCCAACGACATGGCGTCGCGATTGCATCACGAGGCCCAACAGATCCTCGGCGATCATGTCGGACCTGCACCGCAGGTGAATTCTGTCTTCCCCACGCTGGTGCCAGAGATCGCGATGCCGCTGCGCGACTGGTGTTTCTTCTGGGATTGGGATCGCAGCACCGACCGGTACCGCTGGATGACCGCATGGGATACAACCTCAGATGACGTCAGTCGATTCTGCGAGGGCCTCGCGGCGCTAACTGCCTGAGCGCTCTTGGCGGGACCCCACCTCAGCGTCTACGATCTGTGACCGCGGCCACATCGGCCGGCTCTGAACTCTGTTGGGGGAACAACATGGATCTGGTGGATTTCATCACGCGGGAACTAACTGATGATGCGTGGATGGATGACGGTGCGTGCAAAGGCCTCACCCACCTCTTCTTCCCCACCGCCGCCGAGCGTCCTCAGACCCGCGAACTTCGCGAACAAGCAGCACAGCGAGTGTGCGAGGGCTGCATGGTCCAAATGCAGTGCCGAGATTTCGCCCGCGACAATCACGAATATGGTTTCTGGGGTGGCGAAAGCGAGCATGAGCGCCACGCCGCCGGGTTCCGCCTCATCGCACCCATCGGGGTCCGCGCACGGCAGTCCAGCTGACCAGAGCAGTCCATCCGCCTGCACAGCTGAGGACGCGCAACCCACGTGAGCTCGCCCGTCGACCCGTCGCCGCCAGGTCGTGGCCAGGTCTGCGTCGTTGGCAGCGCAAATCTTGACCTCGTCGCCGGTGTGGCTCGACGCCCAGGGCCCGGCGAAACCCTTCTCGGTCACAGCTACGCCGAACATCCCGGCGGCAAGGGACTGAACCAGGTCGTGGCCGCTGCTCGGCAGGGTGCGGCAACGACGTTCGTTGGTTCGGTTGGCGCTGACGCTGCTGGCGAGCGTCTGACGGCGGTCCTGACCGAGGCGGGCTGCGATATCGACGCCATGTCGGT
>Ga0181594_10002323_pt1 | contig 17511 bp, 21 predicted proteins | sample 071ome_18_FD_145603 | JGI IMG/M metagenome (GOLD analysis project Ga0181594, IMG submission 145603) | Coastal salt marsh microbial communities from the Groves Creek Marsh, Skidaway Island, Georgia - 071413BT metaG (spades assembly) | ecosystem: Environmental > Aquatic > Marine > Intertidal zone... | reverse complement strand
GCTTTCCCAGCTCATCCCGCCCAACAGGCCGATCGTCTTCACCGTCAGTCGTCTCCGTCGGGGAGGGCGTTCATTGCCGCGTCCACCAACTGTTCCAGCAGCCACCCCAACCATTCGTAGAGGGCCATGACCGGCGCTCGCTCATCGCTTGGGTCGAGGTCGTGCAAGGCGTCGTGACCGATCACATCGACATCAAGTCGTTCCCCGAGCACGAGTCGGAGCGCGTTGAGGCTGTGCATCCACGCGGTAACACCCTCGTCGTTGAGGGTGGTGCCGCCGATGCCGTCTTCGACAACGTCGATTGCGTCCAGCCGTGACCGCAGGAGTTCGTCGGTCACCATCTGGCGGTAGAAGGTCTCGGCCTCGTCATCATCGGGCCGAGCCGGTGGCGAGAGCCGCCGCAGGGCAGGGTCGGTTTCGCCGATCACCAGGGAGCGGAGTTGGGGAAGGACGTGCTGGAGCATGTCTCGTTCGTCTTCGGGGAGATCGACGATGACCTCGCCGTTTTTCCACCGGAAGCGTCGTCGAAAGAATGCCGGCACGTCAGGTGTCCTGTTCGAGCGTCGCCCAGAGACCGTGTTCGTGGAGACGAAAGACATCGAGCTCGGCCTTTTCGCGCGCCCCGGACGAAACGACGGAACGGCCCTCGACGTGCACTTCCATCATCAGCCGCTGCGCCTTCGCTTCGGAGTAACCGAAGACCTTGCGGAACACGAAGGTCACGTAGGACATCAGGTTGATCGGGTCGTCCCACACGATCACCTTCCACGGCTTGTCGATCGCCAGGCCGTCCTCGACGTCGACCTCAGGCGTTGAGATCGGCGCGGTCACACTCGCACCGGTGCGGCTGTCGGGACTCGCTCGGCGAGCCATGCGAGGCGCACGATCTGCACCCACACGAGACAGGCGATGGCGATGTGGACGGCAACCAACGCCACCGGGACACCGGCGAAGTACTGCCAGTAGCCGATCGCGCCCTGCAGGACGAGCAAGCTCGCCACCCGCATCGCCTGCTCGCGAACGTGGGGAACAACAGCCGCTTGAGCCTGGCGGATCACCACCACGACGGCAGCGAGCACGAGCATGGCGGTGATGGTGTGGACCCGGGTGACTTCGCGCACGAGCAGCGGGAGTCGGTCGGCGGTCAGGTCGTTCTCGCTCCCGGAGTGCGGACCGGATCCCGTCACGATGGTGCCGGTCACCAGCAAGCAGGCACCGGCCGCGAAGACGACTCGGGTTGCGAGCCGGACACGGGTCCACGCCTCGAACGGTGCCCCGCTGACGGGTGACTCGGCCGGTTCGTCGTCAGGAACCTTTGCCTTCTCGACGAGGACGGTCGCATTCCACAGCAGAACCATCGACAGGAGGAAGTGCGCCATGGTCATCTGCGGCGCCAGATGGGAGGCGACCACGAATGCGCCCAGGATCGCCTGGGCGAGGACACCGACGACCAAACCGAGCGACCACCACACCAGCGGGGTTCGTCGCGGGGTGCGGCGAAGCGACCCGAGCACGGCGATGATGACGGCGAAGCCAACGGCACCGGTGAACAGGCGGTTCCCGAACTCGATCAGTGCGTGGTACTCGAGTGACGCAACGAACTGGTCCTCCTCGCAGGTCGGCCAGTCGGTGCAGCCCAGCCCCGAGCCGGTGAGACGCACCGAGGCGCCGGTGAGAACGATCGCTGCGTTGAGCCACAGCGCCCACTGCGCCATACGGACGTAGCGCTCAGGGGACACCGCACCACGGAACATGCCCTTGACGTTAGAGCCAGCTGGTTGGTCTTGCGTCAGCGGCCGTAGTCTGACGGTGTGTCTGCCCCCACTCAGGTGCCCACGCGCCCCAAATTCATGGCGTTTATCGCGCTGATGAAGCTGAGGATCGTCGAGCTCCTGCTCGTCACGACCGTGCCGACGATGATCGTTGCCGAAGGCGGGATCCCGTCGCTCTGGCTGATCACGGCGACGGTGTTCGGCGGCACGCTCGCGGCCGGCGGAGCCCATGCCTTCAACATGTACATCGACCGAGACATCGACGGTCTGATGGAGCGAACCCGGCACCGCCCGCTGGTGACCGGCGAGATCTCACCCCGTGAGGCCCTCGTCTTTGCGTTTGCCGTCGAGATCGTGGCCTTCGGCTGGCTTTGGGCGACCGTCAATGTCCTGTCGGCGGCGCTGGCCGTCAGCGCCACCCTGTTCTACGTCTTCGTCTACAGCCTTTGGCTGAAGCGGAACTCCACGGCCAACATCGTGATTGGCGGGGCGGCGGGGGCCGTGCCGGTGCTCGTCGGGTGGTCGGCGGTGACGAACACGCTGGACTGGCCGCCGGTGGTGCTGTTCGCCATCATTTTCTATTGGACCCCACCCCACTTTTGGGCGCTCGCCATCCGCTACCGCGATGACTATCAGGCGGCTGAGGTCCCGATGCTGCCGGCCGTCACGACCCTGCGCCGGACCGCCACCAGGATCATCCTGTACACGGTCGTATTGTGGGCCCTGACCCTGCTGTTTGCCCCGGTTGCGGATATGGGGGCGATCTACACGGTGTCCGCTGTCGTCATTGGTGCCGTGTTTCTCGGTCTCGCGGTGAAGGTCTATCGCGACCCTCAGCCCAAGCTGGCAATGGCGCTGTTTGGGTGGTCGATCACCTATGTGACCCTGCTCTTCGGGGCGATGGCGGTCGACGTGGTCGTCCGCAACGGCGTCTGAGCGTTCGGGCGGGAAAAACCCTGCGGAAATCTCTTGGGCCCGGGTTCCGTTCCTGGGCACAGACACCTGTAGGCTCTGGCAGCGTGCGCGTCCGGTTGTCTGGGTGCGCGCAGATCGTTTTCAGCGCGGGGACAAGGGGCTCTTGCGCTGTCGGAGGACACCAAGAACGATGACGATGACCGAGTCACCGCCCGCGGAGGCGGCCGAGGCCGAACCGAAGGCTGCTGCTGAACTGGCAGCCGAGGGCCTGTACGCATGGCTCTCCACCAGTGACCACAAGGTGATTGGCCGGATCTGGATCCGCCTGTCGCTGCTGCTGTTGGTTGCGGCGACTGCCGTGGGAGCCGCTGTGGCCTTTGAACAGGTCGACGGCACCGACACCGACATTTTCGGCGGGCTCAACGGCTACTTCCAGATGTGGGGCCTGTACCGCTTCGGCATGGTGCTGCTCGTGGTGGCCCCGCTTTTCATCGGGCTCGCCACCGTGATCGTCCCGATGCAGGTCGGCAGCTCCAACATCGCCTTCCCGCGAGCGGCGCTTGCCGCCGCCTGGGGGTATGTGTTCGGCGCAATCGTCACGGTCGTGTCGGTCCTCGCCGGTGGAGGCTGGGGTGCGCTCGACGGCGTCACCGGCGACGAAGCCGACGCCATCGAACTCACCCTGCTTGGCACCGGCATCGTCATCGTGTCGATCTTGCTCGCCAGCGTCTGCCTCGCCACGACGGTGATCTCCTTGCGGACGCCCGGCATGGGCCTCGCCAAGGTGCCGCTGTTCGCATGGTCGATGTTGGTCACGGCGTCGGTTTGGCTGCTGACGCTGCCCGTGCTGGTCGCCAACCTGGTGATCGTCACGGTCGATCTTCGCGGCGGGCCGCTCCTGTTCGGGAACCCCGAGGGTTCCGACCAGATCTACTCCCAGCTCGCTTGGCTGTTCGAGCAACCCCAGATCTACTCGATGGCGATTCCCGTCCTCGGGGTGATCGGTTCGGTTGCGCCGGTTGTCGCCAAGGGCCGTCATCTCAGCCACGCCACCGGCATGGTGCTGATCGGACTTGCTGGCCTGCTCTCGGTAGGCGGCTGGTCGCAGCCCTTCTTCGGTGACGAGCGCGACGAGTTCCTCTTCGTCGCCTTTGCCCTCGTGGCCGCTCTCCCGGTGCTCGCAACTGTCCTGCTCTCGCTCGTCACGATGGTGAAGGGCGAGGCGCCCGTTGGCATCCCCCCTGCTCCGCTCGCCGGGGCGTTCGGTGCGGCTGGCGTGCTGGTGCTCGCCACCGTCGCTGGCGCGGTGCGGGTCGTCCTGCCGCTGCTTGACGACACCATCCCGATGATCGGCACAACGGCGGACACTGCGGTCCTGAACCTGGTTGTCTTTGCTGCCCTGAGCGGCGGGATTGCTGGCCTGTGGTTCTGGGCACCCAAGATCGGTGGCCGGTCGTTGTCCAACCTGACCGGGCTTGGCGTGATCACCATGCTGCTCGGCGGTGGTGTCCTGCTTGGTGCCGGCGCCCTTCTCGCCAGCTTCGACGACACCCCCGACAACGCGGTCGGCTCGTTCGACAGCCTGACGGAGACCGGCATGACCATCGCCGCGATCGGCTCGGTCCTCGCCGTGCTCGGGGCCCTCGGTGTGCTTGCCGGCCTGGCGACCGCCCTGCGCAACGATGCCGACGCCGACGGCGACCCGTGGGGTGGGCACACGCTCGAGTGGGCGACCGCCACCCCGGTCCCGGCCGACAACTTCAGCGGCCCGCTGGCTCGTGTCATGTCGGAAGCCCCACTGCTCGACGAACCTGCAACCGACGAGGGGGAGGAGTCCTGATGGCTACCGCCACGACCCGCCTGCTGGCGCCCGCGCTGCGTCGTCCCCGCACCGTGATGGTTGGCACGCTCTTTGCGGCCAGCGCCTCGTTCATGGTGTTCGTGGGCATTCTCGCCCTCTACCTGTCCCGTCGAGCCGAGGCTCGAAGTGCCGGGATCGAGTGGTTCCCCGAGGGCGTCATTGAACTTGGCCCCTCCGGATGGATCTTCTGGACCCTCGTCCTTGCCTCGTTCACCATCCAATGGGCCGTTCAGGCGATCGACAACGACGATCGTCCGCATGCCTATGTGGCGCTGGCTATCACCATGATGTTCGGGGCTGCGGTGTTCAACCAGCTCTGGTTCATCATCAACGACACCGGGTTCGCGCTGGCGGACTCCGAGGCCGAGCTGCTGTTCTTCGTCCTGATCGGGACTTATGTCGTGTTCCTGATCCTCGCCATGGGCTTCCTTGTGCTCACGTCGCTGCGAGCGCTCTTCGGCCAGTACCGCTACCGCCAGAACGACGGCGTCGGTGCCGCGGCGATGTACTGGCATGCCGTGTCCGCCATGTACTGGGTCCTCTGGATCGCGGTCTTCGTCACCAAGTAGGGATCAGATGTTCACCACGGGCTTCAAATTCTTCTTCGGTCTCGCCCTCGCCCTGATGGGCGCAGCGGTCATCGTCGGCTACGCAACCGGGGGTGGCCATGTCGGCCCCATCTCGCTCGGCTGGAAGGGCGGCGTCGGCAACCACGTCTCCTATGTCGTGCTTATGGGTCTCGGCGTTGTGGCCATGACCATCAGCTTTGTCATCGTCGCCTTCCGTGACGCTGACCCGGCTGCTCAGGCGCACTACCTCGGCGTCGACTCGGTCGCTCCAACGACCCCGGTCACCGGTTCGCCCTGGCCGGTCGTCGGTGCCTTCGGTGCCGTGGTGACCACCCTGGGGATCGCACTCAGCACGCCGGTCATCATCCTTGGCGTCGTGATCTGCGTCCTGGCTGCCTTCGAGTGGACCATGGACGCCTGGGCCGACCGGGCGACCGGCGACCCCGAAGCGAACCGGGCCCTGCGCGATCGCGTGATGGCGCCAGTGGAAATCCCGGTCGGCGGTGTCCTCCTCGTCGCAGGTATGGCCCTGGCGGCCAGTCGGATCTTCCTCAACGTGAGCAAGAACGGCGCAGTCTTCTGGGCAGGTGCGATCGCTGTCACAGTCTTCGGGCTTGGCATCCTCTATGCCGCGAAGCCCAAGATGAACAAGAACGTTTTGGCCGGTCTGGTTCTTGCAACCAGCGTGGCGGTACTCGCCGGCGGCATCGTGACCGCTGTCGATGGTGAACGCGAATTCGAAAAGCACGGTGAACACGGTGAGGAACACGGTGAAGACCATTCCGAAAAGGGTGAAGCCAGTGAGTAAGTCAGCGCGTCGGTCGCTGCTGGGCCTGATCGCCCTCGTCGGCCTTGTTGCCGCCGGGTGCGCGAGCGACGCCGAGCTCGACACGCTCCAGCCCCAGAGCGACACTGCTCGGGAGATCGACGATCTCCTCGACATCGTCCTTGTGATCGCCGGTGTCATCTTGGTGCTCGTCGTCGGTGGCGTCGCCTGGCTGGCGCTGAAGAACCGGGTCAAAAACTACGACGGCGACGACGAGTTCCCCGAACAGATCACCCACAACAACACCCTCGAGATCGGCTGGACCATCGGTCCGGCGCTGATCCTGGTGGTTGTGGCGGTCCTGACGCTCACCACCCACATCGCCATCAACGACACCGAAGCCAACGCGCTCGAGGTCGACGTTGCCGGCGAGTCCACCAGTTGGGAGCCCAAGGTCGTGGTTGTCGGCCACCAGTGGTGGTGGGAGTTCCGCTACTACTTCTCCGAGGATGTCGATGGCGACATGCTCGGTGATCCCCGCAACCTGCCGCCGGCCGACATCGTGACGTCCGGGCAGATGATTATCCCGACAGGCGAAGAGATCGAGCTCCTCGTGACATCGCGAGACGTGATCCACTCCTTCTGGATTCCGGCCCTCAACGGCAAGCGTGACGCCCGCCCCGGCTTCTACGCTCCGTGGAAGATCGAGGCCGACAATCCGGGCGTCTACTTCGGTCAGTGCACCGAATTCTGTGGGCTCTCTCATAGCCGTATGCGCATGCAGGTCGTAGCCATGGATGGCGGTGACTTCCAGGGATGGGTCGACCAACAGATGCAGCCATCGGTTGAGCGTGCTGGTGAGAGCGAAGCGGTTGCGAACGGTCGCGCTGCATTCGCCGCCAACTGCAGTTCGTGCCACCGAGTGACCGGTCTCAACGACGACACCTACGACGGTGCACCGGTCGAGTCGAACGCCGCACCCGACCTGACCCACTTCGCAAGCCGCACGACCTTCGCTGGCGGCCTCCTCAACACCTACAACGAGGACGGCAGCTTCAACCGGAACGATGTGTCCGCTTGGCTTCGGGCCCCTGAAGAAATCAAGGACAACGCGGCGAACAACCTGCCCGACGGTGTCCTGCCCCGCGGCATGCCGAACCTCGGCTTGTCCGAACGAACGATCAGTGATCTCGTTGCGTACCTCGAGTCCCTGGGCGAGCGCCCGGGAGACTGGGTGATTGCGGCGACGGAGGTGGAGTGACATGGCGATCATCGACGAACCCCTCGCGCTCGAGAGCGGCGACACCTACGCCGAACGTCCTCTCGGTGTCCTCACCCGTCCCCAGGCCAAGGGTGGCTGGAAGGACTGGGTCAGCACGGTCGATCACAAGAAGATCGGCATCATGTACGGCGTTGCCGCCATGTTCTTCTTCTTGGTGGGCGGTCTTGAAGCCCTGTTGATTCGGACCCAGCTGGCGTTCCCCAACTCGGGTTTCCTCAGCGCCGACGTCTACAACCAGCTGTTCACGATGCACGGCGTCACCATGGTGTTCCTGTTCGTGATGCCGCTTGCTGCTGCGTTCGCGAACTATCTGATTCCGCTGCAGATCGGTGCCCGTGACGTCGCCTTCCCCCGGCTGAACGCACTGTCGTTTTGGGTGTGGCTGTCGGGTGCGATCTTCCTGAACACCAGCTGGATCGTCGGCGGTGGCGGCGCTGACTGTGGCTGGTTCTGCTACTCGCCCAACAGCGGCATCATCTACTCGCCGACCAACGGCGTTGACTTCTACGCCGTCGGTCTCCTGATCGCCGGTATCGCCTCGTTGGTGTCGGCGGTCAACCTGATCGTGACCTGCCTGAACATGCGGGCGCCGGGCATGTCCTTGTTCCGCATGCCGGTCCTCACCTGGATGCTGCTGGTCACCCAGTTCCTGCTGGCGTTCGCCCTGCCGGTGATCACCGTCGCCCTGTTCCTGCTGCTGTTCGACCGAACATTCGATTCGCAGTTCTTCGACCCCGAAGCCGGCGCCGACCCGTTGCTGTGGCAGCACCTCTTCTGGATCTTCGGCCACCCCGAGGTGTACATCATCATCCTGCCGAGCTTCGGCATCGTCTCGGAGGTCATCCCGGCCTTCAGCCGCAAGCCGATCTTCGGCTACACGTTCATGGTGTTCTCCGGCATCGCCATCGGCTTCATGGGCTGGGGCGTCTGGGCCCATCACATGTTCGTCTCCGGTATCGGCCCGATCTCCGTTGCTGCGTTCTCGCTGGCCACGATGTTCATCGCTGTGCCAACCGGCGTGAAGATCCTCAATTGGCTCGCCACGATGTGGGGCGGCAAGTTGCGGTTCACGACCGCGATGTTGTTCGCGACCGGCACGGTTGCGATGTTCACCATCGGTGGTCTGTCCGGTGTGACCCACTCGCTCGCCCCGGCCGACACGCAGCAGACCGACACCTACTACATCGTCGCTCACTTCCACTATGTGATCTTCGGTGGCGGTGTCTTCGGTTTGTTCGCCGGCGCCTACTTCTGGTGGCCGAAGGTCTTCGGTCACTTCCTGAACGAACGCCGAGGGAAGGTCAACTTCTGGGCCATGTTTGTCGGGTTCAACCTGACCTTCGGCCCGATGCACGTTCTCGGCCTGCAGGGCATGAGCCGCCGCATCGACACCTACTCCGCCGGGTTCGGGTTCGAACTCTGGAACCTTGTCGCCACCATCGGTTCGTACATCCTCGGCTTCTCGGTCCTGTACTTCCTCTGGAACGTCTACAAGTCCAAGAAGGAAGCGCCGAACCTGCCCCCTCCTGGTCCCGACCCGTGGGATGCGCGCAGCCTCGAATGGTCAATCCCGTCGCCGACGCCCGAGCACAACTTCGACGAAATCCCGGTCATCGAGTCGCAGGACGACTGGTGGTTCCGCAAGTACAACATCAATGAGGACGGCTCGGTCGTGCGCATCGCCACCGCCGAGGAAGCCGCCCAGAAGGGTGACGCCGAGGGTGTGCATCTGCCGTCACCGTCATTCTGGCCGCTAGTGCTCGCCATTGGCCTCCCGCTGATCGGCTACGGCGTAATCTTCAACCTCTGGCTGTGTGTTGCCGGTGGTCTGCTCACCGGCATGGCGATCTACGCCTGGGCGCTGGAGCCGGTCGACGACCCTGATGCGGCACACGACCACGGTGATCACGACGACCACGGAGATGGCGATCCCGTCGCGGTCGCCGCTGGCGACGCCAGCGAGAACTCCGAGGGAGAGGCCTGATGGATACCGCAACCGCGACGGCCGAGATCGAGCACGGTCACGACCCCCACGCGACCAACACCGGCATCTCCAACAACAAGCTGGCGATGTGGCTGTTCCTATCGACGGAATGTCTGCTCTTCGGCGGCCTGATCTCGACTTACCTGCTGTACAAGACCCGCCAAGGCAACGCCGACGTGTTGCCGACGGATCTCTTTGATATTCCCTTCACCTCGGTCAGCTCGTTCGTGCTGCTGATGAGCTCGCTCACCATGGTGTTGGCGCTCTCGGCGGTGGCTCGCAACGACATGGAACGCGGCAAGGCATGGCTTGTCGTGACGGCCATGCTCGGCGCCGTGTTCATCGGTGGCCAGGTCTATGAGTTCACCGCCTTCGTCCGGGAAGGTATGGGCTTCACGTCGAGCCCGGCCGCTTCGGCCTTCTTCACCCTCACCGGGTTCCACGGTGTGCACGTGAGCCTCGGCCTGGTGATGCTCATGTCGCTCTGGGTTGCGGCCGGTCAAGGCAAGCTCACGAGCAAGAACTCTGAGACGGTCGAAATCGTCGGCCTCTACTGGCACTTCGTCGACATCGTGTGGATCTTCATCTTCACGGTGATCTACCTGATCCCGCCTGCGTAGGAGGCAGCTATGAGCGAAGCAACCGCCGCCGTCGAAACGCACGACGACACCCACGACGATCATCACCCTTCCGACTGGGAGTACGTGAAGATCGCCGTGCTCCTGGCTGCATTCACTGGAATCGAGGTGGCGACCTACTTTGAGTCGGTCTTCACGATCTTCGAGACCCGCTGGGTGCTGCTGACCACCCTGTTCGTGCTGATGTTCGTGAAGTTCTGGCTGGTAGCCCGGATGTTCATGCACCTCAAGCAGGACAAGCCGATCCTGGGGTGGAGTTTCGTGTCCGGCATTGCGCTGGCGACCGCGGTGTACATCGTCGCGCTCGCCGCCTTCAACTTCTTCTAGCCATGGGCGGCACCCTGCTTGCCGTCACCGCCTACGAGTTCCACGCTGAGGTGTGGCTCCTGGTGGGGGCGATCATTGGGTTGGGGGTGTATTCGGTCCGTTCGATCGGGCCGCTCGTGGTGCCGGAGGGGGAACCGGTCGTCACGACAGGACAAAAACGGGCGTTCGCCGCAGGCGTGTTCCTGCTGTGGTTTGCGGCCGACTGGCCCATGCACGACATCGCCGAAGAGCATTTGTACTTCGTGCACATGCTTCAGCATCTGCTCATTGCGTTCATGGTGCCGCCCCTGTTGCTGCTCGCCATGCCCGCCTGGCTTGCTCGCCTCATCATTCTTGAGGACGGCCTGCCGCAGCGGATCCTCCGTTTTCTGACGAAGCCCATCGTCGCCGGGATCATCTTCAACGCGCTGCAGGTGCTCACCCACTGGGGAGCGGTCGTCGACCTCTCGGTCGAGAACGGTGCGTTCCACTACGGCATTCACCTGCTCGTGTTCGCCTCCGCCTTGCTGATGTGGTTCCCCGTTCTCGGGCCCCTGCCCGAGATGCAGATGAGCGAGCCCGGCAAGATGCTGTACCTGTTCCTGATGTCGATCGTTCCGACCGTGCCTGCTGGGTGGCTGACGTTCGCAGAGGGAATCGTCTACGAGTCGTACGACACCGCTGAGCCGTTGTGGGGCATCAGCCCTCGTGACGATCAACAGGCCGCAGGGGCAGTGATGAAGGTCCTCGGTGGCTTCTACCTCTGGATTCTCATCGCAATCCGGTTCTTCCGGTTCGCGGCTGCGCATCGCGCCGCCGACGAACAGTCGCGACGTGAACGGCATCGGCAGCGCCTCACCTTTGAGGATGTTGAGCAGCGGTTCGCCGACGCCGGCGACCCACCGGTCGAGGTTCGCTAGCTCCGGTACCGATCGAACACCGGGTCGTCGCTCTCAACGACGATCTCGTGATCTTCGGCCAAGTCAACGAGTAGGTCAGCGAGCGCCCGCCGTCGCTGACCATCGAGACCTGCGGTCGGGTCGACGAGCCAGAGCTGGTCGAACGGCCTCGACAGGGTGATGAGCAGTGCACAGATCTGCTGCTCACCCCGGCTCATCGGGCCCGGCACTCGATCCAGCAGCCGGTCGGCGTCGAAGCTGTCGATGGCGAAGTCGGCAATGGCTTCGGGCATCGTCTCGCCTGCCTCCCGAGCTGCGTTGAGCATCTGTTCGGCGAGGGGAACGTCGGGGTCGACCTCAGCCAGCACGGTTGCGTCCGGGGCTGGGGCGGCGCCGGTGGCTTGGGGACGAAGATCGAGCACCCCGACATTCTGGCCTCTGCGTGCTGTGCCCGGACCTCGCTCGCGCTGACTCGAGGCGCGCTTGTTAGATGTCGTTGTACATCAAGCGGGTGCCGCTGTTCCTGAGGTCCGGGTAGGCGGCCGCAACGGCCTGCATCATCCCCGTCCACCACTCGCTCCCGAGCATTGCGTCGGAAAACGCACCCTGGGCCGCGAATGAGTCGAAGTCGAGCATGTACTCAACTTGGTGGACATCGCCCCCCGCAACCGAACGCATGATGCGCGGGTTCTTCGCGCCCAATCCTTCATGAATCGGAGCTGCTTCGCGTGAGCCGGCCACGACCGCCTCAATGGCGGCCGGGGTTCCTTCCCACGTGGTGATCTGTGTGACAAGCATTACTGATCCTCCCTAATGCTGTGGCCACCTGAGCCTTGTCGAGCGTCCTTGTGAAATTCTTGCCAGGTCACGAGCCAGCCCCGAGCGATTCGTCAGCCGCACCGAGGAAACGAGCGCTGCTCGGTGCTGCGGGCGATACCGTCTCACCATGCTCGACATCAAGCTCCTGCGCACCGATCCGGAGGCCGTGAAGGCAGCGATTGCTCGTCGGGGCGACGACCCGTCGGGTATCGATCGTGCCGTCGACCTCGATGCGAAGGTCCGGGCGGTCGGAACCGAACGTGACGACATCCGGAGCCGCGTCAACGCCCTCTCCAAGGAGATTGGCACCCTTCACCGCGACGGCAGGGGCGATGAAGCGAGCGCGTTGCAGGACGAGAGCAAGGCACTCGGTGAGCGGGAGAAGTCATTGGCGGCCGAGGCCGACGAACTCCATGCTGCCCTCCGCCACGAACTGCTCCACATCGCGAACATGCCCGCTCCCGATGCGCCCGACGGGCTCACGGAGGACGACAACATCGTGGTCCGAGTCGAGGACTACGAAGCCGACGGCTACGCCGAACACCAGAAGGTCCCTCACTGGGAAATCGGCGAGCAGTTGGGCATCCTCGACGTCGATCGGGCCGTGCGGATGTCAGGGTCGATGTTCGCGATGTACCGGCGGAGCGGTGCGCATTTGCTGTCGGCGCTCATCAACTATGGCCTCGACCGAAACCGGGATGCCTTCGAACAGGTCCGGCCCCCAACCGTGGTGAAGACCGACACAATGATCGGCACCGGACATCTCCCCAAGTTCGCCGATGACGCCTACCACCTCGAACGAGACGACCTGTGGGCCATCCCCACCGCCGAGGTTCCGCTGACCTCAATGGTCGCCGGTGAGGTACTCGACGAGGCAGAACTGCCACTGCGCCTTATGGCGCACACCAGTTGCTATCGCCGCGAAGCCGGGTCGGCGGGGCGAGACACTCGCGGGCTTCTCCGTGTCCACGAGTTCGACAAGGTCGAGTTGTACGCGTTCTGCACCGAGGACCAGGCGCAGGCGATGCACATGGAGATCTTGGAGCGGGCCGAGAATGCGATCCGCGACCTCGGCCTTGCCCATCGCGTGCTCGACCTGGCCTGCGGAGACATCAGTGGTGCCGGCGCCCGCACCTACGACATTGAGGTCTTCGCGCCGGGCGCCGATCGTTGGCTTGAGGTCAGCTCGGTCAGCTGGTGCACCGACTACCAGGCCCGCCGGGCCAACATCCGCTACCGACCCGAAGGCGAGAAGGGAACCCGCTTCGTCCACTCCCTCAACGGGTCGGGTCTCGCCGTGCCCCGCGTCTGGGCTGGCATCGTCGAGACCTACCGACAACCCGACGGGTCGGTGCGCATCCCCGATGTCCTCCAGCCGTACATGGGCGGGGTGACCGAGATTCCTGTGCCCGGCTGATGGGCGGCACCGTTACCTGGCTGGAGGATCAGCCCGACACCGTCACGGACCTTCCCGTCTTTGGGTCGGAATCGCCGATGCGAAAGGTCACCGAGGGTGTTGCCTTCGATGGCGCATGGGACGCCGCTCGCCGGGACAAGGTCCGTGACCTCTTCGACGGCATGGCGGCGGAGTGGAGCGCCAGATTCAGCGAAGCGCGCGACGCAGCGGTGACCGACGCACTTGAGCGGAGCGGCGCAACCGGCGGAAAGGTCGTTGAACTCGGTGCCGGCTCAGGCCTCGCCACCGCCCGACTCGTTGAACGGTTCGACGACGTGGTCGCCCTCGACCTTTCGATGGAAATGCTCCGCTACCAACCCGATCTTGCGCCGAAAGTTCGCGCCGATGCGTCAACCTTGCCCTTCCCAGATGATGCAGCCGATGTGGTCGTTCTGGTCAACATGCTGCTCTTCCCTTCGGAAGTCGACCGGATCCTCGCTGCTGAGGGCACCGTGCTGTGGATCAACACGAACGGCCATGAAACCCCCATCCATCTGAGTCCCGAGGCGGTCGTCGACGTCATGCCCGGCACGTGGGAGGCAACCGCGGGTCGGGCTGGCACCGGGCTGTGGGCGGCGGTGCGTCGGGCCTGACGCTCGGCCGTGCCGAGCAAGAGACGGCGCTTCAGGCGAGTTGGAGCCCGATCCACGCCGCTCCAACACCGAGGATGAAGGTTGCGGCCACGTACCGGACCGCAAGGTCTCGGCTGATCTCGTCGAGTTCGATCGTTTCGGCGATCAGTGTCGAGAAGGTCGTCATCGCCCCAAGACCAGCTACTCCACCCACCAATTGCGAGTCGGCACTGGCCGTTGACAGCAGACCGAGGGCGAACGCGCCACCGACATTTACGGCCAGCGTGCCGATCGCCCGGACCGGAACACTCAGTGAGGCCTGCCAACGCACCAGCGTGCCCGCAGCCGCCGTGACGACGAACAGCACGGCGATCACGACACGACCTCGCGCCCACCAAAGAACGCGCCCCCGCCAAGGGCGAGGCTGGCGACGATGAGGACGACCGCGTCCCATGGGTCACCGCGATCGAGCTGTTGGGCGAGTTCGACCGCGAGCCCAGAAAAGGTGCTGAGTCCTCCACAAAACCCGACAGCCAGGGCTAGTCGAGCCGGATGCTCCCGGTCTTGCCACACGGCGACCACCATCCCGAGCACACCGCTCGCGACGGTGTTGACGACCAGCAGCGATGCTGCCACCGACCACTCGAGTTCTCCGACCGCCCACCGCAGCACGGTGCCAGCAACGCCACCGGCGAGCACGGCGGGTATGACTCGATTCATGGCTGCACCGTAGAGTCTCGGCATGGATTGGGAGTCGACCCGCCATCACTACGCTCAGGCCGGTCTCGACATCACCGATGTCGATCCCGACCCGATCACCCAGTTTCGGACCTGGCTCGACGACTGGGTCGCCACCGAGCCCCGAGATCCTGGGGTGGTCATCGTCTCGACCGTTGACGCCGAAGGATGGCCCGCGAGTCGGGCGGTGCTCCTCCGGGGTGTCGACGAGCGAGGCTTCGTGTTCTTCACGAACCGGCGGTCGGCGAAGGGACGCGCCCTCGATGCCACCGGCCGGGCGAGCCTAAGCTTCGTGTGGGACGACCTCGAGCGCCAGGTTCACGTGTCGGGGACCGCCGAGCATCTGCCCGACGACGAGTCCGACGCCTACTTCGCCAGCCGGCCGCGGGGGAGTCAGATCGGTTCGTGGGCCAGCGAGCAATCGGCTGTCATCGAGTCGAGGCAGACCCTGGATGATGCGGTCGTCGAGATCGAGCAGCGGTTCCCCGACGAGGTGCCGCGGCCCGCTCATTGGGGCGGCTATCTCGTCCGTCCTCGCGCGATTGAGTTCTGGCAGGGCCGACCCAGTCGCCTCCACGACCGGATCCGGTTCCGGCGCGAGGGAGACGGATGGACTGTCGAGCGGCTGTCGCCGTAGTGGTGCTGGTTACGCGCTGACGTCCCGGGGCCACGCATCCACGGCGGCAACCAGCGTGTCGATGAGCGCTGCGACCTGCGGTGCCCGAGGTGTCCCGTCGTGGTCACTCCAGTTCGTGGCTTCTTTGTTCCACCGGATCGGTGGGGGCAATTCCATCTGTACGCCGGTGTTCACGGGCAGGTTCACGGGATTTCGGGGGTGCTGGCCTTTGAGGCCCTTGGGGATGTCGTCGAGGTCGACGATGATGCCGTATCGATCGTCGAGGTCGCCGCGGAGGTGGTCGCCGAGGTGATAGGCCAGCTCACGGTTCTGGCCGCCCAGCAGGATGTCGAAGAAGCGATCGTCTCGGCCGTAGCCATGGACCGCGATGACGGTGTCGACGCGTTCGACGAAGGAGGCCAGGGCGTCGGAGTGAGCTGGGTCGAACTGGGTACTCGGGATGTGCTGGCGAAACGGTGACGCTTGGATCACGCCGTAGAACGACGAGTCGGTTCGCTGAGCGACCTCGCTCGCAATGACATCGGTGGTGCGCTCAAGATTGCCGCCGTGGAACGCCATCAGCCCGAAGGAGCTCCGAAGTTCGCAGACTTCGGTGACCTCAGGTCGTTCGAGGAGGGACCGCAGCACGCTTCGGAACGTAGCGGTTCGCACTTCGGTATGCCCACAAGAGCACGAGGGCAACGAAGACGACCTCGAGGAGTACGCCACCTCGAGCCGGGTCGGTAAACCAGTGTCCGATGCGAGCTGGCCAGTTGGCGATGAACCGCCACAGGGGTGCAATCACGAAGTCGAAGTCGTTGATCGCTTCCAGAAAGATGAAGACGACCATCCACACTGCGGTAAGCGACCAGCGTCGGAGTGTGTCGTCCGGGGTGTCCTCATGGAACGCCCGCAGGTAGATCCCCGAGATCCCGAGCAGGCTCAGCACCCCAAGCCGTTCGGGAGTCGTGGTCGTGATCCAGTTCGACACGGCGCTCTGAAACTCGAGGACATGATCGACGAGCACGTTGGCGGCCGTTGGGTCGTCCAGAACCCGCAGCTCCCAAATGCCGTAGTCGATGAGGTAGAGCCCGGCGATCACGAGAACGATCCCCGAGATCTTGCCCATGTGCGGCAACAGCCGACGCATGTTGGCGGCGACATGGTTTTTGGCGCGGGCGAGGCTCACCGTGAGGAAGAGAATCACGGCCCCCATACCCAGGCTGTACGCAAGGAAGCTGCCGACGCCGTTGGCGAATCCGTCGGTCGTGAAGCTGTTTGACACGGCGGAGATGAACAGGCCGATCGTGCAGCTGAGTGAGACAACGGCGTAGGACACACCGAAAAGGAACATGGAGCTGCTCTCGCGGCTGTCGGTTCCTCGATTCATCTTGGGAAGGCTCACCATGATCTGACGGCCGCCGAACGTGGCCATGCCCATCGGGATGAGCACGACACCAAGCACTACGGTCACGTACCCGATGTACTCCACCACCGTGCCCTGACTGAGAAACGCGGCGATCAGCAACCCGAGTGCGCCGAACACCGCCATGAAGCCGAAGGTGAGCATGGCGCCGACCCACAGGCCGCGGGTCACCGCCCGAACCCGGGTCGGCTGCTCCGCCTCGCCGGTGCCGATGAAATAGCCGATGTAGGTCGGCAACATGGCAAACCCGCACGGGTTGAACGCCGCCAACATGCCGACGCTGAACGGGAACGCGAACTGCTCGAGATCCATCAGGTGATCTCCGCGATCTTGGCTGTCAGTTCCTCCGCAGTCAGCACCCCTGACCAGGTCTCTCGCACCACGCCCGCTGCATCGACAAAGACCGTGGTCGGCATGACAACACCGCCGAGTTGGGCGAACACCTCGGCGGTCGGGTCCCACCCAAGGTCGTAGGTGACACCCGTCTGCTCAACAAGAAACGCAGCGTCTTCGATTCGCGGATCGGTCGAGATGCCGACGAAGGCAACCGTGCCCGCCTGCTGCTGGAAGACCATCTCGAACTCAGGCATCTCCCGGACACACGGAGCGCAGGTACGGGCGAAGAAATTGATGACCAACGGCGACCCTGCGTACACGGCGAAGTTGGAGCGCCCTCCATCCAGCGTGGTGAACGGCACGTCAACGCCCGACCCGACCATGTCATCGGCCTGCAAATCCTCGATCGGCGTTGGATCGTTGGTCAACGACAACACCTCATCGTCGTTGCTGCACGCCGCAAGCAGCAGCAACACGCTGACGACACCGAGAAGCAACTTGCGTCGGAAGGGAAAGAAAGGCGAAATCGGCACGGCAACTCCGTCGAAAACGGTAG
>Ga0181594_10002319_pt1 | contig 17529 bp, 16 predicted proteins | sample 071ome_18_FD_145603 | JGI IMG/M metagenome (GOLD analysis project Ga0181594, IMG submission 145603) | Coastal salt marsh microbial communities from the Groves Creek Marsh, Skidaway Island, Georgia - 071413BT metaG (spades assembly) | ecosystem: Environmental > Aquatic > Marine > Intertidal zone... | reverse complement strand
GCCGCGAATCTCTCGGCTCGCCCAAGGCAAAACAGGTCGTCCTCGAGAATCAACCCTTCGCCTGGAACCCCTCCATCGCCGGGACCAAGTCGGAGGACACCATCCTCGCCACGGATAAGGGCGTCGAAACCATCACCGCCTCCAAGAGTTGGCCGATGATTTCGGTCGATTGGGAAGGCGCGAAGTACAAGCGACCCGACATCATGGTCCTTTAAGGCCGCTTTCTCTCCGCCACCATGAAACGCGCCGTCTATGCTGGCAGCTTCGACCCGCTGACCCGCGGTCACATGTGGATGATCGAGGAGGGCGCGCGGCTGTTCCCCGAACTGGTGGTCGCGGTCGGCACCAATCCCGACAAGCAGTACACCTTCTCGGTGGAGGAGCGTCTCCGCATGCTCCACGATTCTCTGGACGAGGCCGAGGGCGTCTGCATCGACAGCTTCGAGAACCGTTTTCTCGTGCACTACGCCAGCGATGTCGGCGCCACACACATCCTGCGCGGCATTCGCAGCGAGCACGACTACAGCTACGAGCGCGGCATGCGCTACATCAACGGCGACATGGAGCCGGACATCGGCACGGTCTTCCTCATGCCGCCACGCGAGATCGCCGAGGTCAGCTCCAGTTTCGTCAAGGGGCTGGTCGGACCCGACGGTTGGCAGGAGATCGTCAAACCCTACCTCTCCGAACCCGTCTACGAGATGATGCTGGAGAAGTTCGGCCATGGCTGACCTGGAGGCGCGTTGGCGGGCCTTGTGCGTCCGGCTGCATCTTCCGCCGGATCTGGATCAGCTCGATTGGCTGCGGGGCGCTCACCGGACGCCGCCCCGGGCCTATCACAACCTCGACCACGTTTCGGCCTGCCTGACAGAGTTGGACGCCGTTCGCCATCTTGCCGACGAACCGGACGCCATCGAAGTCGCCCTCTGGTTTCACGATTCCGTCTACAATTCGCGCTATGCGGAGAATGAGGAGGCCAGCGCCATCATGGCCAAAGGCTGGCTGGACGACTCCTGCGCGCCGGCGGATCTGGGCATGACCGTCGCCGAACTCATCTTCAAGACCAAGCACGACCCCGCCGATCCGCCGGAAACCAGGGACCAACAGATCATTGTCGACGTGGATCTGGCCATCCTGGGCCAGGCGCCGGACGTCTTTGCCGCCTACGAAGACAGGATTCGGGAGGAATACGACTGGGTGGCTTGGAAGATCTATCGGGTCAAGCGCCCGGAGATTCTCAGCCGCTTCCTGCAACGTGAACGCATCTACTTCACGGAGGAGTTCTGCGACCGCTATGAAGCCGCGGCGCGAAGCAACCTGCACCGGTCCATCGAGCGCTTCAAGGCATCCACATGAACGAGCGAACATTGGAGACAAAAACGGGCGCGCGACTGCGCGTCGAACGCCTGGCCGCCTCGCACGCGGCGTCGCTGCCGCGCTTCCACTACAATCTCTCCCAAACCTCGCGCGACACCTTCACGCCGCACGCCTACGATGCGGCTACGGTCGCAACCTACATTCGTCGATCGACCGACGACGACGATCGCATCTACGTGGCGTTGTCGGGCGCGGACATTGTCGGCTATTTCTTTCTGTGGGAGTTCCAATCGCCGATCCCGCTGCTGGGTATCGGCATGGCGGACGCGTTTCAGGGGCAAGGCCTGGGCGGCCAAATGATGAGAATCCTGATCGACGACGCCAAGGACGCCGGCAAGGACGGCATTGAGTTGACCACGATGCAGCAAAACGACCGCGCCTTCGCGTTGTATCGAAAACTGGGCTTTGAGCATGTCGGCGATGTCGACAACATGACCGGCGATGGGCGTCAAGTGATCGAGCGGCGGATGTTCCTCGCGCTGAAGGAAGGCGCCCAGCAGTCCGACCGCGAGTTCAAGCCGCCGGTCTGACTCGCCCTGTGATTCTTTGACAGCGCCGGGAAAAGTTGCCGCTCCAGCGGCTGAGAGAAGCGCCCTCGGCCCGTTCCCTCTCCCCCAGGAGAGGGAAGGAAACCGCGCTTTCGGAAGGCGACGCGCTCAGGAACAGACCGAGAATATGGCCGACATCCCTCTCCCCGAGGGAGAGGGAACGAGGCTGAGGGGAGTCCTTGCCCACCGCCAACGGCTACGTGCCGGCCCGGTGCGCCTCCAGCCGAACTTGACGCCGCAGTCGTCCCGCCGTTTGAATGGACCGCTATGCCACACGTCACCCATCTTGAGTGCGCCAACTGCGGCGCGAACTACGAGGCCGGAAAGATCCACAACCTCTGCACCTCCTGCAACCGCCCGCTCTGGGTGCGTTACGACATGGATGCGCTCAAGGACAACTTCAAGAAGAAGGACCTCGTCGGCCGTCCACCGACCCTGTGGCGTTACCTGGAGATGCTGCCGATGGAGGACCCGAAGAGCATCGTCTCCCTCGTCGAGACCATCACCCCGATTCTCCCGGGCAAGCGCCTCGCCTCCGAGTTCGGCGTGAAAAACCTGATGATCAAGGACGAGAGCCGCCTGCCGACCGGAAGTTTCAAGGCGCGCGGCATGACCATGGCCATCACCATGGCGAATGAGTTCGGCGTCAAGCGGGTGGCCGTTCCGACCGCCGGCAACGCCGGCGGCGCCATGGCCTTCTACGCCGCCCGCGCCGGGATGGAATCCTACGTCTTCATGCCCGAGGACACGCCCATCATCAACCAGAAGGAATGCTGGGTCGCCGGGGCCAAGACCTTTCTCGTCAACGGCCTCATCGACGACTGCGGCAAGATCGTGGGCGACGGCGTCAAGGAGATGGACTGGTTCAACGTCTCGACCCTCAAGGAGCCCTACCGCATCGAGGGCAAGAAGACCATGGGGCTCGAGGTCGCCGAGCAGTTCGAATGGGAACTGCCGGATGTGATTCTCTACCCCACCGGCGGCGGCACCGGCCTGATCGGCATGTGGAAGGCCTTCGGCGAACTGGAGCAGATGGGCTGGCTTAAGTCGGGGAAGAAGCCCCGCATGATCTCCTGCCAGAGCGACGGCTGCGAACCCATCGCCCGCGCCTTCCGTCAGGGCCAACGCTTTGCCAAAAAACACGAGGGCGCGAACACGACCGCCAGCGGCATCCGCGTCCCGGTGGCCGTGGGCGATTTCATGATCCTCGACGCCGTCAACGAAAGCGGCGGCGTGGCCATCTCCACCCCCGAGGCCGACATCGAGAAATGGATGAAGCTCGCCTGCTCCACCGAAGGCATCTCCCTCTGCCCGGAAACCGCCGTCTGTCTCGGCGCCCTGGACGTCCTCCTCAAGGATGGGACCATCAAGCCGAATGACAAGATCCTCATCTTCAATACCGGCGCCCAACAAAAGTACCCGCACTCGGTAAACGAGATGCTCCCTTACGTCGACCTCGCCAAACCGCTGAACTGGGACGAGATCAAGGAAGGCAAGGGCGTCACCCGCAAGGGTGAGGCGGTTTGAGGTGGTGAATTGTAAGGATCATCTTCTCGAAAGCTCCCAGGCCAGTTCATCGGGATCTTCGCGGCAGTCGAAAACTGCATGGACGATCACCGTGGCGCCGGCGATTTCGTAGAAGACTTGAGCTGAGAACCGGCGGGTCAAAAAACGGTGAAAGTGGTCCCATGGCCGGGAATGCGCTCCCGATTCGACGATCCGCGTCAAACGTCGCAACTGCTTCAAGAAGGTGAAGCAGATATTCCTGACCCAGCCCCGCCTGATGCCTTTCCCAGAATGATGCCCGCAGGTCCAAGTCCCTCTCGGCGCGTTCAACGAGGATCAGTTTCACCGGGATGCTTCTTCAACAAACGATCGAACACCTCGTCCGCCGGCGACGCCTTGGTTTCGCCAGCGTAATACTCGCGTCGGCGTTCTTCAAGCATGTGTGCAATTGGACCGGGGATGGGCTCATTCTCCATGTCGCGCTGGAGGGCCTCAAGAATCTCACGCTTCTCGGTGGTCGGCAGTGACAGAACCTGTTCCTTGAGATCGGACATCGGGATCAGACTATCACCGAGGTGCGCCGCCATCAAGGAGTGGGGAGCAGTTCTTCCGGGACAGATGCAGATTCCGGTCCCGAAGGGACGAGATTCGGAACATCCGTGGATTGAGAGAAATCCCAGCGTTCGCCGAAACACGGGTCGCCAAACGGAATTCCTTTCCACCGACCCCGTTCGTCCGTTTAATCGCGGGATGCGACGAATCCTGGCTCTGTTCCTGACGACGGCGTTGACCGTAACCATGGCGCTTTCGGCGATTGCTGCCGACCGCGCCTCGAAACCCAACTTTGTCATCATCTTTGCCGACGACCAGGGCTACGGAGATCTGGGCTGCTTCGGATCGACCAAGATCAAGACGCCGAACATCGACCGGCTGGCCCGGGAAGGGATGCGCTTCACCAATTTCATGGTGGCTTCGCCCGTGTGCACGCCCTCGAGAGCCGCCTTGTTGACGGGTTGCTATCCGAAGCGCGTGGGCATGCATCAGCACGTGCTCTTCCCGACGTCGAAGAAGGGGCTGAATCCGGAGGAGCGCACCATTGCCGACCACCTCAAGTCGCAGGGCTACGCGACCGCCTGCTTCGGCAAGTGGCACCTGGGCCATCATCCGGAGGTCCTGCCGCGCGCGCAGGGATTCGACGCCTATCTCGGCATTCCCTACTCGAACGACATGAACCATCCGGACAACAAGGGCAAACCCAAGGGCGGTCCGGATGGCATGGATATCCTTTGGGCGGATCCGGAATCGACGCTGACCAAATGGAAGACGCCGCTGATTCAGAACGAGAAGATCGTGGAGTTGCCGGTGGACCAACGCACAGTGACGCGCCGCTACACCAGCCGCGCGATTGAGTTCATCAAGGCCAACCAGGAGAAGCCTTTCTTCGTCTACCTGCCGCATTCCATGCCGCACATTCCGTTGTATGTTCCGGATGAAGTCCGCGACCCGGATCCCCAGAACGCCTACACCTGCGTGATCGAGCACATCGACGCCGAGGTGGGCCGACTGATGAACACCATTCGCACACTCGGCCTGTCCAAGAACACCTACGTCATCTACACCACCGACAACGGACCCTGGCTGTCCTTCAAGCATCACGGCGGCTCGGCCGGCCCGTTGCGCGAGGGCAAGGGCACGACCTTTGAGGGCGGCCAACGCGTGCCCTGCGTCATGTGGGGCCCGGGCCGCATTCCTGCCGGGACGGAGTGCAACGAACTCGTCGGCACGATTGACATGCTGCCCACCATCGCGGCCCTCACCGGGAACCCCCTGCCCGATGATCGGAAGATCGACGGGATGAACGTGGCCCCACTCCTGCACGAGGAGGGAGCCACCTCGCCGCGCACGGAATTCCTCCATTACACATCCCGCGGGAATATCGAGGGACTGCGCCAAGGCAAATGGAAATTGCTCGTCAAGCAACCGCGTCAGCGTCGGGGCAAGGCGAAGAACAAGGTCAAGCAAGCCGCGCCCAAGCCGCAAGTCATGCTCTTCGATCTGTTGGCGGACCTCGGCGAGCAAAACAACCTGGCGGCGGCAAGACCCGAGATCGTGGCAACGCTGCAGGAGCGAATGTTGGCGCTGGACAAGGAGATCACCGCGAACGCGCGGAAGCCTTGGCTGCAGGAAGACTGAGGCGTCGCGAATGAAGGCGCCTAGGAACTCAGCCCGTAGCGCAGCCGTCCCGCCGCAAGACCCGGACCGCGGGTCTGTGACCCGCAGCAACCTTGGATCGGGGAGCGCGAAGGGCATGCCCGCAACCACGGGGTTTCCCGAGTCGCGGTCCGGAAGCAACATGCGGGTCCGGAGCGCCGAGCATTGCTCGGTCCAGACCGCGATCTACAACCAATGCCGGGCCATGCTCGCCGCGCCGATCTACGCCTTGGCCGCCCTCGCCCTCGCAACAACCGGCTGCCGCACTTCGGATATGACTCCCACAACCACCGTGACCTATCCCCAGTCCCAGAAGACCAACCAGGTTGACGTCTATCATGGCGTCGAAGTCGCGGACCCCTACCGGTGGCTGGAGGACGACAACGCGTCACAGACCAAGGAGTGGGTCGAAGCGCAGAACGCGGTCACCTTCGGCTATCTGGAGACGATCCCGGAACGCGACGCCATCCGCGAACGGCTGACCACCCTCTGGAACTTCGAGCGCTATGGCGTTCCCTTCAAGCGGGGCGGAAAGTATTTCTTCACCCGCAACGATGGGCTCCAGAATCAAAGCGTCCTCTACGTGACGGAATCGCTGGACGCCGAGCCCCGTGTCCTGCTGGATCCGAACAAGCTCTCCGAAGACGGAACCGTCTCGCTCCGCAGCTATTCGGTCAGCGACGACGGACGCTACCTCGCCTACGGCCTCTCCACCGGCGGTTCCGACTGGCAGGAGTGGAAGGTCCGTGACATCACCACCGGCAAGGATCTTTCGGATCACCTGAAGTGGGTCAAATTCTCCAGCGCATCGTGGGACAGGAACGGCGCCGGATTCTACTACAGTCGCTACGACGCCCCCGAGGAAGGCGACGCGCTCAAGGGCGTGAACTACTTTCACAAGCTCTACTTCCACAAGCTGGGCGCGCCGCAATCCGAGGATGAGCTGGTCTACGAGCGGAAGGACGAAAAGGAATGGGGATTCGGAGCCGAGGTGACCGAGGACAACCGTTACCTGATCATTCACGTCTGGAAGGGCACAGAGCAGAAGAACCGCATCTTCTACAAGGAGCTGGGGAAGGCGGACGCGCCGGTTGTGGAGTTGTTGAACGACTTCGACGCATCCTATGACTTCATCGCCAACGAAGGCCCGGTCTTCTGGTTCGAGACCAATCTCGACGCGCCAAGGAAGCGCATCATCGCCGTGGATAGCCGGGAACCGGATCGCGGCAATTGGAAGGAAGTCGTGCCGGAATCCGAGGACACCGTTCGCGGTGTCGGACTGATCGGCGATCGATTTGTGGTGTCCTATCTCAAGGATGCGCATAGCGAGATCAAGCTGTTCCACACCGACGGCTCCTTCGATCGCGAGGTCCGGCTTCCCGGCATTGGTTCGGCCGCAGGTTTCGGCGGCAAGCGCGACGACCAGGAGATGTTCTACATGTTCACCAGCTTCACCGTTCCGGGGACGATCCATCGCTACGACTTCCAGACCGGGGAGAGCGCCCTGTTCCGCCAACCCGAAGTGGACTTCGAAGCCGCGGACTACGAGACCAGGCAGGTCTTCTTCCGCAGCAAGGACGGGACACGCATCCCAATGTTCATCACGCATAAGAAGGGACTCCGGCTGGATGGCTCCAATCCGACCTACCTCTACGGCTACGGCGGTTTCAACATCAGCCTGTTGCCCAGCTTCTCCATCGCCATGCTCACCTGGATGGAAATGGGCGGCGTCTACGCCATGCCCAATCTTCGCGGCGGCGGCGAATATGGCGAGGACTGGCATCTCGCCGGAACCAAGTTGACCAAGCAGAACGTGTTCGACGACTTCATCGCCGCGGCTGAGTGGTTGATCGAGCAAGACTACACCCGTCCCGACAAGCTTGCCATCGCCGGCGGAAGCAACGGGGGCTTGCTGGTGGGAGCCTGCATGACCCAACGGCCCGAACTCTACGCCGCCGCCCTGCCCGCAGTGGGCGTCATGGACATGCTGCGCTTCCACAAGTTCACCATCGGCTGGGCCTGGACCTCCGATTACGGCTCCGCGGAAAATGAGGCCGAGTTCAAGGCCTTGCTCGCCTACTCGCCCCTGCACAACCTGCAACCCGGAACCCGTTATCCTTCCACCATGGTCACCACGGCGGACCACGATGACCGCGTCGTGCCGGCGCACAGCTTCAAGTTCGCGGCCCGGCTGCAGGAATGCCACGCGGGCGACAACCCCGTCCTGACCCGGATCGAAACCAAGGCCGGCCACGGGGCCGGCAAGCCCACCACGATGCTCATCAACGAGGTCGCCGACAAATGGGGTTTCCTCGTGCGGGAGCTGGGCATGGCGCCCTTGAAACAATGATGCGGCAATTGCCACCGGACAGAGCGCGGCTGTGTCCCGTCCTCGAGATCAGCCGCAGCGCCTTGCTCAGCCGATCCGCGCTCCGATCGGTCTTTCTCATCCCGGTTTCAATCACGCCCTTGGCGGGGCATTTTGGAGGCGCTAGGATCGCAAGAGGTTTATGACTACGACCGTCGTAATTGGCATTATCCTCGTCGCCGTGTTCATCATCGGCAAGCTCCTGATGAGCGTCGGAAAATTCTTTCTATGGCTGATGCTTTTTGTCGGCCTCGGTCTGCTGGCCTTCGCCGGGGCGCAGCACATGGGATGGATAGGATGACACGCACATGACCCTCCCCGGACCATCCCGCCGATCGAATCTGTGAAAGCCGGGATCCGTTCATCCAGGCGACTCTTGGCGCGCGCGCGCGGTTTCCTGAACGATCATTGGCGCCGGTCGCTGCGGGTCCGGGAGCGTCTCCGCTTCAACGAACCCGCCTTCCACCTGATGCTGGCCGGCGTGGTCGGCGTCATTGGCGGCCTGACCAACTGGTTGTTCTACCTTTGCATTGAACTCGTGAAGCGACTCGCCTTGGGACGTTCCGGCGACCTGGTCGAGGTCGCCCAACTCCTGGATCCCTGGCAACGCGCGGTGACCCCGATGCTCGGCGGTTTGGCCGCCGGCCTGATTCTTCACTGGGGCGCCCGACTGCTGCGGGACAAGCGCAGCGCCAATTTCATGGAAGTGGTCGCAGCGGGCGACGGACGCCTGCCCATGCGGGTGACCTTGACCAAGGGCTTGTCCTCGCTGTTGAGCATCGGCAGCGGGGCCTCCATCGGGCGCGAGGGCGCCATCACCCAGCTGACGGCCATGTTTGCCTCCAAGCTCGGCCAGGTCGCCAGCTGGCAGCCCTACCGCCTTCGGTTGCTGGTCGCCTGCGGGGCCTCGGCGGGAATGGCGGCGGCCTACAATGCCCCGATCGCCGGATCCGTGTTCGCAGCGGCGATCGTGCTGGGAAACTTCGCCATGAACCTGTTCGGGCCATTGGTCTTCTCAGCCGTGGTCGCGACCATCGTGTCCCGTCATTTTTTCGGCATCGATCCCTGGTATGTCGTGCCGCACTACGACTTCACCGATCTGCGCCAGTTGCCCTGGTTTGTCGTGCTCGGGGTCTTCGCCGGCGTGGTCGGCGCCGTGTTCCTGCGGATGATCCACTTCAGCGGCGTCTGGTTCAAGAAACTGCCTGTTCCCGGTTTTGCGCGCATCGCATTGGGCGGGCTGTTGGTCGGGTTGATCTCAATCCAGTACCCGGAGGTCTGGGGCAACGGCTACGGCGCGACCAATGAAATCATGACCGGCAATCTCACGCTGACGGCGCTGCTGGCGCTCTTTCTCGCCAAGCTGGTGGCCACGCTCTGCTCTGTGGGCAGCGGCACGGTCGGCGGCGTCTTCACGCCAACCCTGTTCGTCGGCGCCGCCGCCGGGGCCTTCGCCGGCTCCTGCCTGCACCAGATCGGGTTTGCGGACACGATCCCGACCGCGGCCTTCACCCTGGTCGGCATGGGCGCGGTCTTGGCCGCAACGCTGCATTCGCCCTTGCTCGCCATGATCATGGCCTTCGAGATCTCCGGAAACTACTCGCTCGTCCCGGCTCTCATGCTGGCCTGTGCGGTGTCCTCCATGATCGCGCGGTCCATCCACCCCAACTCCGTCTACACCGAGGCCTTGAGCCGCAAGGGCGTCGAAGACGATCAGGAGAACGCCGCTCCGGGCGCAGCCAGCCAACAGAAAGTCGGCGACCTCATGGTCGAACCCGTCGCTCCCGTCGCAGAGAATGCAACGCTCCAGCAGATCGCCAAACGATTCCTCACCTCGACCTACAACTTCCTGCCGGTGGTCGACAAGGACGAGAAATTGGTCGGCCTGGTCGCGCTGCAGGACTTGAAGGAACACCTGACGGCCGCCGAGGGCATCGGTTATCAGGCCGTGATTGCCATGGACGTGATGCGGCCGAGACCGCCGTGCCTGACGCCGAATCTCCGCCTGTCGGACGCCTTGCCCACCCTGCTGGAAAGCGAGCAGCGTCATGTGCCCGTGGTGAGCAGCCGACGCGAGAGCAAACTGGTGGGAGCCGTCGTCAAGGCCGAGGTCCTGGGCATCCTCTCCGAAGCCATCGCCCAAGGCAGCTCAACCCGCCAATAGCGACCTCACCGATCCCAACCCATGCCCAGCAAGAAGACGCCGCCGCTGCATCTGGCCGCCAAGGAGGGAGACCTCGAGGGCATGCAGTCAGCATTGAAGAGGAAGTGGTGGCGGGGCGCGCCGAAGGTCGACGCGGCCGACGAGTGGGGTTGCACGGCCCTGCACTACGCGGCGGAGAATGGCGATCCCGCGCTGGCGGCCTGGCTGCTGGATCAGGGGGCGGACGTAAACGCCGTCAACCGCTTCGGCCATCAGCCCCTGCACAACGCCGCACGGCACGGCCGGACATCCGTGGTCGCCCTGCTGCTGGAACGGGGCGCGGCCCTGAACGCGAGGGCGGGCGCGGACGAAACCGCCCTGCATCTTGCGGTAAAACGAGAGCGCCTGGACACCGCGCGGCTGCTTCTCGATCGGAACGCCGACCGGACGATGAAGAACAAGGACGGCCGGACCGCGGCCGACATCGCATCCGCCACGAAGCGCCAGGATCTGATCGCCTTGTTCGGGTAGAAGATCGTCGATTGCAGACGGCGTTTCGCCCCCGGACTTACTTGGGACGCAGCAGGATCGCCTTCTTGCTGGTGCCTTCGACCTCGACGCTGTGGGTCTCAACCGTCTCATCATCCTTCAGCGTGTGGTGAACGATGCGACGTTCGTAGGCGTTCATCGGCTCCAGTTCGACGATATCGCCCCAGCGGCGGACCTTCTCGGCGGCGTCCTTCGCCATGTTGACAATCTCGTCCTGGGCCTGGTTGCGGTAGTTGCCGACATCGACCGTGACCTTGGGCGCCGACCGGTCCCTCTGGAACAGGATCCGATTGAGCAAATACTGGAGCTGCGAGAGGGTCCTGCCCTGCCGGCCGATCAAACGGCCGGAATCCTCGGTCTTGATGTCGAGCAGCAGACCGTCGTCGAGGGGTCGCTCCTCAACCTGCGCGTCGTCAAAGTGCATGAGCTTGAGCAGCTCTTCCAATGTGGGCTTGGCTTCGTTGGACATGATGTTCTTCTCCGGATCAACCCCGGTTCCTGGGATCAAGAGGGTCGTTCTTGTTCTTTTTCTTCTTTTTCATTCCGGGCAGTCCCTTGCGGACGGACTTGCCGCCCTTGGGCGTGGCGCCGCTCGCCGCTCCGATTGTCTGCCCGGAGGATGGCGAGGTTCCCGAGGGCATGATGATGGGGGCGTCCTCGCCTTCCTTGCTCTTCACCAGCTTCGTCTGGATGATGCTGAGGACGTTGTTCACGGTCCAATACAGCGTCAACCCGGAGGAGTAGCCGTAGAGGATGAACATGAAGAAAATGGGCATGTATTTGAACATCTTCTGCTGAACGGGATCCATGGTCGGGGACTGCGGCGTCAGGCGCATCTGGTAGACCATGGAGACGCCCATCATGATGGGCATGGGGTTGATGGGAAGCCCCTCGCCGGGAATCCCAAGGAACGGGATCCACCCCAGACCCGGGAGGAAGAAAATCGTGTCCGGACTGGACAGGTCGCCGGCCCAGAGGAAGGACGCGCCGCGCAACTCGATGGCCGTCTTGATCATCATGAAGAAGCCGATGAAGAACGGAAACTGCACCAGGATCGGCAAGCAACTGGCCAGGGGATTGACCTTGTTGGCGCGCATGAACTCCATGGTCTTCATCTGCGCCTTCTGGGGATCGCCCTTGTACTTCTCCTGAATTTCCTTCATCTGCGGCTGCAGCTTTGACATCCGCTTCATGGAGCGCGTGCTCGATTGCGTCAACGGCCAGAAGAGCAGCTTGATGATGACCGTGATGGCCACGATGCACAGCCCGTAGGAAAGGCCGAGGTTGTGCAGGCCGCTCATGGAGAGCAGCAACATCTTGGAAAACAGGCCGAAGAAGCCGGTCAGATTCATGACCCTGTCGATGTCGCTGTCGCGTTCCTCGGAGAGCTTGGAGAGTGTGTAGTATTCCTTGGGGCCGGTGTAGAACTCGAAGTTCAGCTCGTTGACCTGCCCGGGTTGGAGGATCGTCGAGCCATAAACGAAGGAGGCTTGGTAGCCGCTCGGGCTCTTGCGAACCAACTTGGGCCCGAACGCAGCCTCGATCAGAAGCCGATTGAAACGGGCGCGCTCGGCTCCAACCGGGGCGCTTTCGGCCAGCATCCGAAGTTCGCCCGTGTCCGCAATGTTGGCAAAGAAGAGCTTGTCTTCCTCATAGAGCGGGGCCTCCGGAAGCAGGGCGTTCAAATCAGCAATGAAACCGTCAATCAACTCGACCGGAGGTTGGGAGCGGCCATCGTAGGTCTTGAGTTGATTCCGGGTTTGGGACGGGAGCCGATTCAGGAGATTTCCGAAGAAGGGTTGCGCCGGCTGCCCAACGCTGTAGAGGACCGAATTGATCCCGGGAAAGTCAGCCCGGGTGAAGGACCACATCGAATCCCGGTCACCGGCCTCATTGTCCGGCAACGGCGGCGTGGAGACACTGGCGAGGACATGCTGTTTGGGAGCGGTTTCCGGAATGGCCACCGTGGCGAAGAACTGACTGTAACCCGCCGCCCATTTCAACTCCGGGTCGGACAAAGTGAAGTAATGCCGCGGATTGCCGCCAATACAGCCCAGGGTCTTGTTGGCAAAATAGGACTCCTCGACCTTGTCGGAATCGTCGCCATTGGACCAAAGCCCGCCTTGGAAACGGGGATCCTCTCCGGGGCTGGCCGGTGCGGCGGTCCCCACGATGAACTCCTGTTCAGGAAGGGCCAGCGGTTGATCGGTCGTGTTCTCAAAGCGGACAACGGCCGACATCAGATAGTTCGTGGCGCTGAGATCGAATTGCTTGATGATGCGCAGGCCGTTGGTGAGGGTCGTTTCAGCGAAGAGGGTCTCGCCGGACTTGCGGAGGGTGTACTCGTTGTTGCCCTCGATGGCCGGCGAGCCACGGATGCTCATGATCGGCATCGGCGCATTGGTATTGATCGCGGCCAGATTCGAGTCGCCCAACTCCGCCGCCTTCTTCGCGTCGGCGATGGCCGGATAATCCTTGAGCGCGATCGTCTTGATGCCGCCGCCGTGGGATGTGAACGTGTAGATTGCCTTCTCACTCTCCAGGATCTCCAGGGATTCCGGGCCGCGCGCTTCGGGAGCCGCAACCACCGCGGGAACCGCGGGAACCGGATCGCCCGGAGTCGCGGATATCGAATCGCCATCCGTTGCGGGCGCATCCGTGTCGGTCCCGGTCGCAACCTGGTCGGCGGTTTGAGTCGGGGCGGGCGGAGCCGGCCAAAGGGTTCGCGAGATTTTGCCCCACGAGAAAAGGAGGACAAAACAGATCGCTAGTATGATGACGGAGGTGCGGTCCATGTCAGTTGGAATGAATCGGGTTCAGCGACGGCAATGGAACGTTCTTCACCGCGTCGCAACAGGAATCGCGCGGATCGCTCTCAGGTTCTTCCGGGCCGCCGCTCTTGCCGCGAGGCACTGGATCGGGGCCGAATGGGCCCCAGGGGTTGCAGCGCAATAGCCGGCGAAAGGCCAGCCAACCGCCCTTGAGGACGCCGTGAATCCGGATTGCCTCCAACCCATATTGCGAGCAAGTCGGCGTAAAGCGACACTTCGCCGAAGGCCCGAACAGGGCATTCTTTAGCGGCGACAAAAACACTTGATAGCCCCTGATGAGCTTGATGAGGATCCATTGCAACGGATTCATGATTCTGGCTTGAGGAGTCCGGCCCGCTGCAGGACGCGCAGGAAATCGGATTCGACCTCGGCGTATTTCATGTCGGCAATGGAGCGGCGGGCAATCAGGACCAGATCAATCGGACGGGCCAGCCGGCGCTGGTTGAGCCTGAAACACTCCCGCAGCAAGCGACGCGCCCGGGAACGAACGACCGACCCTCCAATCCTGCGGCTGGTAATAACGCCCAATCGCGAAATCCCGTCCGTCGGCATGTCCAGCCAGTTGGCGATCAGGCAACCCTTGACGAGTCGATCGCCCCCCAACTTGATCCGCGCGAAATCCGCGCTGCGCCGAAGGCGCATGTCCGGCGTCAATCGCAACGACCTGGACACGCGGGCGGTCATCGGCCGCATCCGGATCAGACCGGAGTCAGCCGCTTGCGGCCCTTGCGGCGACGACGGGCGAGAATCGCGCGCCCGTTGCGGCTGGAGTTGCGCTTCAGAAAACCGTGCTGCCGAACGCGGCTGGTTTTCGAGGGTTGGAATGTGCGTTTCATAAGCTGTTAAAATGTGTTCAGGTTTGACCCTCCGCCAATCGGGTAGGACACGAGTCCGCCCGCCATGGCGAAAAAAACAGAGCGCGGGAGAATATCAGTGAAGAAAGGGGTGTCAAGCGCGCCAAAACGCTATTTTCGAAGCGATTCGGCGCCGCGGCAGGGAGCGCCACCGCAAAAGGAGCTTGGCCGGAGCTTATTTCGTCTTCGGTTCGGCGGCGTCTTTCGGCGTGGCCTCGCCGCCGTCATCGGTCTCGGCGTCCGGCTTCTTGTCCTCGGATTCCTCTTCCTTGGGCGGTTGCGGGAAGCGAACAGTCAGCCCCCGCTGCCGGAGCCCCATCACCATGCGGCGCTGTTTGGAGTCCTTGGCGATGTCGAGTCCGGTATCCTGGATGGACAACCACCGGAGTCCAATGATTCCGGTCAACTTGGTGATGTCGTCGACCGGATTGCCGTCAATGTTCAGGCTCTTCAAGGCGGGAAAGTCACGGAAGGCATCCACATTCTTGATTTGATTCCCCACCAGGGAGATCACTTCCAGGTTGGGCAGCTTGGCCAGGGCGGCGACATCCGCGACGGCGTTGTTGTCCATTCGCAGCTCCTTGAGCCCGGTCAACGCAGCCAGGGGCTCCAGGTTGGAAATCTGGTTGTTGCTCAAGGTCAGCTTCGTGATCTTGCCCAATCCCGCCAATCCGGAGAGATCCTCAATCTGATTGCCGGTGAGGTCGACCTCACTGAGGGTGGACTTGAATCCGGCGAGGCTTGAGATGTCGGCGATCCGGCAGTGACGAGCCGTCAGGCTGCGCAGGTAGCGCAGACCGACCAGGTCGGCGGTGTTGGTGACGGGGTAATGACTGACGTAAAGCCGGCTGAGCGAATACATGGTCCCGATGGGCGCGAGGGACTCCAGCGCGCCCAGGTTCTCCTCCCCGCCCTGATGGCCGTCCAAATGCAGGGTGTGCACCTTCTTCAGGCCCTTCAACGCTTGAATATTGGTCAGGCTGTTGTGGGTGGCCTTGAGGGAGGTGAGGTTCACCGCCTGCTCCAGCCCAGCCAGATTGCGCGCCTTCAGATTCTGCTTCGTCCGCGGCGTCAACTCAAGCTTGCGCACTTTCTGCAAATCCTGCTCGGTCAATCGACCGGCGACCTTGCCGATGGCGTAGCGGACTGCTCGATCCGTCGCCGGATCGGCGACAAGGCCTGCCAGCGCCGCATTCTTGCTCTTGGGCTTTCTCCAGCCGATCTTGGCAACCTTGCCATCCACGATGGTGATCTCGCCCTGCTTGAAGTAGAGAATCTTCGAGCCGCCGCGATTGATCGCGCCGATGTAGCCGGGTGTGCTGGTGATGGCCTTCTCTTCCGGGTCCCCGACCTTGACCTCCTGCGCCAGAGCCGGAACGGCAAGAAGAAGGGAGGCGAACACTGCCTTGAAAATCGATTTCATCGCTGATGGTGGCTGAAGTTACGAATGCGCCCGAGAGCTCGTCCGTTCTTAGCCAATCGACCAAGGTCCCGCAAGGCGTTTATTGACAAGCTCGCGGTCGAGGGTCCGGTTGAAACCGGGCGGAGCGGCTGTATCCCGTCTTCGGGATACGTCGCAGCGCCTTGCTCGGCCGATCCGCGCAGGGCCGGCCATGACGGCCACGCTGCTGCGACCGGTCTCCGACGCAACGCGCCCCGTTCAGTCTTTCGTGTCCCCGTTTCAATCACGCCCCCGCTTCCCGGCCTTGCCAGAAGTCGATGGGCCGGGCAGGTTGAAGCTCCCCATGGATCGCAAGAAGCAAACCCTGTTCACCGTTCCCCTGCTGGTCCTGACCCTGATTGCCGCAGGGTTCTTCTACGTCAAGGTCGTCATGGTGCGGACCGAATACAACCGAATCGTGACCGAGTTGATCGATGAGGGGAAATACGACGAGGCGGCGACGGCCTTCGAAGCGCTGTTGCCCAGATCCATCGGGAAGATGACGACCCAAGTTTCCCGGGACCTGGCAGAGACCTATCGCGCGCTCGGCGACGACCCCGGGCTCAACTACGACGGCTCGCGCCAACATTTCCAGCGCGCCTTCGAGCTGGATCCGGAAGGCATGCAGCCTCATCAGATGAGGGTCCTGCAATCAGCCCCGGGCAAGGGCGCGACCGCGAACTGAAAGCGGCGCTCCCACACAGCGCCTTGCTTGCGGGCCGCGGAATCTCCCGGTTCAAGCCTCCGCCAACCAGCGCTTCAGCACGGCCAGGTCCTCCCGCATCAGGCGGATCATCCGCTTCCCCTCGCCATGGTCATACTCGTGATGTTGTGAAATCGGGCCGCGGAACGACGACTTCTTGAGCAGCTTGAAAAAGGCCTTGTTGACCATGCCCCGACCAAGCGGACACCAGGTCGCGCGCCAGCCCCGCTTCTCCGTCTTGGCCCAGGTGAAATCCTTTACGTAGATCGCGCCGGCATGCGGCAGCATCAATTGAGCGTGCGTCTCCCAGGCATAACCGCCCTCCGCCGTGGCGTGACCGATATCAAAGCACATGGCCATGTGTTTCGGATCAAGATCCTTGATCAGATCATACAGATCCCAAACCGGGGCGCCGACATAGGCCCGCCCCGAGTGATTCTGGTAACAGCCCTGAATGCCGATCTCCTTGTTCAACGCCGCGAGATCCCGAAGCTGCGGCCGGATCTCGTCCAATTGATCCTGGACCGGGCGCGATCGGTCGTACTTCCAATAGTCCATCCGGTAACGTTTGACGCCGAGTTTGGCGGCGGCGCGCAGCAGTGGCTCGGTATGCGGCTGATCCGCCGCCCTGATGCGCGTGGTCATCACCCCGATCTCCAATCCGCGCTTCCTGAGGGCTTCAACGAGTTTCGGCAATTCGTCCGGGGCGCGCTCCGGCTCGATCTGGCCCTTGGGCCGCACCGGGCATTCAATGCCGTCCCACCCGATCTCCGCAGTCACATCCGCGGTGTCCTCGAAACTCAGGTTCTGAAAGGGCTTGGAGAAGCCAATGATCTTGCGCCACGAGTCTTTCGCCGTCGTCGCGGCTGAAACGAGGGAAGCGGGCGCGGCGGCAAGCGCGGCGGCGGCGGCGGTGGATCGAGCGAGGAACCGGCGACGGGTTGTGTCTGGGAGCTGGGTCATAAGCGCCGATATGAAGGGCGCCCCCGCGCCGTAAT
>Ga0181594_10002318_pt1 | contig 17531 bp, 11 predicted proteins | sample 071ome_18_FD_145603 | JGI IMG/M metagenome (GOLD analysis project Ga0181594, IMG submission 145603) | Coastal salt marsh microbial communities from the Groves Creek Marsh, Skidaway Island, Georgia - 071413BT metaG (spades assembly) | ecosystem: Environmental > Aquatic > Marine > Intertidal zone... | reverse complement strand
TCGGACACGGTCCCGTCGACCACCCGGTACCGGAACCGCGCCGCGCCCTCGACCCCGTCCTCCCCACCCCGAAGGGCCACGGCGCCCTCGACCTGCACGATGCGGGGCCGCGGCGGAGGCGACCGCTCGGGTGCCCACTGTACGTCGACGCGGGTCCCCGGGAGGAGGTCCCACACACCCGCTCCCGACGCCAGCCCGTCCCCGACAGTGAAGGCCATGCCCGGAGACTCCGCACGGAGCCGGCCGCGTACGCCCCGGGTCACGGGGAGCTCGAGCACGTCCCCAGGTGTCGCGACACTGCCCTCCACCTCCACCACGTGCTCGCCCTGCGGCAGGCTCACGGCGAGCCGCCGCCACCCGTCCCCCGAGCGAAGGAGAGAGACCGGCCGGCCGTCGAGCCGCGCGGTCGCGAGCGCGAGGTCATCTCCCACGAGCGGCAGGTCGGTCCACCCGGGCTCGAGCACCTGGAGGCGCCAGCGCAGCCGCACACCCGTCTCCGCACCGGGCTGGAGGGTCACGTCGGTGTCCGCGACGATCACCCGGACCGGTGCGGTCTCCTCGTGTGCAGGGTGGGAGACGGGCAGGTCCGCAAGCGGGACGACCACGACCTCTGCGGCCCGACCGAGCGGGCCGAGAGCGAGGGCGAGGAGCACGGAAGGGGTGGGGACCATGGGCACCGGGCAGGGTCAGGACGGGTGGACAACGGCCAGACGAGCGGGTTCCTTACAGGGGCCAACAACAACCGCGATCGGTCACCAGGAGCGGCCGTCCTCGACCCGCCAGCGCCCCCCCTCGCTTCCGCGCGCTCCCGACGTCAGCCGGGTCCGTTGACCTCGGTGGGTCCCTGGAGCCGCTGCCGCATGCTCTGGGTGTTCAGGTCCTTGATGGAGCCGGTGCCGGGGGCCGCGAGCTGGTTCCGACGCTGGCGGGCCCGAGCCTCCCTCGGGGGCCTGAAGCACCGGCGCCGCTTCGAGGTCTCCCGCAGCCCGCTCCGTGAGAGGGTCGGAGAGCGCGCCGGAGCCAGCGACGGGGACTGGGGGACCCGCATGGGCAACTGGAGGACGAGTAGCACCCATCACCACCCGCCCGACCGGGCCTCAGCGAACCTCGGCGAGCGCGACCCGCTCCTCCTCCAGCCCCTCGATCTCCTTCATGAGGGCGCCGTACTCGCGGAGCTTGCCGTTGCGCTGCAGCTGCATCGCCTCCTGGTGCTTCCGGGAGATCTGCTTCTCCAGCGCCTTCGCGGGGTCCTTCTTCAGCCATCCGAACATCCGTGCCTCCTGTGCCCCGGCCAGCCCTCCGTCGTATCGCCGCGCCAGGGCGGGTCCAGTGCAGGCCGGGTCGGACCCGCTGCGACGTCGATGTCGCGATCCGGGCCCCAGACCCACCCGAACGGGCACGACCACTCACGAGGATGCCCCGCCACAGGGTGTCTCCGACCCTGGAACGGCTCTTGCTCCTCCGACAGCCACGGAGGTTCCCATGATGCTGACCGCACTCGCTCTCGCCCTCACCCCTAACGCCCTCGCCTGCCTTCCCGAGGAGCCGGCCATCGTGGCGCAGGCCCCCGCCCACGGCCAGCAGGGGGTCCCTCGAGATGCGCTGATCCGCTTCCAGGTCTCGGGGGGCGAGCCGGCCGAGCCGGTCGAGATCACGGTCACCATCGACGGCGAGCCCGTCCCGGGAACCCTGCACACCCTCGACCCGGACGGAGACCCGCTCACCCAGGCGCCTCTGTACACCTTCGACCCGGACGGGGACCTCCCGGAGCAGGTGGAGGTCGATGTGCGCGTGGACGGGCTCGGGCCGGCGCCGACCGCCTTCACCTTCCAGACCGGGGTCACCCGCATCGGGGAGGGCGCTCCACAGGCTCCGCGAATCCACTCCATCGACGCGTGGGACGGCGAGGACACCAGCGACGAGCGGTCGATGTGCGACCCGACCCACTGGCGGGACCTGTACATGAGCATCGAGGGCGTCCAGGAAGACATCCACGAGCTCGGCTTCGTGGTCGCCTACCGTCTCGGCCCGGAGGGAGAGCTCGACGAGGCCTACCCCCTGATCACCCACGGCCCCGTCTCGGGAGGCCTTCTCGACCTCTACGCAGAGCTGTTCGGCAAGCAGGAACGCGCCATCGAGGACGAGTGCTTCGTCGCGGTGGCCTTCGACGGCGCAGGCAACGCCTCCGAGGCATCGGAGGTCGTGTGCGCCCGGCGCATGCCCGAGTGGCGCTGCGGCACCGGCCTCGGGATGTTCGGCTGCTCGAGCGCCCCCCTCACGGCCGCCCTGGCACCGGCAGTCCTGGCCCTCGTCGGGGCCGGGGTCCGCCGCCGCGAGGACGCGTGATCGCTTGCCCCCTCAGCGGACCGAGAAGCCGAGCGAGAGCGCGACGAGGTGGATGTAGTTGTAGGTGAAGCCGTCCCCGGGGCCGGTGGCATCGCTGGTGCCCTCGGCCCCGCCGGTCACGTACCGGAGGTTCACGAAGCCATCCACACCCGGCCGCACCTCGAGTCCAGCGCGCAGCGAGGCGTCGAGGATGGAACCCACGACATCGGTGTTGCTCCCGTTGATGTACTTGATGGGCGCGTAGAAGCCGTCGACCTCGGCCCCCATCCACCAGCCGTTGTCCAGGGGCTGTCGCACCCGGGCCTTGAGCAGCGGGACCGGCCCGATGTCCCGGTTCGAACGGAACTGCGTGCCGTCACCGCTCTCGAAGTCGATGGTGGCGTTGCGGATCTGCAGGCCTGCGCCCAGTGCGAGCTCCCGGTCGCTGTCCGGCTTCAGGTCCCGCAGCCAGCTGCCACGCCAGAACCCGAAGCCGTAGCGGTGGTTGACGAGGGTTCCCTTCTCGAAGGTGGCACCGTCCACGACGAGGTCCCGGGGTGCGAGGGCCTTCGTCCGCAGGTCGATCGGCTGGTACAGGAACACGATGGTGTGCCGGTCGCCGACGTCGATGTCAGCGGACAGCCGCAGGAACAGGAACAGGTTGTCCTGACCGGCCTCGTCGACGTAGTCGATGCGGGAGCCCGTCTTCGAGAACTGGATGGTGTGCCTGGGGACCGCGAGGGCGCCGACCTCGGAGTGGAGGCGAACCCGGGCGTTGTGGCCGAGGGTGTTGACCAGGGAGCCATCTGCGTCCGGAGACACGGCCCTGGCGGGCGCGGCAATGGCCAGGGCTGAGGCAGCGAGGAGCGATGCGAGCGTGCGGTTCATGGGGATCCAGAGCGGGGGCCGGAGACGGGGCGTCGGGGGGCCCTGTGCACTCCATGCTCACCCAGTCAGGGAGCCACGCAAGGTCGGCACGGCCAGGAAGCCCGGTGCTCGGCGAGGCCGGGCGCGGCGCTCCCGCGACGGCGGTGGGGTCGCCCGACCGCCACCGTTCTCAGCAGCTCCCCGAGTCGGAGTCGCCGTTGTGCACCACCGCGCGACGCACCACCACCCCGCCCTCCAGATCGAGGACGAGGTCGCGCTCGTGGACGCTCTCGTACCCCATGTGCACGTACGCGAGGAGCTCCCCCTGGGGCACCCGGACCCGCCCGGTGAACCACTCGGCGAACACGCGGCCGCCGCTCCCAGGGAACAGTGCCTCCACGGTCGCCGGGCGACCGTCTCCGAGCTGGCCCTCCAGCCCGATGAGGAACAGCCGACCGTCCTCGAGGACCCACTCGCCGATGTAGCCGCGCCAGCAGGCGGTGTGCATCGGGGCGAAGTCCGGCTTCCGTCCCGTCGACGCGTACCAGTCTGCGAGGGGCTCCTCGCACATGGCGTGCGCCTCTCCGTCTATCCAGAGCTGTTCGGGAATCTGTGCCGTCATGTTCGCGCTCCTCCGGGCCTCGTGACCCGCTGCAGATGCGGGACGCGGCGCAGGGCACGCTGCGGACACCCGACGCGCAGCCGGGACCCGACGACTCAGCGGATGTCGAAGGCCGAGCCCGCGTAGCAGCCGACGAACCCCTTGAGCGGCACCCCCGCCCAAGCCTCTGCGCCCGCGACGAGCCCGGGGGTGTCGCAGCCCCCGGTGGTCGAGGGCCAGCCGTAGGCACACGCGGACCAGTAACGGGAAGGCAGCGTGAGATCGGTCACGGTCGCACTGCCGGCTCCGGTGACCGTGCTGGCGTTGTAGCCGTTGAGAACGATGTCCGTGATGGTCGTCCCCGCGGCCGGATTCACGATCCAGGTCGTGGGCTCGTAGCTCGACAGGACGAGCTTCACCGGCGCCGCGCGGTCCACGTTGACGGTGATGCTCGTGCCGCGCCGGTTCGGCTCGTAGACACCGACGATGTGGAGCTCCGGCGAGGTCGCGGTCCCGGAGTCGTACGTCGAGAGCACGCCGCTGCAGGTCCCGGTTCCCGAGGTCGGGTCGTCACAGGACTCCCAGGTGCTGCCGTCCCCGTCGTCGCAGTCGTCGTCGAGCGAGACGTACCCAGAGGGCGCATCGCAGGACTCCACGCTCACGTCCGGGTCTCCGTGTCCGTCGCCGTCCGTGTCCGCGTACCAGCGGGACGGGTCGGTGGCCCCGTCGTCGATCTCGCCGTTGCAGTCGTCATCGACGCCGTTGCAGACCTCGATGCCGTCCGGGTTGACGTCCGCGGCCCCGTCGTCACAGTCCGTGGCGTCCTCGACGGTGCCTGCAGGCTGCTCACAGGCCGAGCGGGGGCTGTCGGCCGCGCCGAACCCGTCGCCGTCTCCGTCGACGAACCATGTGCCCTGGTCCGCGGCGTCGTCGTCGACGATGCCGTTGTGGTCGTCGTCGACGGTGTTGCACAGCTCGGAGCCGTCGGGCGAGACCGCCGCGTCCGCGTCGTCGCAGTCTCCCGGCTGCTGGACCCAGCCGGAGCTGTCCGGCGCCTCACAGGACTCCAGGCTCGTGGGCCCGCCCCAGCCGTCCCCGTCGGCGTCGGCGTACCAGGTGGACGCGGTGCAGTCGTCCTCGGCGGGGGCCGTGTCGTCCCCCTTCTGGGCTCCCAGGGTGGTGTCGTAGGTCGCACAGCCGGCGAGCAGGAGGAGGGCGGTCAGCCTGGGCATGGTGTTCCTCGATCGCGACGCCAGGTGGAGGCGGGACCGGCGGGCGCCCGGAGTATCCCGGAACGGACCGGTCGGCCCAGATACGAGGTCCGGCCTTGATTCACGCGCTGCTGCGGAGGACAATCCCTGAGGCCTTCCCTCCTCGGCCTTCCTCTCCCCGTCCGCCCCGGAGCAGAGACGATGACCACCCGCCCACTACTGCTCCTCGCCTTCGTCGCGGCCTGTGCTCCGGAGGCGTCGTCCACCGCCGGTCCCGCGGGCGACTCGGACGGCGCCGGGAGCGCAGATGACGGCGCTGGAGAGGGAGGGGGGACCGGCAGCGACGGGGCTGGCGACCCAGGCGACGGAGGCTCTGGAGACGGAGGCTCCGGGGACGGTGGCTCCGCAGACGGAGGCGGGACCGGCGGAGGCGGACCGAGCGGAACCCTCCGCGTCTGGACGAGCGCAGCCGTCGCGCTGCCCGACTCGGAGTCCACGGCGACGCCGCTGACGGCGGCCTGCCTCGTAGAGGACGAAGGCAGCCTCGAGCGCGTCCCGGAGGCGACCCTCGTGGTGTCCCCCAGCGACGGCGTCACCGACAGCGGCAGCGGGTGGACCTTCTCCGAGACCGGCACCTACACCGTCTCCTGCGTGCTCGGGTCTGACATCGCCGAGACCGATGTCCAGGTGGTCGGAGAGGTGATGGACCGGCAGGGAGCGGTGGTGTCCGGTGCCCTCGCCGGAATCGAGCGCGCCCTCCTCGACGTCCTCCTTGCCGACGGGGGCGCAGACGAGGACCTCATCGCCGCCCACACCGCCCTCGAGACAGCAGCCGCAGCACTGCCGTCCGAGCTGCCCCGTCCGGAGCGGAACCTCCCGGATGCGTTCTGGCCGGACACCGCGGCCCTCGAGGCCGCAGGGATCTCCCGAGCGGCAGATGACGACCTGCTCGGGCCGGCCATCCTCGATCTCGGAGCCGCCATCGGAGACGCGCGAGCCACCCTCGCCGGACTCGACCCGGCCTCCCCCACGGAGGCACAGGTCACCGCCGTGGCGGAGCTGGACGCCCGTGTGGAGGAGGCTGCCGCGGTCCTCTCTGGCCTCGAGCCCACGATGCACGGGTGGTCGGAGCACGGAGACCTCCTCCAGGATGAGGTCCTTGAGCCCCTGGTCGCCCTTTCTGCGGAGACCGCGGCGTGGCACGCCGACCAGCTGGAGGCGACCGCAGGAGAGGTCCTCCCGCCCTTCGGGCTCCTCTCGCTGGTGAGCGGGCAGGTCCTCCAGGGCTCGCTTCGCTTGAACCTCGCCTCGCGCCTCTACGGGGACGTGATCGCCCAGATCGACCAGAGCATCAACAACCTCATCGCCATCGAGGCCATCAGCACGGCCCTCCCTGCGACCGGGGACCTCGACATCGCCACGATCTACGCCTCGTCCTCCTACGGCTACGCGCTCCCTGGGTACACGACCAACATCTACGGGAGTGGCTTCTCAGACAATCCCGCCATGAACCAGGTCTTCATCGTGGGCGTCGAGTGGCAGGGGACCGTCGACACCCTCATGGACGGCTGCGGTCTCGGCAGTGGAACGCTCATCGAGCGCCTCGAGGCTGCGCAGGACTGCGTCGACTCGGTCCAGGACACGGCAGAGGCCAGCTTCGCGGGAGGCTCGACGGTAGCCGCAGACGGGGTGTTCGCCGAGCAGGTTCTCAGCATCGGCCCCTTCCCGGACGTGTGTGGAGACGGTTGGGTGCCGGTCACGATCGGCCTGATGGCGATGAACCTCGAGACGGGCTCCCGCTCCGAGTTCCAGACCCTGATCTGTCTCCCCTGACCCGGGGCTCGACGGAGCTCCGCCTGCGCCCCCCGGACGTGGGACACTCGCAACGCAACACACGATCGGTCCCCGAACGGCCACGGACGCTCCCATGACCCGCCCCCCAATGTTCCTCGCGTCCATCGCCCTGGGAGCCTGCGTCAACGAGGGCAAGGTCGAGCGCACCGACACGGCACAGGCCTCCGCCGACGACCTCGACGCGGACGGCGACGGGTACAGCGCCGCGGAGGACTGTGACGACGACGACGCCGCGGTGAACCCGGGCGCGATCGAGGTCTGCGACGGCGTAGACAACGACTGCGACGATGCGGTGGACGAGGGCGTCCTAGACACATGGTACGCCGACGCCGACAGCGACGGCTACGGCGACGCGGGCTCACCCACCGAGTCCTGCGACGGGCCGCCCGGACATGTCCCGACGGCGACGGACTGCGACGACGACGACGCCTCGATCTATCCGTCCGCACCCGAGCGGTGCGACGGGCTGGACAATGACTGCGACGGCGAGATCGATGACGGCGTCCTGCGCACCTGGTACGCCGACCTGGACGGAGACGGCTTCGGGGACCCGGACACGCGGGTCGAGGGCTGCGAGCCTCCGGACGACGCTGTCGACAACGACGAGGACTGCGACGACGCGGATGCGGCGACCTCGCCCGACGGCATCGAGGTGTGCGACGGGATCGACAACGACTGCGACGCCCGGACGGACGAGGACGCGATCGACGCACCCGAGTGGTTCGCGGACGTGGACGGAGACGGGTTCGGAGACCCGGACAGCACGACCCGCGCGTGCGAGACCCCCAGCGGGTACACCGACCAGGCGCGGGACTGCGACGACCTCGATCCGGACATCAAGCCGACGGCACCCGAGATCTGCGACACCATCGACAACGACTGCGACGAGCTCGTCGATGACGCAGACCCCGACCTGGACCTGAGCTCCGGCGGCACCTGGTACACCGACGGAGACGGCGACGGGTACGGTGATGCCGCCTCCGACGTGAGCGCCTGCGTGCAGCCGTCCGGCACGGTCACGGACATGACGGACTGCGACGACGGGAACTCCGCGGTCAACCCTGGCGCCGCCCTCGGCTGCGACGGCGAGGACTACAACTGCGACGGCTTCGTCGACAACGACGCCGACCTCGACGGCTACGCCGCCGACACCTGCGGCGGCGACGACTGCGACGACACCGACGCGAGCATCCGACCCGACACCACCGGAGACTGCGCGCTCGGCCTGACCTGCGACGACATCGTGGACATGGGCCGGGCCACCGGCGACGGTGACTACTTCATCGACCCGGACGGCTACGCGACCGGCCTCGATCCCTTCGAGGTCTACTGCGACATGACCTCGGACGGCGGCGGCTGGACCCGCGTCGGCTACGTCGACGACGTGGCCTTCCAGCAGTGGCACACGGGAGGCGACGGCTGGCGCTACTTCCCGGACGACTTCGAGCTCGAGCTGTCGGACACCCAGGTCGCCGCCGTGCAGGCGCTGTCGACCGAGGGCTGGCAGGACTACGTGGGGCGCTGCGAGCACGTGCTGCACTACTACTTCGCGTCGAGCGGCTCGTACGCCTACGCCTTCGGCTTCATGTTCTTCGATGGCACCGAGACGCCGCGAGGACAGTCCAGCTACGCCCCCTACGACGTCACGGTGACGGCGGACGGCTGCGCGAGCAACGGCGGAGAGGGCGGGAGCCTGTCCCAGACCACGGACTTCCGCATCGAGAGCGTGCTCGTCCCGCTGATCAACGCCCAGTGTCGGGACTGCGGGGACGCGTTCCCGGAGGAGCTCGGCGCCGAGCTCGTCGACAACCCCGCCTGGCTGCGCTGACGGCCTGCCGTCCCGCGTCGCCGTCCGTCACATCTGGCAGACCCCGGTCTGCTCCGGGGTAGACTCCCGTCGTGATCAGCAACGGCCGCCTCAGCGACATCCTGGACCTGCTCCTCGAGCGTGGACTCGTCCACGCAGGCCAGAAGCAGGACGTGCTCAACCGTGGCCGGGACCAGGCTCGCCACATCCTGCTCGACAAGCGCGCAGAGATGCGTCGGCTGCTGGGCCGCCATCGGGTGGCCTACCAGGTCTCGGAGGTCGAGGTCATCGCGTCCTTCCGCTTCAAGCGCGCGGACCTGCCAGACGAGCCCCTCGACGAGGAGGCCATCACCAAGGCCATCGCCGATCACTGCGGGCTGCCCTACGTGCACCTCGACCCGCTGAAGCTCGACTTCAAGCTCGTGACCGAGACCTTCGGCGGTCCCTTCGCTGAGCGGCACCTCGTCATCGCCGTCGCAGACGAGCCCCGTGCGCTGACGCTCGCCGTCGCCGATCCGTGGGACCACGACCTGCTCGAGAGCATCCGGCGGGTCAAGGGCAAGGACGTGGTCGCCGTCCTCGCCCAGAAGTCGCACATCCTGCAGGTGATCGTCGAGTTCCACGGCTTCCGTCGCTCGATGCGCGCCGCCGAGAAGGACTTCGCGAACGACCTGCCGGACATCGGCAACCTCGAGCAGCTCTACGAGCTCGCCGACGCGGGCCAGCTCGACGCCGGGGACCAGCCCATCGTCCGGGCCGTCTGGTATCTCCTGAACTACGCCCTCGATCACCGGGCCTCGGACATCCACCTCGAGCCCAAGCGCGAGGAGGCCTGGGTCCGGATGCGGATCGACGGCATCCTCCACGTGGTCCACCGGCTGCCCCGGGTGGTCTTCCCAGCGATGGTGAGCCGGGTGAAGACGCTCGCGCGAATGGACATCGCAGAGCGACGTCGCCCGCAGGATGGCCGCTTCAAGACCGCCCACAAGGACGACGAGGTCGAGATGCGTGTCTCGACCGCTCCGACCGCCTTCGGCGAGAAGGTGGTCATCCGCGTGTTCGATCCGGGCATCCTCCAGTCGGACCTCGAACACCTCGGCATGTTCCCGCGCGAGCTGACGCAGTTCCGAACGATGCTCGCCAACCGCACCGGCATGGTGCTCGTCGTGGGCCCGACCGGAAGCGGCAAGACGACCACGCTCTACAGCTCGCTGGCGTACCTCTCCAGCCCGAAGATCAACATCGTGACGCTCGAGGACCCGATCGAGAACGTCCACGAGAAGTTCAACCAGATCGCGATGCAGCCGCGCATCGGCCTGACCTTCGGCAGCGTCCTCAAGACCGTGCTCCGACAGGACCCGGACGTCGTGATGGTCGGTGAGATCCGCGACGGCGAGACCGCACAGAACGCAGTCCAGGCCGCGCTGACCGGGCACCAGGTGCTGAGCACCATCCACACCGGAGAGGCCGCAGGCGCGGTCGGGCGCCTGCTGGACCTCGACGTCCTGCCGTTCCTGCTGTCGGGCACGCTGGTCGGAGTCGTCGCCCAGCGCCTCGTCCGCCGGATCTGCCCGCACTGCGCCGAGGACGACCTCCTGAGCGAAGAGCAGGCGCTGGCCCTCCGCATCCCGGGAACACGCGGCCGCAAGCTCCGGATCAAGCGCCCCGCAGGGTGCGTGAAGTGTCGCTACACGGGGTACCTCGGCCGGACCGGCCTGTTCGAGGTGATGCCCGTCACCCCACGCATCCAGCGACTGATCAACGAGCGGGCAAGCACGCAGGACATCAAGCGCGAGGCCCTGAACGACGGGATGCTCACGCTCCGCGAGTACGGCATCAAGAAGCTCGCGCAGGGGCAGACCACCTTCGAGGAGGTCATCGCCCACACCGACGACCGCGCGGTCTACATCTGAGTCGCTGGGCGCACCGCCAGCCCGACCCGCCTACGCCGTGATGGACAGCGGGATCCGGATGGTGAACTCGGCGCCGTGGTCCGGGTGGTTCCGGGCTGCGACGGTCCCGCCCATGTCCTCGACCATCGTCTTCACGACGCCCAGCCCGACGCCGTTCCCCTTGCGGGCCCCGGCCCCCCGGACCCCGTCGCCCCAGATGCGCTGCTCCGCACCAGCCGGGATCCCCGGGCCCTCGTCGAGCACCACGAGCCGCGCCACGCAGCCGTCTGCCTCCACGCGGACCCACACCTGACCGCCCGGGTCCGAGTACTTCAGCGCATTCCCGACGACATTGCCGAGGATCCTGTCCAACACGGTCTTGTTGCCGTCGATACGCAGGCCGGGTGCGACCTCCGCGTGGAGCTCCACGCGCGCGACCCGGGCCCTCGGCATCAGCAGACGGAGCGACTCCGCTGCGAAAGCCGAAAGATCAAGGCTCTTCCGGCGGGGTCGGAGGGACTCACCGTCGAGGAATCCCTGCGCCATCTGGACGGCGCGGCGACCGAGGGCCTGCAGGTCCCGCCGTGCAGACTCGACGGCCTCCATGTCGGACGGGTCCAGGTCCCGCGACAGCGCGATCATGCTGTTGATGGGGGACTTCATGTCGTGGGCAATGCCACGCGCCCACGTCGCATGGCCGGCGAGGGTCGCCATGTTGCGCGCATTGACCACGGCGATGGCGCCGTACGACGCGAGGGCACGCATGAACAGCGCCGAGCGCGACAGCTGCTTCTCGGAGGCGTCCCGGGAGTCGACATAGATCGCGCCGAGCGCCTCCTCCCCATCGATCAGTGGCACGCACATCGCCGAGCGCAGCTCCAGGTCGACGATCGAGTTCGCGTGGTTGAGCTCCCCGCGCTCGCCGAGGTCGGCCGCGATGACCTCCTTGCGCCCCTCGATGCAGCGCTTGACGACCGTCATGGACGGTCGGGCCACCGGATCGTGTCCCTCCCGCTGCGCCGTCGCCTTCACGAGGGGAGTGTCTTCCTCGACCAGGACCACGAAGGCCCGATCGCCGTCCAGAAGGGTGAGCCCCGCCCGGGCGAGCGTGCCCAGCACGTTCGCGAGGTTCCGCTCGCGGGCGACCGACACCGCGAGCTCGAGCAGCTGCGAGACCTGGTCGCTGCGCTGGCCCTCCTGCGAGAGGCTCTCGAGCAGCTTCTCGGCCCGCTCCCGGAGCGGCACGTGCTCGACCTCTCGCGCATAGACGATGACCTTGTCGCACTCCTCTCGCGCCTGCCGATCCATGCCCGCAGCGTGGTGCGCCTCGGCCGCGAGCAGCCGGACCTCCGCGAGATCGCCTGCAGCGCCCGCATCACGCAGCTCCGTGACGGCCTGGTCGAGCAGCGCCTGCATGCGCCCGACCTCCTGGATGCGCCCGTGGCAGACCGCCTTGAGGGCACGTGACTTCGCGAGCAGCGACCGCTCGCCAGCCTTCTCGGCCCGACGCACCGCCTTGCCACACCTCCGCATCGCATCCGAGCTGCCCTGCAAGACCGCCAGCTCGGCGTCTCGCTTGGCGAGCTCGGTCAGCTCCCCGACCAGCTCGTGCCGGGTCGCGAGGAGCCGGGCATGCCTGTACCAGTGGTGGGTCTCATCGAGCATGCCCCGGGACAGGAAGAGGTCGCCGAGGTTCCCCGCCGCCATGGCTTCGAGCTCGGGTCGGTCCTGCTCCTCGGCCCAGCGGACGGCCTGCTCGCCCGCCTGTCGCCCTCGCTCCCAGCGACCCGCCTCCCGGTAGCCCACGCACAGATTCGTCGAGACCCGGATCTGCTCGATGGGCGCATCGAGCCTCTCGAACAGGAGGAGCGCGTCTTCCCAGCACTCGAGGGCCTTGATCCGCTGCCCTCCCATGAAGTGTGCGAGACCGGCGTTGTTGAGGGTACGGGCCCGATCGATCGCCGACAGGCCGCTGTCACGCGCGCCAGCCCGACCGATGGCCTCCGCGGCGTCCCGGATCCGACCCGCATGCCAGTACAGCCGCCCGAGGACGGCATCGAGCAGGGCCCGCGCCGGCCGTCCACGGCCGACCTCGTCCGGGAGGGCCTCCAGCAGGGTGATGCCTTCTTCGATGCGCTCGACCTCGTGGAGCGCCTGCGCGAGCACACCATGCAGACCGAGCCAGCGATCCAGGTCCTCGGGGTCGGTCGGCCGGAGGATCTCGCGGACCCCCTCCGCGACCGCGACCGCTCCCGCCGCGTCCTCGGTCTTGAACCGTGCCTGGGCTTCCAGCTGCAGGAGGCGGAGACCGGCCGGCGCGCCGCCGAGGACCTTCCGGGAGCGGCTCGCGCACTCCAGGGCTCGCGACTCCTGGCCGTCGGCATGGAGCCAGGCGTGGCCGACCGCGGTCCACACTGCAGACTCGGCATCCGGACCGTGGTCGTCCTCCAGCGCGCCGTGCCCGGCGGCCACGGCGTCCTCCACGCGGCCCACCGCAGCGAGGGCATCGATCCGCGGTACGACGAGGTCGATGTGGGGGCACAGGTCCCAGAGCTGATCCGCGACCCGGACAGCCGCGTCTCGATCGACCTGGCCAGCCGCACGGACGAGGCGCCCCCCCTCCCGCTCGCAGCGAGCCCGATCCGCAGCGCCGACGACGTGGGCTGCCACCCGGAAGGGGTCGTCGATGCCCTGCCGGTCCAGCCAGTCCAGGAGACGCCCGTGGGCGACCTGGGGCTCGGTCAGGAGCGCCTCGAGCTGGACCGCGGCCACCCGCGAGACACAGCGGAGGCCCCCCGACTCGACGACCAGCAGCCGCCGCCGCGCCAGCCGATGCGCAGCCTGCGCGACCCGCGGCTCCGGGAGGCCGGTCATCTCCGCGACGTCGGCGAGGGGCAGTGAGCCCCGGACCAGGGAGACGAAACCGCCGACCACGGCCTCGTCGGACTGGGGTGCGACCGGCGGGCCCGCGAGCTCTCCACAGGCGAGCAGCTCCTCCATCCAGCCATCGCCGACCAGCCACCGCTGGTTCCGGCGAACAAGCACCTGCGCCTGGCAGGCCGCGACCAGCAGTTCCACCACCACGCCCGGGAGTCCCCCGGAGAGCAGGTGCATCTTGTCGGCGAGGACGTCGAGGCTCGCGCCGATACCGAGCACGCCCCGGACCAGCTCCTGGACGCCGTCGGCCGCGAGCGGGTCGAGCTCCACCGACGCGGTCGCCCAGCCCGGCGCCTCCTCTCCCGTGACGAGGAGCCGGACGCGCCCCCGCTCCGCGAGACGCCCGAGCGTCCGACGGGTCCCAGCATCGAAGGTCGAGAGGTCGTCGACGAGGAGGTTGAGCAGCTCCGGGCTGCGATCCTCCAGGAGCGCCGCACACGCGTTCGCGCGCTGATCCGGGTCCGGGTCGTCGGGCAGGGCGACTGGCGGGTTGGCCAGCCCCGGCGACGCAAGCGCGGCACGGATCGGTCCCCACGGCTCACCGACATCGACCAGCTGGAGCATGGGCTGTCCGTCCGCCCGGAGCTCGATCGCCGCACGCTCCAGCGCGTGCGTGCGCCCGGAGCCCGCCGGCCCGAGGATGGCGAGGGCGCCGCCGTCCTCCCGCCAGACGGCCAGCGCGTCCTCCACGCTGGACTGGGAGACGTGCACCCGGCTCGCCCGGAGTCGGAGCAGGTCCGGGCCGGGTGCAGGGATGACGGCACCGTGGGCCGCGCAGGCGTCAGCCACGGCGTCCGCGCTGGGGCGGTCCTCGGGCTCCAGCGAGAGCATCCGCTCGATGAGTCGCTGCAGCCACTCCGGTCCGGATGACGCCTCGGGGACCTCTCCCTTCCGGCGCAGAAGCGCCGTGCTCATGCCCAGCTCGGCCCAGGGGAGGCGTGAGTGGAGCATCTCGTAGGCGACGAGGCCGAGCGAGTAGATGTCCGACTCGGGCGTAGCGGCGCCGCCCGCGAGGCGCTCGGGGCTGGCGTACTGCAGGGTGCCCCCTTCCCCAGAGCCCGCGACGCCGAAGTCCACGAGCATCATCTCCAGCTGCTTCACGCTGTTGACGACGAAGTTGTCCGGCTTCACGTCTCCGTGGACCAGGCCTGCCTGGTGGACCGCCGACAGCGCGTCGGCGAGCACGGCGAGGATGGCCAGCGCCGCAGCGTCTGGCGCCCGACCTGCACGAAGCATCCGCGTCAGTGTCCGCCCCTGCGCGAGCTCCATCACCAGGAAGGGCCGCGTGCCCCCGGCCGCATCGAGGAAGGACGGGACCGCCGGGTGACAGACCTGGGCGAGCGCCCGCAGCTCGCCCCCCGGTGGCCCGGGCAGCAGCTTGAGGGCCGCTACGTACCGCTCGTTGTCCTCCGCCTCCCACGCCGAGCCGAAGCCGCCTGACCCGAGCTTCTTCTTCAGGGTCCAGCGGCCAATACGCTCGCCGGCGTGGCCGCCCGTGCTCACGTCATCCCCACGCCTGGTCGACGTCCATCGCGGGTTCCTCGTCGCAGTACTCCGCGAGGATGGCCTCGAACTCCTCGAAGGCCTCCACCGTGAGCTCGACGAGCTTCGGATCGAAGTGGGTGCCCGAGTCGGACTTCAGGATGGAGAGCGTCTTCTCCGGGGAGAACGCGTCCTTGTAGCAGCGCTTGGACCGCAGGGCGTCGTAGACGTCCGCGATCGCGACGATGCGCGCCTCGAGCGGGATCGCATCCCCCGAGAGACCGCGGGGGTACCCGGAGCCGTCCCACTTCTCGTGGTGGGCGAGCGGGATGTTGATGGCCGTCACGGGGAGGCCCGCCGCACGGATGAGCTCGGCTCCGATGAGCGTGTGGCCCTTCATCTCGTCGAACTCCTCCTTGGTCAGCTTGCCGGGCTTCTTCAGGATGGAGTCCGGGATGCCGACCTTGCCGACATCATGGAGGCTCGCGTAGCGGTAGACGTTCTCGACGAACTCGTCGTCGCACCCCATGCGCACCGCGAGGAGACGCGAGTACTCCGAGACCCGGCGGATGTGGAAGCCGGTGTCGGTGTCGTTCATCGTGTTGGCGTGCTCGAGAGCCTCGATCAGCCCGAAGGTGAGTCGCTCCAGCTCCCGGGTGCGCTCCTTCAGCTTCTTCATGGCGTCATCCCGCTCGGCCTTCACGAGCCGGATGTTCGACGCGAGGTTCGAGCGACGGGCCTGCGCGACGAGACGCGCGCGGAACTCGTCCGGGTCGACGGGCTTGATGATGAAGTCGTCCGCCCCCGACTCGAGCAGCTGCAGCTTGCTGGCGCGCGACTCGTCGGCCGTCACGACCATGATCGGCTGGTCGGCGGTGCTGTCCATGGAACGCAGCATCTTGACCAGCCCGGGACCACCGAGTCGGGGCATGTGGATGTCCGTCACGATGATGTCCGGGACGGTGTCACGACAGATGGAGAGCGCGACCACCCCGTCTTCGGCGAGGAGCGTGTCGAAGCCGCAGTCCCGCGCGAAGCGACCGAGGGACTCTCGAACCCGCTCGTCGTCGTCGGCGATGAGGACAATCGGACGGGACATGGGCGTCGAGCCTCCGGCAGGCGGGTTGGGCGGCGGCGCTACGGCACCACCCCCGTGGAGCCCCGAAGAGTACGGGTGCTCGCGCGGGACTATAGCCCACGACAGGCCCACACCGGCGGCGAACCCGACCCGGGCACGCTCAACGGATCCCCGGCATGGACAGCCCCGTCTCAGGGCCTCGCGTGGCTACACTCCGGCCATGCCGCTCCCGCTCCTGGCCGCCGCCCTCCCGTGCCCGTCCATGCCTGCTGATCCTGCCGTACAGGTCGAGGTCGTCGCAGCTGGAACCATCGCGGCGGACTGGTCGATGGTGGTCGACGACGGGACCACGGGCCCCGTGATGCTGCCTGCTCTCGTGGGCATCATCCGCCACCCGGACGCGCTGATCACCGTCGACGCGGGACTCGGAAGCGCGACGCGGGAGGGCGCCTTCCCGGGCTTCCTCCTCGACCGACCGGGGCGCCACGTCGTGCCGGAGGGCGAGACGGTTGTGGAGCGCCTCGGGCGGCCGCCCGACCTCGTGCTCATGACCCACCTCCACCATGACCACACGAGCGGTCTCCTCGACATGCCGGGGGCGAAGGTCTGGACGACCACCGACGACTGGCGCGCCTTCGGCGGCGGCGCCCTCGGGTTCCCTCGGAGGCTGCGCGCCGCCGTCGACTGGAGGCCCCAGGACGTCCGGCCGGGCCGGGCCGGACAGGTCCTTGGTCGTCCCGCGCTCGACGTCCTCGGAGACGGGCGGATCTGGTACCTCGCCCTGGCCGGACACACCCCGGGCTCGGCGGCCGTGCTGGTCCACGCAGAGGACGGACCGTGGCTGTTCATCGGCGACACGGCCTGGGTCGACCAGCACCTCGAGGGCGTCCGCCGCCCCCCGCTGGTCCGGGCACTCATCGACGCGGAGCCACGCGCGGTATCAGCGGGGCTGGACTGGGCGGGACGGCTGAAGCACGGGTGTCCCGGACTCCGGGTGATCGTGGGTCACGAGCCCACACTCGCGGAGGGCACGCGCTCGATGCCCCGATAGTCCCGGCTGCGCAGGGGTCACCCCCGAACGACGGCGGCCGACGCATCCCGGGGGACACGCCGGCCGCAGGGGCGTGCAGAGCGATCAGGCGCCGCAGCTGCTGGGGCAGGCGTCGTAGAAGATGCACTCGGCGAGGGCGTTGTAGGGCTCCACACCGCCGGGGTTCGCGGCCGCACAGGCGTCGAAGCACTCCTGGTCCTGGCACTGGTTCTCGTTGATGCACTCGATGAGACCGATGCACTCCTCGTTGCCACCGCAGGCGGCGGCCTCACTGGCGCACTCGTCCTCGAAGGCACACTGCTGGCAGGCCTCACAGCTGCCGAGGTCGTCGCAGGTGCCGGCGTCGGTGTCGGTGTCGCCGTCGGTGTCACCGTCCGTGTCGCCGTCCGTGTCGCCGTCCGTGTCGCCGTCCGTGTCGGTGTCGGC
>Ga0181594_10002317_pt1 | contig 17543 bp, 16 predicted proteins | sample 071ome_18_FD_145603 | JGI IMG/M metagenome (GOLD analysis project Ga0181594, IMG submission 145603) | Coastal salt marsh microbial communities from the Groves Creek Marsh, Skidaway Island, Georgia - 071413BT metaG (spades assembly) | ecosystem: Environmental > Aquatic > Marine > Intertidal zone... | reverse complement strand
GTTCCCAACAAGGGGCAACTCGCCGAGCCGGCCCGCGCCATGCTGACCGAGGCCGGCTATCTCAAGAACGCGGGTTCGCGGGACCTCGTGGTTCACGATCCCGACAACGATGTCGAGTTCTTCTTCCTTCGTCCTAAAGACGTGGCGATCTACGTAGGCGAGGGCACGCTTGATCTCGGTATCACCGGACGCGACATGCTCGTCGACTCCGGTGCGGATGCCGTTGAGCGAGTAGCCCTCGGTTTTGCGCCGTCCACGTTCCGCCTCGCTGCGCCGAGGGGAACGGCCGCCAGCGTCGAAGATCTGCAAGGTCTGCGTATCGCCACGAGCTACGCAGGCCTGTTGGACACCTGGATGCAGCAGCATTCGCTCGACGCACGCGTCGTCAGGCTGGACGGCGCCGTGGAGAACGCAGTGGCGCTCGGTGTCGCCGATGCCGTCGCCGATGTCGTCGCCACCGGCACCACCCTGCGCCAGGCCGGGCTGGAGATCATCGGGGAACCGCTCATGCAGTCCGAAGCGATCGTCATCTGCCGCGATGCCGATCCGTCGCGCGACGCCCAGAATGTGAGAACGTTCCTGCGACGCCTGCACGGTGTGATGGTTGCTCGCTCGTACGTCTTGGTCGACTACGACATCCCCAACGAATCCCTCGAGCACGCGTGTGCGGTCACTCCAGGCATCGAGTCGCCAACCGTGTCACCCCTGCACGATCAAAACTGGTCGGCGGTGCGGGCGATGGTTCCCAGCGTGGATGCGCACCGGGTCATGGATGAGCTCTACGAACTCGGCGCCCGCGGGATCCTCGTCACCGATATCCACGCCTGTCGTCTGTGACTCGCCTTCCGCCAATGGGCGCCTGAGCGAACTAGTGCACTGTCTGGTTGCGTCTGAGGTAGAACACAGTCGGCAGTTGGAGCAGCGCTATAGCGGCGAGCAGGGAAAACACCAAGGTCCACGAGTCCAGCGCGTCCATGATTGCGCCCACGACGAACGGGCTGAACGCGGCAACGGAATAGGTGACAGTGAATGCCATCGCCGTCAATCGAGCAGAGCCCGCAGCGTCGGCGGCATATTCGCTGAGTAACCCGAGGGACATCGCGAAGCCTCCGGACAACGTGATGGACAGGGCGATGAGTACGAGCGGGGGCACGAACGTCGGGACGAATGCGATTGCCAAGAGAACCACGGAGCAACCAACCACTGTGGCGCCGAACAACGTCCGGCGGTAGCGCGTGCGGTGCGACAGCGTCGGAAGCGTCAATCCGGCGACGATGCCCGATGCTGTGAACACTCCGAAGTACAGACCAGCGGTTTCGGGTGTGTAGCCGCGCTCGGCGTAGGACGGGGCTGTCCACGCAAGCATGCTGTAGAAGATCATCGAGTTCAGCGCCATGAAAGCGGTCAGTGCCCACGCGGTGGAGCTTCGCCAGGGAAGGTCACGAAGTCGAACCGGTGTGGCGGCCTTGTCGTGCGGGGAGTGGTCCCGCTCAAGAATCAGCCATGCGATCAGTGCTATCGCCGCCGGCAGTGCCCAGAACGCCAACGCGCGGTTCCAGCCGCCCAAGAGTTCAGCCAGCGGCAGAGTCAACGCCGCACCGAGGGCAGCTCCTCCCATCATCGCCGCGGTCCATAGCGAGGTTGCGATTCCCATGGACTTGGACAGTTGCTCGCGAACGATCCCGGGCACCAATCCGCCGAGGATTGCGATCGACAGTCCGGCCAGCAGTGCGGAAATGAACAGCGTGATGGCGATGGCTCCGGCGAAGCGAAGCGCCATCCCGATGACCATGGCGACGAGACCCAGGCTGACGGCGTGGGTGCGACCGATGCGTCCGGCCATGCGCGGAACTACGAGTGCGAAGACGCCCATGCCCAGCACCGGGACTGTGGTCAGCGCGCCGATGAATGCGTCATTCCAGCCGGTCTCGGCCTGAATGGTCGTGGCAACCGCAGGCAGGCTCGACAACGCCAGTCGCAGGTTGACGGCCACGAGCACAACAACGGACAGCACCGCGACAGCTGAGCGTGCAACAGAGGTAGACGCAGGAGTCGACGACGGGCTCGCAGTGGACTGGGTCACCGGGGGATTGTTGCGCCTAGGCTCCCGATATGGGTGACGGGGCCGGTGCAGGCGTGTCCGGAGAGGGGCGGACGCTTGCAGGACCGGGTGGATTCGCGAGCGACGACGGCGCCCCGGACTTCGCGATCAGGAATGCTCGCTCTCCCGAAGACCGCGCCCAGGCGCTTCGGACCGGCCGGGTTCTCGTAGCCGTCGTGGCCGATGCAGATGAAGTCGACGAAAGCGGCGCGGATAAGTCCAGTCACATGTCCGTGGTGTCGATGCTTGCCGGCGATGGGCGCCGAGGGCTGCTGGTTTTCACCGGTCTGGACTCGCTGCTCGTGTGGAATTCGCAGGCCCGACCGGTGCCGGTCTCCGGCAAGGACGCCGCCGCCGCGGCGATAGACGACGGCTGCGAGGCGCTAGTGATCGACGTTGCCGGACCCACGAGCGCCGTGGTCCAGGAGTCGGATGTCGTAGCGATCGCCGGTATCGATCCGCTCGACCATGCGGCTTCGATGCTCGCCGAGTTCGTGGAGGCGGAGTCCGTCGTTGTTGATCGAGACTCCGCCAGGCTCCGAGTCATGGTTAAAGCGCACCTGGCCGAGGATGTCGCAGCGAACATCCCGGCGCGGGTCTTCGCGTTGGTGCCGGCAGGGGTCGAAGTCGTCGCCGTCGACTCGAGGTAGGTGCAACTACAGGACGGGCCCGGTCCAGCGCTCACCGGGACCCTCGCCGGGGGCATCGGGGACGGTGGACGCTTCGCGAAAGGCACGCTGGACTGCAGTCAGGCCGTCGCGCAGCGGGGCGGCGTGCATCGAACCGAGATCGGGGGCACTGGCGGTTACCAGCGCTGCGAGGGCGTTGATGAGAACCCGGGCTTCGGCCAAGTCCGCCTTGCGAGGAGAGCCGTCGTCGGTGGTCGACAGCCCGCACGCCACGGCCGATGCGGTCATCAAGTGCATAGCGACGGTGAGAACCACTTCGACCGCCGGCACGTCCGCGATATCGGGGATCTGGTCCGCAGAGGACGAGGACGAAGGGGAGGAGACGGAGGAGGCAGAGGGGGTATCGCTCACGGCTGCTACCCTTCCACTTCTACGGTCGCGGGCCTCGCCCGGGATCGCGCAAGCGGAGCCTGACTCCCACCTGACGACTCCCGGTCGCTCGGGTCCGACACATCGTCGACGCATGTCGGCTTGATCGTGTCTTCCAGGACCTCCGCCTGCGCTGCAGCGGAGGTCTCGTCGTTTCCGCGCAGTAGGCAGACGGCTGCGCCAACCGGAGCAGCAGTTCAGAACATCAGCAAGGAGGCGCCATCAGCGTCGAAACCCGGATCAACGACCGGATCCGCGTCCCCGAGGTACGCCTCGTCGGACCCAACGGTGAGCAAGTAGGAATCGTCCGCATCGAAGACGCCCTTCGGCTCGCCGTCGAGGCCGATCTCGATCTCGTCGAAGTCGCACCCATGGCCAAGCCACCGGTGTGCAAGCTCATGGACTTCGGCAAGTTCAAGTACGAGGCCGCCCTCAAGGAGCGCGAATCTCGGAAGAACCAGACGCACACGATCATCAAAGAGATGAAGCTTCGACCCAAGATCGACCAGCACGACTACGAGACCAAGAAGGGTCACGTCGAGCGGTTCCTCAAGGCCGGGGACAAGGTCAAGATCACGATCATGTTCCGCGGAAGGGAGCAAAGTCGTCCCGAGCTCGGTCTGCGCCTGTTGGCCAAACTGGCCGAGGACGTGGAGGAGTTGGGTTTCGTCGAAGCCAATCCCAAGCAAGACGGTCGCAACATGCTGATGGTCCTTGCGCCGCATAAGCGCAAGTCGGATCCATCGCGCAAAGCCAAGAGCGAGGCAGACGTCACCGAAGAAATCGAGGCCGACGCCTAGGTCGCCCCACGCGAGCGTGTTCCCCAGACCAGAAAAGATCAGGACTCAACGAGTCGCCAGCAGGCTCGAAGAAACAAAGGAGGGCCCCATGCCCAAGCAGAAGACGCACAGCGGTGCCAAGAAGCGGTTCAAGGTGACCGGTTCGGGCAAGCTCACCCACGAGCAGGCCAATCGTCGCCACCTCATGGAGAGCAAGTCCAGCAAGCGCACCCGTCGACTGATGGCCGACGATCCCGTCTCGAAGGCAGACACCAAGAAGGTCAACAAGCTCCTCGGCCGCTAAGCGCGGACCGTTTACCCAAGATCAAGATCAGGAGGACGCCATGGCACGCGTCAAGCGTTCGGTAAATGCACAAAAGAAGCGTCGTGAGGTACTCGAGCGGGCCTCGGGGTACCGGGGACAGCGCTCCAGGCTTTACCGCAAGGCAAAGGAGCAAGTCACCCACTCGATGGTTTACGCCTATGCAGACCGGCGTACCCGCAAGGGAGACTTCCGTCGACTGTGGATCCAGCGCATCAATGCTGCTGCCCGCGCCAACGGTATGACCTACAACCGCCTCATCCAGGGCCTGAAGGCGGCGGAGGTTGAGGTCGACCGTCGGATGCTGGCCGAGCTCGCCGTCAACGATCCGGGTGCTTTCGCAGCTCTCGTCGAGGTCGCCCGCGGCGCCCTCCCCGCGACTGCCGCGTAACGCCATTTCAACCGGTCCCATTTTTCATATCGGCGTGCGTGTGGGTGCATCGATTCGGTGCTGACCAGCTCGAGATCGCCCCACGTCGCGCGATTGCGCCGGCTCCATGAGCGGCGCGGTCGACTCAAGTCCGGGTCCTTCCTGGCGGAGGGCCCGGACTTAGTGCGCGCAGCGGTCGATGCCGGATGGGTAGTTGAGGTCGTCGCAACCGAATCGCACCCCCTCATCCCGTGGCTCGAAGAGCAGGGCATCGACTGCAACCTCGCAAGTGAGCACGTTGTCGCCGCGATCTGCGAGGCGGTCACTCCCCAGGGGGTCGTGGCCGAATGTCGGCTCCCGGAAACTCGGTTCGATGACGTACTTGTGGGCGCCGGTCCGGTGGTGGTCTGCGACCGCATCTCCGATCCAGGCAATCTGGGCACCATCATCCGCACCGCGGAAGCAGTGGGGGCAGCTGGAGTGGTGGCGACCGAAGGCTCGGTCGACCCGTGGAATGCCAAAGTCGTGCGGGCCAGCGCCGGATCGATTTTCCGACTGCCCGTGGTGGGTGGTTTCAGTTCCGACGTCGCCCTAGGCCGCATCGCTGAGACCCGCCGCACCATCGCCCTCGACGGCTCGGCCGACCTTGACGTCTTCGAACTACTCACTCAACTCTCCGAGCAAGACATCCTCAGCCACCAACTCGCCTGGGTGGTCGGCTCCGAGGCCCACGGCGTCAGCCCCGACGTGCTCGCCGTGGCCGAATTTCGCACCCGGATCCCCATGGCTCCGTCGGTGGAGTCCCTCAACGCCGGGATAGCTCTGGCCGTGTGCTTGTACTCGGCCCAGGACCGGCTCCAGCACGATTCCTGACGCGACCTACGTCACGCCGGACACACCGCCGATTCGTCGCGAGCCCGGCGATCGGAGAGTGCGAGGATAGGGGCGAGAAGAAGGGATTGTCGTCATGGACAAGGCCAGCTACACAACGCTTCCGGTGATGGAAGAAACCGGATACGCGATCGTGGATATGTACGACCAACAGGCGGATCCGCGCGAGTGGGAGAACCTCGTCTTCGTTGATTGGAAGTCCTCCGGCGATACCCGGTTCGCACCCCTGGCCAGTGCCTACGGTGACATGGAGTGCAACGGCTTCTGGAACCACACCCCGCCCAAGACCGACAAGGACGGCGTGTGGGTCGAGGAGAACGTGGAGATTGCTCCGATTCTCACCCGTCGTGCTCAAGAGCCCGGCGCCAACATCGGCCGTTGCCGGGTGATCGAACTGCAACCCAATACGTACGGCGAGGCTGTGTACAACCTGCACCGTGACGACAACAACCGGCTCAACCCCGAGGGCACCGGTTGGATCGTGCGCGCCTTCTTCAACCTGACCGACGACGCCGATTCGGTAATGATCCTGCGCTCGGACAAGGACGATCCGAGCACCGAAGTGCGCATCCCGATGCCCGCCGGCCAGCAAGTGGTCATTGACACCCAAAGCTTCTACCACGCGGTGTGGCACCCCGGTGACAAGCCGCGGTACTGCCTGATCACCTCGTATGAGTCCGGTCCGGAACTCGACGCATGGATCCAGGCCCGCAACCCGCTCACCAAGGTCGCGAACCACCCGATCGATCCACAGGTGGCTGCCGAGGGCGAGGCGCTGGCCGAGTCCAAGCGGCAGGCCCGTGCCGCTGCCCTTGCCGCTAAGGGCGAGGATCCCCGGTTCGGCGACGGCAGCATGGCCGTTCAGCAGGAGAAGGAAGTCCTCTCGGAGGCCTAGCACCACGAAGGCGGATGTTGCGTCCGCGTTAGCATCGGGCACGCCGAAATCGCCGGGTCCGGCACAGACACATGAGTTGGGAGAGTGAGTGGTCGCCTACAGCGCAGTCCTCGATGAATTGGAAGCCGAGGCGATCCACATCTACCGCGAGACCGCTGCCGCGTTCCGCAACCCGGTCCTGCTCTACAGCATCGGCAAGGACTCCTCGGTGCTGTTGCACCTGGCGATGAAGGCGTTCTACCCAGCGCCGTTGCCCTTCCCGGTCATGCACGTCGACACCACCTGGAAGTTTCAGGAGATGATCGAGTTCCGTGATCGTCGAGCAGCCGAGCTCGGACTGGACCTGCGGATCGCGACCAACACCGACGCGGTCGCCGAGGGCGTGAGCCCCTTCACCCACGGTACCCACGAGTACACGCGGATCATGAAAACCGTTGCGCTGCGCGAGGGTCTGGATCGCTACGGATTCGACGCCGCCATCGGTGGTGCCCGCCGCGACGAAGAACGTAGCCGCGCCAAGGAGCGCATCTTCAGTCTGCGCGAGCCTGGCCACCGCTGGGACCCGCGTAAGCAGCGCCCGGAGTTCTGGCGCACCGCCAACACCACTCTCGCCGACGGTCAAACAATGCGGGCGTTCCCTTTGTCGAACTGGACCGAGCTCGATGTCTGGCGCTACATCGAACGCGAGCAGATCGATATCCCGAGCCTGTACTTCGCAAAGGAGCGCCCGGTCGTTCAGCGTGATGGCACGTGGATCATGGTCGATGACGATCGCTACCCGCTGGAACCAGGCGAGGAACCGGTAATGAAGTCGGTTCGCTTCCGCACGCTCGGCTGTTACCCCCTGACAGGAGCCGTCGAGTCCACCGCCGCGGATCTGCCCACGCTGATCGCCGAGATGGAAGAGTCCAAAGTGTCCGAGCGCGCTGGCCGGCTTATCGACGGAGAAGGTGGAGGATCGATGGAATCCAAGAAGGCCGAGGGGTACTTCTGATGGATGCCACACCAGTTTTGCAACTCGTCACCTGCGGTTCGGTCGACGACGGTAAGTCCACGCTGATCGGTCGTCTCCTTGCTGAGACTGATTCGGTGCCGATCGATCAACTCGACTACGCCCGTCGCACCCGCCGCGGTGGCTCCACCATTCCCGTCGGCGAAGTCGACTTCTCGCTGTTGACCGACGGCCTCGAGGCCGAGCGCGAACAGGGCATCACTATCGACGTCGCCTACCGCCACATGAACCTGCCGAATGGCCGACGCGTTCTCATCGCCGATGCGCCCGGTCACGAGCAGTACACGCGCAACATGGCCGTGGCCGCGTCCAATGGCGATGTCGCGATCCTGCTCGTTGATGCGGCGCGGGGTGTTCGCCCGCAAACCCACCGTCATCTCACAGTTTCGGCGCTGATGGGTGTTCGCACCGTGATCATCGCGGTCAACAAGATGGACCTCATCGGCTATGAGCACGCCGCCTTCGAAGAAATCGTCGGGGTCGTGAAGACCACGGCAGCCCGCCTCGGCGTGCCGCAGGTCGTTGCCATTCCGATCAGTGCTTTCGCGGGTGACAACATCACCCAGGCCTCGACCAACATGCCCTGGTATTCAGGGCCCACGCTCTTGCAGTTCCTCTCGGACTGGGAGCCGGTCGTAACTGAGGAGACCGCGGGCTTCCGCTTCCCGGTGCAGTTCATCGTTCGCGCCGAGGGCAACTTCCGAGGCTATGCCGGAACCGTTGTCGCAGGAGCGATCAAGCCCGGCGACGAGATCACGGTCGCCGATTCCAGCCGCACCGCGAAGGTCGATCGCATCGTCGCGCACGGGGGAGACCTCGAGCGCGCCGAGTTCGGCCAAGCGGTCACCATCACCCTTGATCACGAGGTCGACGTCACCCGCGGTGATGTCCTGACGGCCAAAGATCCGGACGGCTCCACACTGCAGCCGGCAGACCGGTTCGCCGCGGACATGGTCTGGATTGGCGAAGAGCCCCTTGCGCACGGGCGTTCCTATCTGCTGATTTCCGGCTCGCGCTCGGTGCCAGCCACGGTCACCAACGTGCGACATCGCCTCGACGTTGTCTCCGGACACGAGCACGCCGCACGTTTGCTGGAGATGAACGACATTGGCCGTGTCGAGGTTGCAACCGATCGACCCATTCCGATGGACGGCTACGACAAATGCCGAGACACCGGCGGCTTCCTGCTCGTAGACCGCGTCACCGCAGATACCGTCGCCGCTGGTCTGGTCCGCCACGCGATGCGGCGGGCATTCAACGTCGTTCCGCACGATTACGACGTCACTGCCGACGCTCGTGCGTCGTTGATGGGTCATCCCAGTCGCGTGGTGTGGTTGACAGGCCTCCCCGGCTCGGGCAAGTCCACCATCGCGGACGCTGCTGTTCGACGACTCCATGCAATGGGAGTTCACACCTACGTCCTCGACGGCGACAACGTCCGCACGGGCCTGAACAAGGACCTCGGCTTCACCGCCGAGGATCGCGCAGAGAACGTTCGTCGAGTCGCCGAGGTCGCGAAGTTGATGAGCGACGCCGGACTGGTGGTGTTCGTCGCCCTCGTCTCGCCTTACCAATCCGATCGTGAAGCGGCCAAGGCTTTGTTCGAAGAAGGCGACTTCCTTGAGGTGTACGTGGACACCCCGGTGGAGGTGTGCGCCGAACGCGATCCCAAGGGTCTCTACGCGAAGGCGGCAGCCGGTGACCTCCCGAATATGACGGGTATGGGCCAGGCGTATGAGATCCCCGATCACCCCGATCTGGTGCTGAATGGCACGGGTGACCTCGACACCGAGGTGGACACCCTTGCGCGGGTCATCCTCGGCGAGTAGAACGCTGCTGGGATACTGACCGTCCCATGTCTGGACCGAACACGAACTTCGACCCGAAACAGGTGTCGGCCTTGAGCGCTGATGCCGTCGAGCAGATGGTCTCCGATGCCCTCACCGCTATCGCCGCGGCGGGCGATCTCGAGGAACTTAAGGCCGCTCGCCTCGCGCACGCAGGTGATCGCTCGCCGATCGCCCTTGCCAATAGGGAGATCGGTGCGCTGCCGCCGGCGGCTAAGGCCGACGCAGGTAAGCGGGTTGGGCAGGCCCGCGCACAGGTCAAGAAGGCGCTTGAGGATCGCGAGATCGTGCTCATTGCCGAGCGCGATGAGCAGGTCATGCGCGCCGAAGCCGTGGACGTCACGCTGCCTGCGAATCGTCGTCCCCTGGGCGGCCGTCATCCGCTCACAACGCTTATGGAGCGCATGTCGGATGTCTTCATCTCGATGGGCTACGACATCGCCGAAGGCCCTGAAGCCGAGGCCGAGTGGGCGAACTTCGATGCACTGAACGTCCCCCCGGACCACCCGGCGCGCACCATGCAAGACACGTTCTACGTCCAGTCGCCCGACAGCGGCGTGGTGCTGCGAACTCAGACATCGCCGATTCAGATTCGCGCGATGCTTGACCGCGAGCTTCCGATCTACGTGGTTGCCCCCGGTCGCGTCTACCGAACCGACGAACTCGATGCGACCCACACGCCTGTCTTCCACCAGATCGAGGGGCTGGCGGTTGACGAAGGCCTCACCATGGCCGACCTCAAGGGGACCCTCGATCACCTTGCCACCCAAATGTTCGGCGAGGGGATCGTCACCCGACTGCGCCCGTCCTACTTCCCGTTCACCGAGCCCAGTGCCGAGGTGGATCTTGAATGCTTCGTCTGCCAAGGCGCATCGGTAGGGGACCCGAGCCGACCGTGCCGAACGTGCGGCAGCGAAGGCTGGATCGAATGGGGCGGCTGCGGCATGGTCAACCCACGCGTGCTGCAGGCCGTGGGCATCGACACCGAGAAGTACCGCGGCTTCGCATTCGGGATGGGAATTGAGCGAACCCTGATGTTCCGCAACGGCGTCACGGACATGCGAGACATGGTTGAGGGCGATGTTCGCTTTACCCAAGCGTTCGGGGTTGATGTCTGATGCGTATATCCCTGTCGTGGATCAGTGAACTCGTGCCCATTCCGCAAGGGCAGTCCGGGCGCGACGTCGCTGCTCGCCTCATCTCCGCCGGCCTGGAAGTTGAGTCGGTCGAGAACGTCGGTGAGGGGCTTTCCGGTCCGATCATCGTGGGTCGTGTGCTCGAAATAGAAGAACTCACCGACTTCAAGAAGCCGATCCGCTGGTGCCAGGTCGACATCGGTGGCGATGAGCCTTCAGGAATCATCTGCGGTGCGCGTAATTTCTCTAAGGGCGACCTCGTTGTGGTCGCACCCCCGGGAACCACGTTGCCGGGTGACTTCACCATCACCGCGCGCAAGACCTACGACCACGTCTCCAATGGCATGATCTGCTCCGAACGCGAACTCGGACTCGGCGACGACCACGCGGGAATCATCGTGCTGCCCGAGGGAACCGCCGCTCCCGGTGACGACGCCGCGACAGTTCTCGGTGTGGGCGACGAGATCCTCGACATCGCGATCACCCCGGATCGCGGATATGCGCTTTCGGCCCGTGGGGTCGCCCGCGAGGTGGCAATCGCCTATGGCGTCGACTTCAACGACCCGGTCGACCGTCCCGAAGAGTTACCCGCACCGGCTCAGGACCGCGCTCCGAATGCGTGCGCGTCGGATGATTTTGAATCCTGTCCTTTGTTCACTCTGCGAACCATCACCGATTTCGACCCCAGTGCGCCGACCCCGCAGTGGATGGTCAATCGGCTGCGCGACAGCGGCATGCGCTCGGTGTCTCTCGCGGTGGACATCACCAACTACGTCATGCTCGAACTCGGCCAACCGTTGCACGCCTTCGATCTCGATTCGCTGCAGGGCACCGTCCGCGTGGACCGCGCCCAGCCGGGCGAGGTGCTCGAGACCATTGATCACGTCGAGCGCACCCTCGGTAATGACGACCTCACCATCCGAGACGACCGAGGACCGATTGGTCTGGCCGGAACGATGGGTGGCGCGGACACAGAGATCTCGGACGCCACCACCAATATCGCCCTCGAAGCCGCGTTCTTCGAAGCGTCGATAGTTGCTCGCATGGGCCGACGCCACCGGTTGAGCAGCGAGGCTTCTCGCCGATTCGAACGCGGCATCGACCGCACCCTGGCCCCGATCGCATCCGCGCGAGCCACCGAACTGCTCATGGAACTCGGTGGTGGCCGATACCAGGGGATGACCGCGGTCGAAGCCCCGATGGACACTCGTGTCATCACGATGTCTGCCAGCCATCCTGAAGCGGTGGCCGGTATGTCGATCGATGCCGATCGCGTGATCTCGACCCTCGAATCCGTCGGCTGCGACGTCGCAGTGGATCCCGAAGCCAACGGCACTCAGCTCTTCGTCGAGCCACCGGCGTGGCGGCCGGACCTCACAGATCCCGCCGATCTCGTCGAGGAAGTCGTGCGGCTCGTCGGCTACGAGAAACTCCCATCTACCTTGCCCACCGCTCCCGCAGGGCACGGACGGACGTGGTCACAGCGGGTGCGTCGCCGCATCGGTGCGGTGCTCGCGGCCCGGGGCATGACTGAGGTTCTTACCTACCCGTTCGTCTCTGACGCTGAACACGAAGCGCTGAGGTGGAACGACGATGACCCTCGCCGTGACGTTCCTCGCCTGGCCAATCCGCTTTCAGACGAGCAACCCCTGTTGCGCGGGTCGCTGTTGCCGGGTCTCATCGCCGCGGCGCAGCGCAACGTCGGGCGTGGCACCGCGGATCTGACTATCTTCGAAGTCGGATCGATTTTCCGGGGCAGCGTCAGCGTGACCGAACCGGTGCGTCCGGGTGTCCAGGCGCGACCGTCGCGCGAGGAATGGGACGCCCTCCAAAATCTCTTGCCACAGCAGCCGATGCACATCGCCGCGATGTGGGTCGGCGCCGCAGATCCGCGCGGTTGGTGGGGCACGGGTCGTGCAGCCGAGTGGTCTGACTCTGTCGAGACGCTCCTGGTAATCGCCGAGTCTGCGGGCATCGACTCGGGGCGCATCACCGTCGAACCGGGCAACGATCCCGGCTTCCACCCAGGGCGCCAAGCCCGTGTTTTGGTCGACGGGACGAGGATCGGTCACGCCGGTGAGATACACCCCGGGGTCCTGGAGAACACCGGACTGCCCGCCCGCTCCTGCGCGATGGAAGCCGACCTCGATGCCCTCACGGCACTGGGCGTGGATGCGCGCCCGGCGCCGGACTTCAGTACCCACCCGGTCGCGAAGGAAGACCTCGCACTCGTCGTATCGGCCGATGTCCCGGCGGCCAGGGTTGCCGCCGCGATTCGGCAGGGCGCAGGGGAGTTGCTCGAGGAAGTCACGCTCTTCGACGTCTACGAGGGAAACCAAGTCCCCGACGGGCACAAGTCACTGGCGTTCGCCCTGCGATTCCGCGCACCCGACCGAACCCTCGAGGCCGAGGAACTCGCCGGGGTCCGTGCAGCCATCGTGCAGCGGTGCGAGTCGGACCTGGGGGCCCGTCTGAGGTAGCCGGTGGGGGTCCATGCGCATATGCGTATACTTTCCCCCATGACCACCGTCGCCGTCGCGGGTGCCTCGGGCTATGCCGGAGGCGAGCTACTTCGCTACCTCGCCCAGCACCCGACTTTCGATCTCCTCGCAGCGTGTGCTGCAGGTCGAGCAGGAGAGCCGCTCGCCCAGGTGCACCCGCAGTTCGCTGGGACCTCGTGGGCGGACATGGTGCTCGATGAGACGACGCCCGAGGTGCTCAACCAAGCCGACCTCGTGTTCCTGGCTCTTCCGCACGGGGAATCCGCGGCGATTGCCGGGGTACTCGACGCCGACGTTCGGGTGGTGGATCTCGGCGCCGACTTCCGGCTCACCAGTGCCGAAGCCTGGGTCACCTACTACGGCGGTGCCCACGCCGGATCGTGGACCTATGGCCTGCCTGAACTGCCGGGAAAGCGGGACGAGATCGCCTCGAGCACGCAGGTGGCCAACCCCGGCTGCTACCCGACGGCGGTGGCCCTCGCCCTCGCGCCTTTAGCCAAGGCAGGCGCGATCGAACCGACAGACATCGTGGTGGTCGCGGCGTCGGGTACCTCGGGGGCCGGTCGCAAGGCGAGCGACGCATTGCTTGCCACGAACGTGATGGGCTCGATGTCCGCCTACAAGGTTGGTGGGGTCCACCAACACACTCCGGAGATGGAGCAGTCCATCGCCTCGGCCGCGGGCTGGGACGTCGGCGACGTTCGGTTGTCCTTCACACCGACGTTGGCACCGATGCCCCGTGGCATCGTCGCGACCTGCACCGCCCGAATCACCGCGAACGCCGACGTCCACGGCATCCTGGCCGATGCCTATTCCGGTGAGCGGTTCGTGACGGTGCTTACCGAAGGGCAGTGGCCGCACACCGGCTCGGTCAGCGGCACCAACGGCGCGCACCTGCAAGCCGCTGTCGATGCACGCACCGGTCGCGTGACCGTCGTGAGTGTCATCGACAACCTCGGTAAGGGTGCTGCCGGACAGGCGTTACAGAACGCAAACCTGATGACCGGGCACGACGAAGCCGCTGGTTTGGACGTCATCGGAGTTGCGCCATGAGCGTGACCGCAGCGCAAGGCTTCCGCGCCATTGGTCTTGCGGCCGGTATCAAGGCATCCGGCAAGCCTGACGTCGCGCTGATCGTCAATGACGGACCAAAGGATGTCGCGGCTGCGGTTTTCACCAGCAACCGATTCCCGGCAGCGCCGGTGTTGTGGACCCGGCAGGCGGTGGGCGACGCCACTGCGCGTGCGGTGATCGTCAATTCCGGTGGCGCGAACGCCTGCACGGGTACCCAGGGCTTCCAAGATGCGCACGCAATGGCGGAGGCGACATCACGTGGCCTCACCGAAGCCGGTACCGAAGTCGGTGCCGGAGACGTACTCGTGTGCTCGACGGGATTGATCGGAGAGCTGCTACCGATGGACAAGGTTCACGCGGGAATCGCGGAGTGCGTGCACGCACTCGCCGAGGATGGTGGACAGTCCGCGGCCGAGGCGATCATGACGACGGACTCCGTTCCCAAGCTTGCGGTCCGGCAGGGGGAGGGCTACGTCATCGGGGGCATGGCCAAGGGCGCGGGAATGCTGGCTCCCGGGCTGGCGACGATGCTGGTGTTCATCACAACCGACGCCGATGTCCCGGCTGCCGAACTCGACCAAGCGCTTCGACAGGCAACCTCGGTCAGTTTCGATCGCATCGATTCCGACGGCTGCATGTCCACCAACGACACCGTGATCGCTCTCGCGAACGGCGCATCGGGCACCACTGCGGAAGCGGGAGCCTTCACCCGGGTGCTGACAGATGTGTGCATCGACCTCGCTCGGCAATTGATTGCTGATGCTGAAGGTGCTTCGAAGGACATCGCCATCACCGTGCACGGAGCGCGGTCGGAAGCGGACGGACTCGAGGCGGGCCGCGCGATCGCGCGCAGCAACCTGCTCAAATGCGCGATCCACGGCGAAGACCCGAACTGGGGGCGTGTTCTTTCTGCACTGGGAACCACGTCCGCGGCTTTCGAGTCCGATGAGGTTGATGTTGCGATCAACGGTGTCACGGTGTGCAAAGGCGGTGGCGTCGGAGATTCGCGTGACGGTGTCGATATGTCCGAGCGCGATGTCCTGATCGACGTGTACCTCAAAGCCGGAGAGTCAACGGTGACGATCTGGACGAACGACCTCACCTCCGACTACGTCTACGAAAACTCGGCCTATTCCACTTAGGAGTCTTACGACATGCAACGTTCGATCGAGGTCGCCAAAGAAAAGGCCAGCGTGCTCGCCGGTGCGCTGCCGTGGCTGCGCCGATTCCATGGCAGCACCGTCGTGATCAAGTTCGGCGGCAATGCCATGGTCGATTCCGACCTCACGGCGGCCTTCGCCGAAGACATCGTCTTCTTGCGGCTTGCCGGGCTACGACCCGTGGTCGTTCATGGGGGTGGCCCTCAGATCAGCGCCATGCTCGAGAAACTCGACATCGAGTCGGAGTTCCGTGGTGGCCTGAGGGTGACCACGCCCGAGGTGATGCGGGTGGTCGAGATGGTTCTGACCGGACAGGTCCAGCGGGAGATCGTGCGGGACATCAACGAGCACGGACCCCTTGCCGTTGGCATGTCCGGCGAAGACGGAGGCTTGCTCAACGGCGTTAGGCGAGCAGCCATGGTGGACGGTGCGCCCGTGGATGTGGGCCTGGTGGGAGATGTCACCGAAGTGCGGGCCGAGCCGGTTCTTTCACTCTTGGATCAGGGGTTGATTCCGGTCATCTCGACCGTTGCCCGCGGTGAGAATGGCGAAACCCTGAATGTCAACGCCGACACTGCGGCGGGAGCCGTCGCTGTTGCGTTGAAGGCCGAGAAACTCGTCATGCTCACCGACGTCGAGGGCCTCTATCGGGATTGGCCCGCCAGCGACGAAGTCATCGAGGTCATCGACGTGGGCGAACTGAGCGATCTTCTGGGATCTCTTGCGAGCGGAATGATCCCGAAGATGGAGGCCTGTTTGCGCGCGGTGCAATCCGGGGTGTCACGAGCGCACGTGATCGACGGAAGAGTGCCGCACAGCATCTTGCTCGAAGTCTTCACCGATCGAGGTGTGGGAACCATGGTGGTTCCGGAGGGTGAATCCTCATGAGCTGGCAGCAGCGTTGGGTCAACGCGATGATGGCCAACTACGGCACACCACCCCTCATGCTGAGTCGCGGCCATGGTTCTCGCGTATGGGACGTCGACGACAACGAGTACATCGACCTCATCGCGGGAATCGCGGTCAACGCACTCGGTCATGCGGATCCGCGGATCACCGACGCGATCACTCGACAATTGTCCACGCTCGGGCACGTCAGCAATCTGTATGCATCCGAACCCGGCATCGCCCTGGCGGAGAAGCTGATCGAGCTCGTCGGCGAACCCTCCGCCCGCGTCTTCTTCTGCAACTCCGGTGCGGAGGCGAACGAGGCGGCATTCAAGATGGCCCGGCTTACCGGCCGCACCAAGGTGGTCGTGGCCGAGGGGTCCTTCCACGGCCGCACCATGGGCTCCCTGGCTCTCACCGCCCAACCCGGCAAGGCCGATCCATTTCGCCCGTTACCCGGTGAGGTCATTACAGTTCCCTTCGGTGACTCGGCTGCGCTGCTCGATGCGGTCGACTCCGACACCGCCGCTGTCTTCCTCGAACCCATCCAGGGTGAAGCCGGTGTGGTGGTGCCGCCGGATGGCTATCTGAGCAACGCTCGAGACGTCACTAGCAATGCCGGTGCGCTCTTGGTCTTGGACGAAGTGCAGACCGGCATCGGACGCACGGGAGAGTGGTTCGCCCATCAAGCCGACGGGATCACACCCGACGTCATCACACTCGCCAAGGGTCTTGGCGGGGGAATTCCCATCGGTGCCGTGATCGGTATCGGTGATGCAGCGAGCCTTCTCAAGCCCGGCATGCACGGCTCTACTTTCGGCGGCAATCCGGTGAGTGCCGCGGCTGCACTCGCAGTGCTGGACGCCATCGAACAAGACGGACTTCGTCAACGCGCTCGGGAACTGGGTGATCGGCTTGCGTCAGGTGTGTTGGAGAGCGCCGAGGGTCTTGTCACCGATGTCCGCGGACGCGGTCTGCTGCGGGCGGCGGCCCTAGCTGAGAAGTCGTCGGCCGATGTGGAGCGTGAACTCCGAGCGCGTGGGGTCCTGGCTAATCCGGTCTCACCGACGGCCATCCGCATGGCCCCGGCCTTGACCATCACCGACGACGACGTCGAGCAAGCCATCAAGGTCTGGGGGAGTTTGGAATGACCACCCGCATCCTCCCGGCATCGGTCGCTGCACGACGTGCGCGAATCGCGGCTCTGATCGTCGAACGCTCGATCGGTTCGCAAGAAGAGCTCGGGCGCCTGCTCGCCGACGACGGCATCCAGGTAACGCAGGCGACGCTGTCGCGGGATCTTGACGCGATGGGTGCCATCAAGCGGTCCGGCGACAGTGGTGGTGCGCACTACACGCTTCCGGCGCAAACCAACTGGGATACCTCTTTGCCTATCGGAGATGCGGGCCTGGCGAACGTCCTGGGCGAAACTCTGCTTCGGGCAGAGGCGGCCCAGAACATCGCCGTTCTCCACACGCCGCCGGGTGCAGCGCAGTACCTCGCCGGTCA